>ENA-OUOG01005351-OUOG01005351.1-marine-metagenome-genome-assembly--contig:-NODE-5351-length-10432-cov-3.602994_pt1 | contig 10432 bp, 17 predicted proteins | sample MGYA00248635_ERZ508505 | MGnify/ENA primary metagenome ERZ508505 (study PRJEB26176, sample SAMN06267871) | marine metagenome | isolation source: Saanich Inlet, British Columbia, Canada | place: Pacific...
CATCAATTTTCTACAAAACAGTTTTATAAACGTCAAGTTCATAAATTCTCCTGTCGTATTTGCTTTTGATTGCCTCAGAATCCACTTTTTCCATACTTTGTTTTTCTACTTCGTCATGCACCTTGCTTTCAAATAGCTAAAGCTTAAGTAATTTATCGATGTTTTTCTCAAACCCACGGCAGTGAGCTCCATGGTCCCCTGTCTTAGACCCCTCGTCATCCGAAATTTCGTCCTCGTATATATTGATTTTTCCTTATGAGAAATCTTCAGTTTCCGTTAACTCCTAATTTTTCTTTTTTGACATGTACTCAAGTCGGATGTCTGATTAAAGTGAATACATTTTATTGCCTATCTATTTAATGTAAGTTTAGAGTTATTTTGGTAGCTTTTTAAAGTCTAGTGTCTCATCCTTAAATACTAGTAAGTGGTCTCCACCATGTGAGTCCCCTACTTCTACTTGGAAGTCAGTAGTATCTGTAGACTGAATATGTAACACAGAGTTGTAGCGAGTTACGGTAATACCAGTAACAGCAGAGCCGTCAGTAATATCATCATAGTATGTTGTACTAACCGAAGTACCTGAAAAGGTATCTAGGTTCTCTGCAATCAAGTCAGTAGATGCACCACGTTCAGCATCCTGTGTTAGTGCTGTACTACTTTGCGTACTAGATTTTGTAGCAAACTCAACTGTACTAGAGCTACCACCCTTGGTAATAACCAAGCGATAAGTAGAAGAGTAGTCAGCCTGTTTTACAAAGACTAGTGCTTCTGGGTTACGAGTAGATGAGGTTGTTGTACCCTTAGCTACTGTTGTATTCTTGTTAATTAGGAACGTAGCATCTGCAATCGACACTGCTGCAATTTCTTTACTGGGGTCTGTGAGACCAGAGAAGTAACTGGCGGCATTATTGGTAACAGTTTTGGCTGTACCTTCCTTGTCGAAGACTCTGAGAGTACCAGCAGTATCAATAATAAGACTATAATATTCGTTCTCATCCCTGCGGATTGTGTGTATAAACGCTTTATCAGTATTAGATATTACCCCCAGATCGGCAAGGTGTTCAGTACTTGGGCGTTTCGATAGCCCTGTAACAACGCTAGATAGTGCATTTTCTTGTAGTTCTGCTTGTGTGTTAAGACGTAATGATGGAGGCTGTTGCGACACACCATTAATAAGATTGGGGATTGACTGACTGATAAGTGCCATTACACTGTTCTCCGTCCTTGTCTGTCTATAATACTAAAGACATCATAGTTGTCAAAGATGTTAGCATCATCAGTAGCCTTATCAAACTGCTTTAGTTCAAAGTAAGCACGTTCCTCGTCTTCCCTCTGAAAGTCATGTAGAGTATCTGACCCTACAACTCTATCCTGAAAGACCCTTGTGCTTTTAAGAGTGATATATCTCTTAGCTACCTCTGGTAAATCTTCAAAGTTTAATTCTACCACTACATCAAGATTAGTACTAGCACCAATCACAAATGTGTGGTTCTTTCTGTCGTACATCTTTGTACCACGTTGTACTAAGTCTTTACCATCTTGCTCTTGTGTTGCATCTGCACGAAGCACATCAGTACCAATCACTATGTATCCGTCTGTGTCCTGTGCGTATGCCTTTTTGTATTCTGTATTGAAGTGCCAGCCATGTGACTGCACCTCACGATTAGTTGTGTTTAATATTGTTTCTGCAATCTCAGCTTCAACCAGACCAGAAGAAAGGCTGTTGACTGGTGCTTCACCAATAGCAGAAAGCATTGTATTAACTGCGTCTAGTTTTGTTGTAGCTGCCATGTTATCACCATTTCACCTTATTAGCCCAGTAAGCTGCGCTTGTCTTACCCTTAGCTATATTCTTTGCATGACGTGCTTTGAAGGACTTACGTCTAGCCTTCTCTGAAGCGGATTGAGGACTTTTGCCAGCACCACTCACACCCTTCTGTCCAAACCGTACAATCTTTAATTTGTCATTTGTTCTGACCAACACCGCATGAGACTTTGAACCGTGGTTGGGAGTACGTTTGGGTTTGTTGACACCTGAAAAGGTTTCTCCTGCGTGTTTAATAGCCATACTACTTCTTCTTCATGTACTTGTTTTGTACAGGCATACCTGTCTTCTTGGCTTCTTTCTTAGCTTTAGCCATACCTTCTTTGGTATACTTGTAATGTTTCTTTCCTACTTGTGGCATAATTACTTCCTATACTTTGCTGTCTTTTTAGCAATCTTTAGAGGTTGACGTACAAACTGCTTACCCTTACTACTACCTTCACGTTTAGCTTTAGTAGTAGCAGCATATTCAGCAGACGACAAAGACTTGATGGCAGCCTCTGGTAGATAACGCTCACCTGTTTTACCAGATGGCTTACCAGACTTAGTGCGCCATTTCTGCTTTGTCCATTTCTTTAAACTTTCTTGAGGCTTCTTCATGAGGTGTAACCCCCACCCTTTGCCTTGTATTCACGAGCCAGCATCTGTGCTTTTCTAGCTGACCACTGACCAGAATTACCACCCTTAGAACCAGCCTTAATCTTATTAAATAGGTTCTTTCTCATGGAAGGCTTTGTATAATTTCCAGCCTCATTAACGCGAGACTTTTTAATCTTCATGTTCTTCATAGTACTACCCCCTTAGCCATACAGCCCACCAGATAAGAGCAATTGAACCAACAAGAATAACACCAATGGCTATCAGTAGTTGTATTAGTTCTAGTCTTTCCTGACGCTTTACAAGGGCTTCCTGCTGTTGTCGTTGTCTTTCTTTTCGTGCCTCTGCCTGAAACCTCTGCCAATCATTCCAGAGGTTAGCTCGTCCATACCACTGCATCATCTGACGGAGTTCATCCTCCTGTTGCTTTAGTTGTTCTAAGGCTAGAAATTCTTCTAGGTCATTAGAGCCAAACACAGAGTTCTTTTTCTTTTCTCCGTTTTGTCTAAGGTCTTCCTTAGCATTAACAAAGTCTGAGATGGCAGAGCCAGCAGATAGTAAGTCCTTACCATTGAGGACGGTCTGTTTAATTATGGAGAAGGCTGCATTGGCTGCTGCTAATTCTGCTAACATTAATACACCCTCACATAGTCTGGATTAATAAACTTAGGTACACAGTAGGCAGTTACTCTGTCTCTACTGTCCATCCAATCGGTATGGCTATAGTTTCCATAGCGTTTAGAAACCTGAGCAGCGTAAAAGTTACAATCAAGGATTGAACGAAAGTACATATCATTACTGATGCGTACCCTGTCTTCTCCCACTCCTAAATAAACTAGCAGAAGAAAAACGTGCATAACAAAAAGGGAGTAGCCGTTAAGCTACCCCCTCGTTTATTTAAGCGTTTGCGTCAAGCAGTGCGATACATGATGCAGGACGCAGGACGTTGTGTCCCATTGCGTACTTAGCAACCATGAGTGTACCCTGACGGTTGATCTGATACTCAGACTCCATGCCAAGGTCAAGCAGCTTAACAGTAGCTACAGCTTCTGGTGTGAAGACAAAGCCCTTAATCAGGGAAGCTTCTGCAACCATGTCTGCGCCATCTACATCAGTAGTAGGCAGATCATAGTGAGTAGCACGTCCTGAACCAACAGTGTTGGCTAGTGGTGCGTTGTCTGATGTTTCACCTTCGTTAGCATTACCAGTAGCAAGGCTAGTGTAAAGGTTAGACACATCAGCGTGATTTGACATGATCACAGGAATACCAGCAATCATAGGTACAGTAGCGGAAGCAACTGAACCATTACCACCAAAGTCACGGTTCATGTATGTCAGCTTAGAGCCGTCAGACACGTCCATCAGTGCATAGTACTGCTCTGGTGGCAGGGCAACTACCGCACCCTCAGTCGGGATGTTGGCAATGTCCATTGTCTTCTTGGCATCAAAGATAGCCTTAGCAATCTTAGCTGGGTCAAGAAGGTCAGCAGTAGCTGTACCAACAGTTACGTTACCAGTAAAGTCTTCTTCTGTGAAGGCTTTGTAGTCTTGGATAAGACCAGCAGCACGAGTAGCGTTTGTTGACAGAGCAGCCTTTACCAGCATACGAGCTACGTTACGATCTGCCTCATTAGCCAGTGCAATACCAGCTTCCTTTGAGTAGATTGAACGTACATCATAGTGGTTGATAGCTTCGTCAATGTTAGCAATGAACTGCGAACTGATTAGCAAGTCGTCAATAGTAACGATACGCTCACCAGCACGAATCTGCCCACCAGTAATCTCATTTCCGGGGGTCAGGTATTCAGCAGATGCACGGCCTGTCATTGGGAATGAAGCAGACTTACCCTTTGAAATTGTACGAGTGCGTACTTTGTCCATAAGGACTTTCTTCTCTTCGTAAGCTGTTAGGACTTCGCCAGCATACAGCTTGAGAAACAAGTCACGCACGTCACCTGTATTGTTATTTTGGCCTTGGAAGCTTACGCTATAGGCCGGATTTGAAGCAGCTTGTGCCATTTTAATTACCTCTTAGTAATGTTATGTTGAGTTAAAGTACACTCTGCATTGCATTACATCCTTTTCCAAGATTGTCCCTCGCAAGGGGTCAGGGTAATCGTTTGTTATGTTAGCTTCGTGTTAGGGTTTCCCCTTCTAAGCACACCCATAGTAGATGTGTTTAGAAGGAGAGGAGACTTGGATTTCGGGAAAGCATTGTAGTCTTTCTCACCAGTAGGTCTCCACTCCCATGCAACATTTAGAACAGACTAGAACGAGCCAGCTTATCAGCGACTTGTTGCCTGTAGGCAGGGTCTTGCGCGTATCTAGGGTCACGCATAGCTACAGTTAATTCTGCGTTGCTATTAAACTTCCCACCAGAGGATACCGCACCTGTGCCTCCTTGAAGGAGACTTGGTTCAGCCTCTGAACGATAACGTGCATTAAGTCCTTGCACAGCAAACCTAATATTAGAAGGGTTCTGTGTATCCATTGCTGCATTAAAGGCATCTATCTCTGCTTCAGGTAGATTGTTAGATGCCCATTGCATAAGTTCAGCATACTGCTCTTGTCCACCCACAAGTGAGTGCATCTCTGCTTCTACTTGAGAGGACAAGGCGTTCTGACCTTGTATCCAACTATCAACAAGTGTACGAGAGAAGCCAGCTTCTTCTAGTGCTGCATAAGCATCAGTAGAAAGCTCACCATTATCTAAGTACTCTTGTTGAAATACGTCAAAGTCCAGTCCCTTGGCATCAAGGGCTTCCGAAACCTCAGAGCTAGTCTGTTCTACCTGTTCAGCTAGTTCTTCTGTTTCTTGGGTCTCTTCTTTAGTACCTTTACCAAGCTTACCCTCTAATGCTGAGTAAGCCTTTGCCATTTCTTCTGGACTCTTAAACTTTTCAGGCAACCAGTCAGGACGATCAGAGGGTGCTTGTCCCTCTGCCTTCTTCACCATAGCATCAATATGCTCTTGTGATTCAGGTGGCTGTTCTTGGTGTGTATTTAGTGCATCTGTCATTCGCTAACTTGCTCCAATGCCTGACGTATTTGGTCAGGGTCTATGTTACCAGCTACTCTTGGCACTGTTTGTTGTGCCGTTTGCATAGCTGTCTGTTCCATCATTTGTTGTTGCATCATTTGTTGTTGTGCCATTTGTTCTTGCATCTTCTGTTCCTGTGACTTAATCAAGCCAGAGGTATCAATACCAAGAGAAGCACCAAGACGGTCAATGTAGTCATTGATGTTCATCTCACTAGCAATAACTTCAGCCCCCAGTGGCTGTAGATACTGCAAGAAGGTTGCAAGTTTATTAAGGTCTTGCCCTCTACCCAACGCTTCAATGCCTGTAACGACAGTGGGTTTAACACTATCCTTAGGCATCTTAGGCATCTTACCCTGTGCCTGTAGGGAGTTAAGCAAGATATTAATTAGAGGAAGTTGAAACTCCTGAGACAGAATAGAGTACACACCACCAAGGGCTGTCTCTAGTTCCTGTGCCATGAAGCGTACTTCTTCTGCTGTCACTCGTTCTGCTGCTCGTTGTACTGAACTGTTCAACAAGAAGGCAGCAGCCATGCGGTCATTAATCATCCGCATTGTTTCTAACGCTACACGGAAATCAGCGGCTTTCTGTACCTGAAGGGTAGACACATCATTAGAGTCACCATTCAGAAACGCACCATTTGGTGCTTTGGAAAGGTCAGAAGATTTCGTTGTACCGTTTGGACGAACAAGAAAGAGTACCTTGGAAGAAGCAGCACTACCCTGTACAATAGCACGAGTAAGCGACTCAAGACTTCTTAGGTCTCCTATGTATTCCTCTACATACCCACGTCCGTAATCTTCTCCGTCTATACGGATAAACCGAAGAGGGATGAATGGGTTTGTGTCGTCCTTAAATGTTCCCCTAGACTTAGGGACTTCTATATCAGCAACCTCTTGAAATACTTCAAAACCCTTACCAGTCTTTGTAAGCTTGGTATAGAGGTCAAGAGATTTAACTGGAGTATCTGATTGTTGCAGCATCGCCTGTACTTCTTCTGGAAGCATTAGCGGTGATACTGTTTCTTTGGTTATGATTTCTAGAACATTGCCCATAGCGTCACGCTTTACAACGTAACGGTCAGGTCTGTATACCTTCATGCCACCCTTCTTGGGCATGTATACAAGAGCATTACCTGTAACAATAAGAAGCTTTAGGGCTTCAAATACAGGTACACGGATAGCCTTACCCTCAATCTCTTGCATAGCTGCACGTTCAATCCGTGCTAGTCCTTCTTCTACCTGACCACGATTATCACCAGCAATAGCTTGTAAATCAAAGTCATCAATAGTTAATCTAAAGAAGGGACTGTTTGGAGGTAACAGAGCCAGAAGCAGTTTTGATGCGAGATTGTTAACACCCCTTGCCCCTATACCTTGATATGGTGTACTGTAGATACTTGAACTACTATGACCTTCATCTGGTAAAAGAGTAGGAATGGTAAGCCTTGCTGCTTCGCGTCCTCGTTCTAAAAAGGTGTCTCGTTCCCCTTCAAGTTGACTGTAGCGTTTAGCTACTTCACCTACACCTTGTTCCATTTAGTTATCCTTTTGGAATGTTTAATCCTGATTGTCCTGTACCACCTACATTAGCGGCTGCTGGTTGTGTAATCAAGGCTTTCTTGCCTGTCTTCTTCTTCCCTAACATAGTAGAAGTAGTATCTAAGGCTGCTTCCTCATCACTCTCTGTCTGCTTTGCAGCAGCAGTAGCTGGTTTTGCAGCAGCAGCTACAGGTGCAGGACGACTTTTCTTTCCTCTGAATATACCGCCCATACTACTCTCCTGTAGGTACTTGAACACCAGAACCAGTACTACCTGTTTGTGTAGCTGTGTCCTGTAATTGAATCTTCAGACCCTTCTTACCAGTCTTCTTTTTCTTCAGTGATGTTGATGTTAATTCTGTGTCGTCCATCTCAATGTCAGGAGTCTTAGTAACTGCTGTTACTGGTCTCGCTGGTACTGGTGCTGGACGAGGGGTTCTTCCCATTAAACTACCCATTTAATTTTCCTCAAAATCGTTGTCTTGTAATTCATGTAACTTTTGTATCACAGACTGTTGCCCCCTGAGGAAAGATAATTCCTCAGAGGTAATCTGATTAAGCGGAAGTTTATCTGGATACAGTTCAGAAAGCTTTCTAATTAAGCCATCTGTAATGTTATAATCGTTTCCTAAAACTCTCATTATATGCAAACTTTCGCTAATAGGGTTACTTTAGATTTCACAGACACCAGCAGTACAGGCAAGCTCCTGAGAACTTGTAGTATTATCAAGTACTTCTGTGTACTCAGCAAAGTCAATCACAGGCATTGCTGCTTGTAACTTCTTGTACTGGTCTTCTGTTACTTCTTCGTATGGTGCTTGTGCATATGAATGGTTATCATCCTCACGAGGAAGGAAGGATACACCACACACCTCATCCCAATGTTTCCATACCCATGCACCTACTTCTGCCCACTCATCCTCACCTACATAGATGGTGACTGATGGGTTGTGGTCTGTCCACTTGTTACGGTATGTAAGCCAAAGCTCTAGGTGTTCGATTGCACCAATGTCATGACGTGTCATACTATTAGAAGCAGAAGCCATAGGAAATTCAAACACTAGGTTCTGTGGGTTGTATACATCCACTTCACATGGAACACCCTTCTCCTTCATCCAAGTAGCCAGAGGGTCTTTGACATCTGCTCGTACTCTACGGATGTAGTGCTTGGCATAGCGTGGGTGGATACCACTACCACTATTAACTAGCTGTGACACAGTACCAGAAGGCTTAACAGTTGTGATAGCCTTTGATGGGTTGATGCCTAGCTTCTCTGCCCACTCCTTGTTAACATCACGAGTGATATTCCGAAGCTTCTCTAGTGTACCACCAAGTACAGACTTCTCATACTCACCCTGACCTGACATAATCTTGTGGTCAAAGATACCAGTAAGAGATACGCCTAGTAGCCTTTCTTCTTCTGAGTTCTTCTTCCAGTTCGGTGACAGGTATTTGAAGTCCACAAGGGCTGATTGAATCGTCCCGATGATCGTTGCGATTTCGGTTTTCTTTTCGAGGTCTCCGACACCATCGGTTTCTCTGATGACAACTTCGGATAGGTTACAGAACTGTCTGCTTCGGAGACTGATTTCTCCACAGGGGTTCGTTCCAAAATCGCTGCGGCTTTCTCTGCCAATACTTTCTGCCTTAGCTTGGGCTGCTTCACGGTTGAATATACCTCGCTCACCTGACTTAGATTCATAAAGGGCTGACCACTCACGGAGGAAGCTACCCATGTCAGGCTTCTCTGTGAATGAGATAGAGTTGTTAGCATAGCTACGGTTGACCTGATCGTTCCACCAGTTACCCATCTTAGCATGACGCATACGGTCATCAGACAGGTTGGATAGGCTGATCATAGCTGACCGTCTCACACCACCAACCACAACAGCAGCAGCTACCTGACACATGATGTCATGACACTCTAGGCTGTTCAGCTTACGTCCTGATGCCTTAGTAAAGGTATTGATTGCAAACTTAAACAGGTTCTCTAGGGGTTCAGCACCAGAAGCACGTCCACCAAAGGTCTTCAGTCTAGCACCAGCAGGACGTACCTTGGATGTGTCCCACTTGGGTATCTCTCCAGCATACAGGCGGCTGATAATCTTACGGAAGGCTTTAGCCCAACCCTCCTTACTATCACCAACTACCACAACCTCATCAGTCTCGACAAGCTCTGATGGTATCTCAGGTAGTTTACTAATGAACTGACGCTCGACTGAGAAGCCAACGCCAGTACCACACATAAGAACCATTAACGCTTCATCAAACGCTTTAGGGTCATCAACAGCAAGAAAGCTACAGTTATAAGCAGCAACATGATTTCTATCTAGTGCCTCCCCAGCAGTCATAATAGTACGCATGGATGGTACTACCTCAAGGTCATGGATGGCTACCTTAACATCCTGTCTCTCTGCCAACACAGGAAACTTGTCAGTCATGTAGTTCCACCATCGGTCTACAGTCTCGCTCCATGTTTCTCTTCGTTCCTTATCCTCTAGCCACCTAGCGTAGCGGCTTACATGGATGTATGATTGATATGAATCCATTATCGGTTGTCTCCCTCTCCGTGTATAGTACCATCAATAGCACGTTTGTTTAGCTTTCTTAAATTCTCTTCTGCGATTGTTTGTAGTGACAGCCCACAGTCATGTGCTAGTGCTGCTAAATACCAGAGAACATCTCCCATCTCTGCCTGTATCTTTTCCTTCTGTTCTTCCAGAGGAATATTATCACGCATCATCTTCTTAATCTTTCCTACTACCTCACCAGCTTCCTCAGCTAGTCCAAGTGCAGGATAGGAAATAGCATACTTTGAAGGATAGACAGCAGTACGTCTAGCCTTCTGTTGGTATTCGTAAAAGTCAATCATCTTACCAGTTTACCCCTTCTGTTTTCTCTAGTAGTTCAACCATCTTCTCCAAGTACCATATGGCTTTCCGTGCATCCTCAATAGGCTTACCCTTCTTCCATAGGCGTGAGCCTGTGTACTTGATAACATTACCCTGACAGTAGCTGATAGCCTCATACTCACCTAACACATCTACAATGTAGTCAATGGTCTCAATGTTACCATCAGCATAGTGAGGTGGGTTATTAACCATATCATAGTTAGGTGCAGTTGGTCTATCTAAATCAATCATGCTGGTGTCCATAGCTTTACCTCTCCTGTATCTGTATCGTATTCACCATTGCGTAGGATACGTGCTAGTCGTGCGTTCTCTAAGGCTACTTCTTCTGAGAGACCTTTACTAATAAACGCTCTAACCACTGCTCCCCATCCATCACCAAACTCAAGAATTTTCTCAGCAGTTTTGTGACCAACGCTAGGGCAACCTTTGTAATTGTCAGTAGCATCACCAACAAGTGTCTGAGTAAAGAAGTTATAGTCAGCTTCTTCCTCACTGATTTCCACCACTTCCCCAT
>ENA-OUOG01005352-OUOG01005352.1-marine-metagenome-genome-assembly--contig:-NODE-5352-length-10428-cov-18.592503_pt1 | contig 10428 bp, 9 predicted proteins | sample MGYA00248635_ERZ508505 | MGnify/ENA primary metagenome ERZ508505 (study PRJEB26176, sample SAMN06267871) | marine metagenome | isolation source: Saanich Inlet, British Columbia, Canada | place: Pacific...
CATCCAACCCTGATGAAACGCCCCGTGATTGTGGATGGGGACGCATATCATCTGGGCTGGGGCAAGGATGTTCAGGCGGCCCTTTTGTAGCGCGATAGCATTGCATCGACCGAAATGGGCCCCGCACCTTTGAGGACGATCACGAGCAGCACAAAAACCCAGAAGGCGCGTTGATCCACGATCAAGGAGGCTGGGTTGCCATCGAACCATGTGCCGATATCGGCAGCGGCCAAGTTATGTCCGTTGATATCGACCCAAGATTGCGCGGCAACAAAACCGATCATGCCAAGTGCTGCCAAGCGTGAGGCCAAGCCGATCAGAAGCAGGGCAGGCAGGATGAACTCGGCCCAAGTGCCTGCTAGAACCACCATGCGTGGCAAAAAACCAATCTGGCTCAGATCATAGCCCGAGGCCTCAAAGACGCGCGGCAGAATTTGGCCGTAAGCTCCGAAGCCCGGATTGAAGAGGCCAGTGATCCCGTCCCCCAATTTCGTCAGGCCCGATTTCCAGTAATACACCAAGAGCGTCCCTGCAAAGACCAGCCGCGCCAATGTCGGAAGCAGGGCAGGGGCGATGCGGGCCTCGAGCCAGTCAAAGCCACGATTATGCAAGGAAATGAGCGCGTTCATAATTGGGGTCCTTCATCCAAGGTCAATGCAGATTTTGTCATAAATAAAGCCAGTACAGCGCCCAGATCAGCCTGCGGGCAAGCGGCCAGTGACGCGGCCATCGCATCTGACAGGGTGCTGCGCCCCTTGAGGCTGCGTGCCAGATCAAAGCCGCCTTCGGGCATCAAATGGGGGGCAGGGTCAAAAAGAGGGCGGGTGATCAGGACAGTCTCGGGCTGCATCACAACCTTAGGCGCGTCCTGTGTCATATTGGCCTGCCAGATCGAGAACACCGGATAGTTCGAGCGCAGCACAAGGCTTGCAGGGGCCATTCTCGGGCGCAATTGCATCACGGCTGCGGGCTCCAGCCCTTGGACATCCAATGGGGTGCTGTCGGCTGCATGATAGGATTGGCGCAAACCCAGTTCCAGTTTTGCGACATCGGCCAGATAGGGCAAATGCGCGACAGGCTTGAAGCTTTGCAAAAAGCCGGGAAAGCGGGTGCCATAGGTGGCAATGCACGGGCTTTCCGGCGGATGGGCGCGAAGGAACACACCCGCCATGGCCTTGAAAAAATCAGGGCCTACCAATTTGGCGATCACGGGAAACCCCGTTTCCAAGGCCGATGTCAGGCTGACCGCGACATTGTTGCGATAGACGTCAAACCGCTTGGTCGCGGGGCGACCATGGGGGTCGACCAGACCAGCGGGTGGCGTCTGAGCGCCATCAAGAAGGGCTTGGGTGAAACCGTTTTGCATGGGGGTCATACCGTGGCGGGAAGGAGTTGCGCGGCACGCGTGGCTTCCGCCTTCAATGTATCAAGCGTGGGCACATCGGTGTCCCATTCTATCAATGTGGGCTTGGGGCCTGCGGCGGCGATGGTATGGGCGTAAAGGCTCCAGACAGGGTCCACCACCGCGCGGCCATGGCTGTCGATCAACAAGGGCGCGCCATGTTCGTCGCTGTCCTCATCATGGCCGCCCAGATGGATTTCTCCGACCAGATGCAGGGGGAAGGCGTCAATATAGGCGCGCGCATCCCAATTCTGGTTGGCGGCAGATACAAAAACATTGTTCACATCCAGCAACAGGCCACAGCCCGTACGGGTCGCAATCTCGGTCAGGAACTCGACCTCGGATAGGGTCGTCTCGGTAAAGGCGAGATAGGTCGAGGGGTTTTCCAGCAGCATAGGGCGGCCAAGCGCGTCTTGGGTTTGGTCGATATGGCGGCAAACGCGGGCCAAGGTGGCCTCGGTATAGGGCAGGGGCAGAAGGTCGTTCAAAAAGCCGACATCATGGCTGGACCATGCAAGATGCTCGGAAAATGAGGCAGGGTTGAGCCAGTCACAAAGATGACGCAGCCGCGCAAGGTGGTCGCGGTCCAGCGGCGCTTCGCCCCCGATAGACAGACCCACGCCATGTACCGAGATCGGAAATTTTTCGGCCAGCGCTTTGAGTTGAGCAATCGGGCGGCCACCAGCCCCCATGTAATTCTCGGCATGAATCTCGAGCCATGAGATCGGCCCTGCATCTTCCATAACCTCTGCAAAATGCTGCGATTTGAAACCGATACCTGCCGCAGTCGGAAGGGGGTTTTGTGTCATGTCGAGCATATTGGTGGCTCCGGAATTATGCGTAGGCAGGTGATGTAGAAAACCCCCAAGGCAAAGGTGCCTTGGGGGTTTGCTTGGTTTATGCAGGCATGTCGCGGTCCAGCTCTTCGAGCGAGCCCATGCGGCCATCAGGCAGTTCAACATCGGCGCAGGTGCCCGCAGGAACGAATGTCCATGCGTTGCCCTGATAATCTACAGTGGATGTGCCCGCGCAGGATGTGCCAGGACCTGCAGCGCAGTCATTCTCACCAGCGAGGCTGATGCCATAGCATTTCTCTTGCTCCTGAGCAGCGGCAGGCATGGTGCCATAAGCGGTTACGGCTGCGGCAACTGCACCAAGAACGGCGGCGGATTTGATCTGAGTTGTCATATGGGTTGCTCCCCGAAAAGTTGAATTTCAAAATGCCTGATGAAGCTTCATCCGACTGAGAGCAGACTAGGGTCAGGCCGTGTTCACAAACCAATCACAGGCTTGTGTGGCACGGCGTCGTGAGCGGTTGCGAAGGTCATGTGAGAGACCTGCATAGGATTGAATCTCATTTAAGCTCTTGAAATAAGTTGGAAAAATCATGTTTTTCTCCTCGTGCGGGGTCAGAATGTTTCACTTCCATATGGGGTTGAAGCCCGCTCAAACGGGCGAATGTTTCAACGCGTGAAGGCGCAAATAGAAAACGGGGGCAGTCTCCTGCCCCCGTTTCTGACTCGTTTTGGCGATTGCGCGCTGCGTTAGTCGCGAAGATCGGGCGGGATACGTTCGGCGGCCAAGGCGGCGGCCACGTCATCCAAAGCCTCGACACGGGTTTGCTTCTCGCCCAAGCGGCGCACGGTCACTGTGCGCTCTTCGACTTCCTTACGCCCGACCGCAAGGATCACCGGAACCTTACCGACCGAATGCTCGCGGATTTTGTAATTGATCTTCTCATTGCGCAGATCAGCTTCGGCGCGCAGGCCAAGCTTTTTGAGCATGGCAACCGTTTCCAGCACATATTCATCTGCATCCGACACAATCGAGGCCACAACAACCTGACGTGGTGCCAACCAGAAGGGCAGTTTGCCCGAGAAGTTCTCGATCAGAATGCCAAGGAAACGCTCGAAAGAGCCGAGGATTGCACGGTGCAGCATGACGGGGCGGTGTTTGGCCCCATCCTCGGCGGTGTAATTGGCATCCAGACGCTCGGGCAGGACGAAATCCACCTGCAGCGTGCCACATTGCCAGTCACGTCCGATTGCATCGGTCAGAACGAATTCCAGTTTCGGGCCGTAAAACGCCCCTTCACCTGGGTTGAGTTCATAGGTGCAGCCAGCAGCTTCAGTTGCGGCCTTCAGCGCGCTTTCGGCTTTGTCCCAAACCTCATCCGATCCAGCGCGTGCCTCAGGGCGGTCAGAGAATTTGATCTTGAAGCTTTCAAAGCCCAAATCCGCATAGACCGAAGACAGAAGCTCGATGAAGATGCGGGTCTCTTCCTCGATCTGTTCTTCACGGCAGAAGATATGCGCATCGTCTTGGGTAAAGCCACGCACCCGCATGATGCCATGCAGCGCGCCCGAAGGCTCATAGCGGTTGCAGGATCCGAATTCGGCCATGCGCAAAGGCAGGTCGCGATAGGATTTCTGGCCATGGTTGAAAATCTGCACATGGCAGGGGCAATTCATCGGCTTGAGCGCGTTGACCGCCTTTTCGCGGGCATGCTCTTCGTCAACCTCGACGATGAACATATGCTCTTGGTACTTTTCCCAATGGCCAGACTCGACCCAGAGTTTGCGGTCCACCACTTGCGGGGTATTGACCTCGACATAACCGCCTAGTTGCTGCCTGCGGCGCATATAGTCTTGCAGATTGGTATAGATGCTCCAGCCATTGGGGTGCCAGAACACCTGACCGGGGGCCTCTTCCTGCATATGGAACAGGTCCATCTCGCGGCCCAAGCGGCGGTGGTCACGTTTTTCGGCTTCCTCAAGGAAATTGAGATGCGCCTTGAGGTCATCACGGTTCTTGAAGGCCACGCCGTAGATGCGCTGCAACATCGGGCGGTCGCTATCGCCGCGCCAATAGGCCCCTGCAACCTTCATCAGTTTGAAGGCATCAGCGGGTAATTGGCCTGTATGCTGCAGATGCGGGCCGCGGCACAAATCCTGCCACTCACCATGCCAATACATGCGGATCGGCTGGCCTTCGGGGATCATGCCGACCAATTCTACCTTATAGGGTTCGCCAGACGCCTCGTAATGGGCAACAGCGCGGTCACGCTCCCACAGCTCGGTGCGGATCGGGTCGCGCTTGTTGATGATCTCTTTCATCTTGGCTTCGATCTGTCCGAGATCTTCAGGCGTGAAGGGCTGTTCGCGGTCGAAATCGTAATACCAGCCATTCTCGATCACAGGGCCGATGGTGACTTTGACATCGGGCCAAATCTCCTGCACGGCGCGCGCCATGACATGGGCAAAGTCGTGACGGATCAATTCAAGCGCTTCGGCGTCATTGTCCTTGATGGTGTTGATGGCGATCTCGCCGCTGGCGTCGATCGGCCAAGCCAGATCGATATGGGCACCGTCCAGCGTGGCCGAGATGGCGCGTTTGGCCAGCGAGGGCGCGATGCTTTCGGCAACGGCAAAAGCCGTGATGCCAGCGGGGTAGTCGCGTGCATTGCCGTCTGGGAATTTTAGGGAAATCTGGCTCATGGCCTGTCTCCTCGTCAGTTTGGCGCCTACAAAACGCCCGGTTGCGGGTAAGGGTTCAACGGTTATGTGCCCTGCACATGCGTTCAAGTCAACGGGGCTTGCTAGGTGATCTTGCCGTTTTGGTGAAGTCTCTGCACAAAGAGGCATTGAGGAAGGAAAACCAGATGACACCGCAATATTTCGAGACTGCCCAATCCCGCCAAATCGCCTATCACAAGCATGAAGGCGCGGGGCCTGGTGTTGTGTTTCTGGGTGGGCTGCGCTCGGATATGGAAGGCTCGAAAGCGCTGTTTCTGGAAGATTGGGCCAAGGCGCGTGGCCAAGCCTTTTTGCGGTTTGACTATTCAGGCCATGGCCAAAGCTCGGGCGAATTTACGCAAGGCTGTATTGGCGATTGGGCCGAGGATGCGCAGGCGGCGATTTCTGCGCTGACGACAGGCCCACAGGTCTTTGTAGGCTCCTCAATGGGGGGTTGGATTTCGCTTTTGATGGCCAAACGCATGCCTGAGCGGATGGCAGGCCTTGTGACCATCGCGGGCGCGCCCGATTTCACCGAGGACGGCATGTGGGCTGAATTCTCGGAGGAGCAACGCCGCCAGATCATGGAGGACGGGCAGGTGGCGCTTCCGTCAGAATATGGCGAGCCGATGATCATCACGCGGCGCATGATCGAGGATGGTCGCCACCAGTTGGTGCTGCGCGAGCCGCTTGATCTGAACGTGCCTGTGCGGCTGTTGCAAGGCACAGCCGATGATGCCGTGGATATGTCGGTGGCCCTGCGCCTGCTTGAGCATTTGAACGGCCCGCAGGTTCATTTGGAACTGGTCAAAGGGGCGGATCACAGGTTTTCGGATGCGCATTGTCTGGGCGTGATCGAAGCGGCCCTAGAGGCGCTTTTGCCCCAAGCCTGATTTGGCACGGATTATGCACGATAGGCCTTGCCGATATCGGCGCGCAGGGTCTGATACCCGGTCCCCCACAATTTCGGCTCATCGGGCCCTGCGCATTTCCCCGATCTTTCCGCCTCTGACCTCGCGCGCGATGTTGACGCCCTTCCCGCTCTGAGAGAATGTGACCGAGTTAGAGGGAACGCAAAATGCTTAGAGCGAAGATGTCAGTTGACCCATTGGTCCTGATACCTGGAATGATGTGCGACGCGCGGCTCTGGTGGCCGTTTTTGTCGGAGCTCTCGGCTGAACGCAGCCTGCATCTCCCCGCAATTGCGGGGGCTGAGACGATCTCTGAAATGGCTTCAGCAGTGCTGGCCAGCGCCCCTGAGAAATTCGCGATGCTAGGGTTTTCCATGGGCGGCATTGTTGCCATGGACGTGATCCGCCGTGCGCCTGAACGGGTGACGCGAGTGATGTTCATGGATACCTCGCCTTTGGCCGAAACCCCCAACCAAGCCGCCGCGCGCGAGCCGCATATCACCCGCGCAAAAGCGGGGCGTTTGGAATATGTGATGCGCGACGAGGTGATCCCCAGCCTTTTGCGCGCCGACCATAAAAGGGATGATATAGCGGAATTGATGTTGGATATGGCCTTGAGCTTGGGGCCGGATGTTTTTGTCGCGCAATCCCGCGCGCTACAGCGCCGCGATGATCAGCAAGGAACCTTGCGGCGGATCAGGGTGCCCTGTTCCGTGGTCTGCGGTGAATTTGATGCGCTGACCCCGCCGCGCAGGCATGAGCAAATGGCCGATCTGATCCCGCGGGCCAATCTGGAGATCATCGGGGGGGCATCCCATATCCCGATTTTGGAGCGGCCAAGCGAAACGCTGCACGTCCTTCGCAACTGGCTGGAGGCCTGACGCGCCCGCGTTACAGGCGCCAATTACTCGGCAGCGTGTGAGGCCCGCGCTTTGGGCACATCGCAATTGGCATCAATGAAATCGATGACAAGCGGGCGGATATTCTGACGCCAGCTTTTGCCCGCGAAAATCCCGTAATGCCCTGCTTCGGGTTCGAGATAGCTGGCCTTTTTCGCCTCGGGCAGGCCCGTGCATAACCGCAAAGCGGCAACACATTGACCAGGGGCCGAGATATCATCCTTGCCGCCTTCAACCGTTTTAACCGCCACAGTGGTGATCTTGCCAAGATCGACTTGCTTGCCATCCACAACAAAACGGTTCTGCGCGATCTCACCGTTTTTGAAGATACGCTCGACGGTGGAGAGATAGAACTCGGCCGTCATATCCATCACGGCGAGATATTCATCGTAGAATTTATTATGCTTGTCCTGATCAGAGGCCTCGCCTTTGGCGACCCGAATGATCTGGTCACTGAAAGCCTTGCCATGCTTTTCGGCATTCATGGCAATAAAGCTGCTAAGCTGCTGCAAGCCTGGATAGACCATGCGCCCTGCACCAAGATGTTTAAAGCCTACACGCTGCAACACATGCTGTTCCAACTGCCCCATTGTGACGCGATTGCCGAAATCGGTCACATCTGTAGCGGCGGCGTCTGGGTCGATCGGCCCTCCGATCAGGGTCAGAGTGCGGGGCTGTGCGTCGGGGTCTTCCTCGGCCAAATAGGCGGTGGCCGCCAAGGCAAGGGGCGCTGGCTGGCATACGGCGATGACATGGCTGTCAGGCCCCATCTCGCGCAGGAAATCCACCAGATAGAGCGTGTAATCTTCGATATCGAATTTGCCGACGCTGACGGGGATGTCGCGGGCATTGTGCCAATCGGTGATATAGACATCGCAATCGGGCAAAAGGCTGACCACGGTCGAACGCAGCAGCGTGGCGTAATGTCCAGACATCGGAGCGACCAGCAAAACCTTACGGCCAGTTGGCGCGCGATCATTCACCTTGAAGCGGATCAAATCGCCAAAGGGGCGCGCCAAAACTGTTTCGATCGAGATCGTATGGTCGCGCCCGTCTGGGCCAGCGATCGAGTCGATGCCCCAATCGGGTTTGGCAACCATGCGCGCGAAACTGCGCTCCATGACCTCGCCCCAAGCGGCGGTCATCTGAATGGCGGGATTGGCCATGAGGCCAAGCTGGGGATAGGAGCACATCGCCCGTGCGGTCGAACCCAACCACTGGTTGGTGACGCGCATCGATTCGATCAGATCATAGGTGAGAAGGTATTTCATCTTGCTCATTCCTGCCGTGACAAACTGGATTAAGTGCCTAGAGTTAGGACAAACCCAGTTGCAATTGGTTGCTTTGACCCCTCTCCGTGTCAAAGCTTATAATGCACATGCAGCATTTTTGATGCAAAATCAAGTTGAGACGTCAGGGAACGAAAAGGGAGTTGGCTAAAATGGGGGAAAACCTCGAGCGCTTGAACGCCAATCTCGCAAGGGTTGAGGAACTCAGCCAAAGGCTTGTCGCAGCCCTGTCGCAGCGTGAACCGGGGGATGCGGGTCTCTATGGTCCCGGGCAGGAGGTCTATCTCAAGGCGGGCATGACCTATTGGCAGGATATGATGAACAACCCCGCCAAATTGATGGAACAGCAGGTCCAATACTGGTCCGAGACGTTGACCCATTACATGGATGCCCAAAACGCCATCGCCAGCGGAAGCTTCAAGGTTTCCCCCGCCGAGGATGAGGCGACGGATCGCAGGTTTTCAAATCCGCTTTGGCAAACACACCCCTATTTCAACTTTGTAAAACAGCAATATCTGACCTCGGCGAAAGCAGTTGAGGAGGCAGTTCTGGGGCTTGAGGGGCTTGAGGGCAAGGATAAACACCGCGTCGAGTTCTTCGCGCGCCAGATGATCGATATGTTCTCGCCCACCAATTTCCTTGCGACCAATCCCGATGCTTTGGAACGCGCGGTCGAAACCGATGGGGAAAGCCTTGTGAAGGGCATGGAGAACCTTGTGCGCGATATCGAAGCGCATAAGGGCGAGTTTTTGCCCACCCTTGCCGATCCGAACGCTTTCGCGCTTGGGGAAAATATCGGCACAGCCAAGGGCAAGGTCGTTTATCGCAACCGCATGATGGAGCTGATCCAATTCGCGCCCACCACCGAGACGGTCCATAAAACACCGCTGATCATCTTCCCGCCTTGGATCAACAAATTCTATGTGATGGATCTCAAGCCACAGAACAGCCTGATCAGATGGATCGTGGATCAGGGCTATACCCTCTTTGTGGTCAGTTGGAAAAACCCCGATCAAAGCTATGCCGACACGGGCCTCGAGGATTATATCGAGGATGGCTACCTTAAGGCCTTTGATGTCGTCCGTGAGATCACGGATGAGAAACAGGTCAATGCCGTTGGATATTGCATCGCGGGTACGACCCTCAGCCTGACCTTGTCGCTGCTAAAGAAGCGTGGCGAGACGCCTGTGAAATCGGCGACCTTCTTTACCACGCTTGTGGATTTCGCGGATCAAGGTGAGTTCACGGTCTTCCTTCAGAACGACTTTGTCGACGCGATTGAGCGGCAGGTCGAGGAAACGGGTATTCTGGATAGCTATTTCATGTCCAAGACCTTCAGCTATTTGCGCGCCAACGACCTCGTTTATGCGCCTGCGGTGCGCAGCTATATGATGGGCGAGGCCCCGCCTGCTTTTGATTTGTTGTTCTGGAACGGCGATAGCACCAACCTGCCCGGGAAAATGGCGATCCAGTATCTTCGGGGCCTGTGCCAGAGCAATGCGCTGGCGGGGGAGGGGTTCTCGCTCTTTGACGAGGTGCTTCATATCAGCGATGTGACTGTTCCTGTCTGCGCCATTGCCTGCGAGACCGATCACATTGCGGCATGGAAGGACAGCTATCGCGGGGTCCAGAAAATGGGCTCCAAGAGCAAGACCTTCATCCTGTCGCAGTCAGGCCATATTGCGGGCATCGTTAACCCGCCTTCCAAAAAGAAATACGGCCATTACACCAATGACGATATCTCGCTGTCCAATTCCGATTGGCGCGAGGGCGCGGATTTCAATGAAGGGTCGTGGTGGCCGCGTTGGGAAACATGGCTCTCCAAGCAATCGGGCAAACAAGTTGCGGCCCGCATTCCGGGTGAGGCGGGCTATCCCGCTTTATGTGACGCACCGGGCACCTATGTCAGCGAGCAGCTTGAGGATTGAGGTGCTGTCTCCTTGAGTAATTTTGCTGCAATGCAGAAAAAGTGTTGACATTCTGCACTGCAGCATAGATATATGTTTGCAGATGCAGCGAAGTCCTCGCCGCTTCACGCGTAAACGTTACCTCAGGAGAACTATCATGGCTAAAGCAGCAGCGCCCGATTTCACGAAATACATGACAGACCTGATGGGGTCGTACCCAATGGATATGTCTGCAATGACCGACGCATTCAAAAACTCCGCCGCACTCGGCGAGAAGTTTTCCAAGGTTGCGCTCGAAGCGGCTGAAAAGTCCACCGAGATCCACACCCTTTGGGCAAAAGACACAATCGCGAAACTCAGCGATGTCGCAAAAACCAAAGCAGAGCCAGCAGAGTACGGCCAGTCCGTAACCGATTTTGCTTCGGCACAAGCTGAAATGGCCACTGAATCCATGGCCGCTTTCGCAGAAGTTGCGAAAAAAGTTCAGATGGAAACTGTTGAGTTG
>ENA-OUOG01005354-OUOG01005354.1-marine-metagenome-genome-assembly--contig:-NODE-5354-length-10427-cov-5.498261_pt1 | contig 10427 bp, 7 predicted proteins | sample MGYA00248635_ERZ508505 | MGnify/ENA primary metagenome ERZ508505 (study PRJEB26176, sample SAMN06267871) | marine metagenome | isolation source: Saanich Inlet, British Columbia, Canada | place: Pacific...
CCTTTGGGAGGCGGGCCAAGACCACGGCATGTTGCCCTTCGGTATGCGCGCAATGATGTCCTTGCGCCTTGATAAGTTCTTCGGCTCATGGCTCAGCGAGTTCTCGCCCGACTATACGGCCGCCGAAACAGGGCTAGACCGCTTCATCAGCTTCAAGAAAAACGCCGATTTTATTGGCCGAGCGGCTGCCGAAGCCGAGCGGGAGGCTGGCCCCGCGCGCAAGCTTTGCGCCTTCGAAGTTGACGCCGACGATGCCGATGTCAACGCCTATGAACCGATCTGGCTGGGCGGCGAGGTTGTCGGCTTTTGTACATCGGGTGGCTATTCTCACCACGCAGGCAAGTCGATTGCGCAGGGTTTTGTGCCCCTTGATCAAGCTTATGACGGTCTGGAAGTCGAAATCGAGATCTTGGGCAAGATGTGCAACGCCCGCCTTATCACCACACCACTCTTTGACGCTGACGGCGCAAGGATGCGCGGCTGATGATCCGCCGCGCGGTCCTTATCCCCGCGGCTGGCGCCTCCTCTCGCATGAGGGGGCGCGATAAACTCTTGGAAGACGTAAACGGCATTCCGTGCCTTGCTCATATGGCAAAAGCGGCCCTCAAAAGCGCAGATCAAGTGATCGTCACCCTGCCCAACGCAGATCATCCGCGCGTAAAATCTCTCACGGGGCTGCATGTTGATATCATGTTTGTCCCGGAACACGCGACAGGCATGTCCGCCTCCTTGCGCGTGGCTGCAACAGCCGTCGATGCGGATGCACTTATGGTCTTGCCTGCTGACATGCCAGATCTCGCCGCACATCTACCCGAGATGTGGCAAGCCTTTCGTGGTCTGCGCGCAGGCGAAATCCTGCGCGCCACCACATCACAGGGGGAAGCAGGCCACCCAGTGATCTTCCCGTCAAATATTTCAGCAGAATTTCAGAGCCTTACCGGCGACACTGGCGCCGCACCTATTCTGCAGCAATATGCTTCACTGGTGCGGCTATATGCTCTGCCACACTCAGTCGCACGCCATGATCTGAACACGCCCGAAGACTGGGCGGCATGGCGGCAAAAATCCAGCGCGGAAGAATAATCTCTTCAATTCCCTGAAATACAATGGTGTCTATCCCGTCACTGATAGACCCTGCGCCGACGCCCGCAAATTCAAGCGCCACAGGCACAGCCAGCTCAGATAAGTCTACAACCCGCACGTTCGCACGTGCTGTGCCGCCCAAGAGATAGTCCGCCCCAAGCCCACCGCGCACATAACTAGGACGAAAAACACCCACATCTTCAATGTCCTGTTGTATCGAGCCATCACCATAGGCTGGATAGAAGTTTTCAAAATACCCGATCATCTCTAAGCTGCGTCCCTCTGCTCACTGCGTCGCGTTCACGCTAGCGCCCGCTTGCGGCGCGATTGCGGCAAGACTGCGGAATTGGTTACAAAATTTACGCAAATTTCGCCTAATTGGTTAATCCAAGGCAAAGCCCCGAAAGGCCACAGACAGCACATAAAAGACAGGGAGGGCGCACAAAGCACGCCCTCCCCAGCACCCCGATCGTTTGGGGTGCAGCTGCATATTCCAAAATTAATAAAGAGCCGCGCGCCCTGTCAGGCAAAGCGCGCGGCGATACTCGTTACCGAACCAGCAGTTTGGCTTCGTGCTTCTTCAGAGCGCGGCGGGCAGCGGTGTAGTCTTTGATACCCTCTTCTGTCTTCAGCTCTGGGAAGAGCTGGAAGATTTCGTCGCGTTGCTCTGTTCCCAGTCCGTCAATCACCGACTGACCGGGTTGGAAGCTCTCGGTCCATGCTCCGTTGCTCAGAACAACCTCGTGGTTGTCGAACATAAAGTGCATATAGGTGACACCCAGCGTGCCCACTTCATCGACCCCTTTGAGTTCGGTGAGGTGTTTGGCGGCTGCGAGCACTTCTGTCTCCTCAAAGTAAAGCGAGGTACGCTCGTTATTGATCAGGATCCGGTGCTGCGGGCTGACAAGAATGTCATACTCTGGCAGGTTGTTGCCAAGAGCGCCCTTCTGGATGAGGATCGGGCGCAGGTTGGGCGAGCGAGCAAGCTCATGCCCCGAAAGCGTCTTCTGTCCCATCCAACGGATTTCCTGAATGCCGTTGTCCCGCGTGATGATCTTGTCACCGACTTGGAGGTCTTCCACAAGGCGCTCGCCCCGCGGTGTCGCAATCGCTGTGCCGGGCGTAAAGCAAGGCACGACGTTTTCGATTTCTTCAAAGACCATCGTAGAGGTGATGTTGCCATCCGCATCGCGGAATTCGACAAACCCATCTTCACGGTCCCCTGAGGTATAGGTGATGTTCAGGCTACCTCCGGGGTTTTCAGCCTCGGCTGCACCCGTCAGATCAAGCGTATCCCAATCGTTCGGGATACCGTCCGGACGCACGCCACCTGGTCCTGAGCCACCGTCAACAACGTCACCACCGGTGATATCAGTGAAGGTGTCGCGGCCTTGGCCACCCAACATCGTGTCAGCACCAGCGCCGCCTGACATGAGGTCGTCACCGACCACACCGTCAAGGAAGTCGTCGCCGTCGCCGCCAATCAGCGTGTCGTTGCCGAGTGCGCCAATCGCGGTGTCGTCGCCTTCGCCGCCAATGATGCTGTCGCGGTCATCTTCTGGGTCCGTGTCCACATCGTCGGTCAGATTGTCGCCACCCGAGCTGTCGATCACATCGTTTCCGTCGCCGCCATCAATCGTGTCAGACCCGTCGCCGCCGATTACAGAGTCATCGTCAATGCCCGCATCCACAACATCGTTGCCAGCACCCGCATCAATCGTGTCGCGGTCGTCGCCCGTGGTGATCGTGTCGTTGCCAGCTCCGGCAATCACGCTGTCACGGTCGTTCTCGGGGTCAAGATCTTCGCTGTCAGGTGCGTTGTCAAAGTCAGGACCTGAGGTGTCGATCAAGTCGTCACCCTGCCCCGCATCGACAGTGTCGCGGTCATCTTCGGGGTCTGGGTCCGTTGCATCAAGCTCTTCAGTTATGCCGGAGGCGTCGATGAAGTCATCGCCCTCGCCGCCATCAATCGTATCCGAGCCGTCGCCACCGATCACGCTGTCTTCGTCAATCCCAGCGTCGATGCTGTCGTTGCCCGCGCCGCCGAAAATAGTGTCGTCGTCGCCGGTGATGATCGTGTCATCGCCTTCGCCGCCTTCGGCAAGGTCGCGGTCGTTGTCGGGGTTTGGATCTGTCGAGTCAGGCTCCTCAAGGAAGCCCGAGAGGTCGATAAAGTCATCGCCCTGCCCGCCGATACCCGTATCGGAGCCACTGCCACCAGTAAGGCTGTCTTCGTCGATACCACCGTCAAGGAAGTCGTCGCCGTCACCACCAATAAGCGTGTCGTCGTCATCTTCGCCAAAGATCGTATCATTGCCCGCGCCACCGTCTGCAAAGTCACGGTCGTTCTCTGGCAGAATATCAGTCGCATCAGGCTCGTTGCCGCCATAGGTGCTGCCACCCGCGTTGATGAAATCGTCGCCATCGTTGCCAAAGATGCTGTCCGCACCGTGCTGACCGATGATGCTATCATCGCCTGTGCCACCTGTGATCGTGTCATCGTCGATGCCACCGTCAATCGTGTCGTTGCCCGTACCACCATCAAACTCATCGGCGTCATCGCCCGTCGAGATGACATCGTTGCCCGCGCCGCCAAAGACAGTATCAAGGCCATCTGTGGTGTTTGGATCTGTCAAAATACCAGGGAAGCCCGCAACCGGCAGGTTGGGATCGTCGCCAATATAATCGGAGAAGGTGTTTGTGCCCGCTTCGATTGTGTCGTCACCGTCACCACCAACGATAAAATCGGCGCCTTGGATATCGACGATAGAGTCGTTGCCTTCGTTGCCGAAGACCTCATCATCATCAATGCCCGCGAAAATGGTGTCGTCACCTGTACCACCTGTGATGGTGTCACAGTCGTCGCCTGTGCGGATGATATCATCCCCTGCACTGCCACTTACGTTGTCACGGTCATCTTCAGGATCGGAATCTACTGGCAAACCAGGGAAGACCTGTTCGTCAATGAGCGGATCAGAGCCTGATGTGTCGATCACATCATTGCCATCGCCGCCGCCAACACTGTCGCGTCCGTCCCCACCATCGATGGTGTCGTCGCCGTCGCCGCCGTCAATCACGTCGTTACCGTCTTCACCAAAGAGCGAGTCGTTGCCCGCTTCGCCGCTAAGGTCGTCATCACCTGTGCCGCCCTGAACATCGTCGTCGCCGTCGCCTGCAAGCACAGTGTCGTCGCGTTCACCAGCACGAACGATATCGTCGTTCACATCCTCACCAGGAATAATCTGGTCATTGGCGTCAATAAGGTCGCCATCAGGATCACCCGTGTAACCTGTATCAATCAAATCATCATTGGGCGTGCCCGAAACAATACCGTCTGGCATTGATGGGTCTTGCACCATGACGGTCACCGTCGCGGTGCTCGCGTTGCCCGCAGGGTCCGTGATTGTGTAGTCAAACGTGTCTGTGCCCGTGAAGCCCGTGTCTGGCGTATAGGTCACCGTGCCATCGGCGTTGATCACAACCGATCCGTTCAAGGGCTCTGTCGTGTCCGTCACTGTCAGCGCCTCGCCCTCGGGGTCAGAGACGTTGCCCAGAACCGTGATCACAACAGGCGTGTCCAGATCGGTCGTATCCGCATCATCCGTCGCAACAGGCGGCAGATCACCCTCGCCAACCTGGACGAAAACAACCGCTGAGGAGTAGTTCCCGCCCGCGTCTTCAACCGTGCATTCAAAGGTATCCTGGCCTGTGAATCCGGCACTCGGCGTATAAGTTACTGTGCCGTCTGGGTTTATAACGACGGTGCCATTGGCTGGCTCGGACGCATCCACGACTGTAAGAACATCGCCCTCTGGGTCAGTGTCATTGCTCAACACGTTGATCACGACAGGCGTGTCTTCATCGGTTGTCGCCATATCGTCCACGGGCGTCGCAGGTGCGTTCGGGCCTGTGTCACCCACCGTCACAGTCACAGTCGCAGTCGAAATGTTGCCGCCTTCGTCCTCTACGGAGTATTCAAACGTGTCCTCGCCCGTAAAGCCGGCATCGGGCGTGTAGGTCACGGTCCCGTCCGCATTGATCACAACCGAGCCATTCGCTGGCTCCGTTGTGTCTGTCACAGTCAAAGCGTCGCCTTCTGGGTCACTGTCATTGCCCAGAACGTCGATCACAACAGCGGTGTCTTCGTCGGTTTCAGCCGCATCATCCACAAGCATGGCTGACAGATTGTCCGCAGGGTCTGCAACAGTCACAGTGACAGTCGCAGTGCTCAGGTTTCCCTGCCCGTCTGTCACAGTATATTCAAAGCTATCAGTGCCAATAAAGCCCGTGTCTGGCGTATAGGTCACCGTGCCATCGGCGTTGATCACAACCGAACCATTCGCTGGCTCCGTTGTGTCTGTCACAGTCAAAGGGTCACCCTCTGGGTCACTGTCGTTGCCCAAGACGTCCACAACAACAGCTGTGTCCTCATCTGTCAGCGCGCTATCGTCCACCAGAACAGCTGCATCATTGCCATCGGCAGGGCATGTCGAGAAGTGCAAATCAGAGACCATAACAGTCTGTTCACCAACGTTGTCGTTGGCATACTCAATCTCGATCCGCGTGACGGGGCCGGCCACGGAAACAAGAGTTGAGGCCTCAGCATCTTCATAGCCGAAATTCGTGTCACCGTCTGACAAGGTGTTGCCAGTTGCGGTCACATTGGAACCTGTGGTGAACGTCACAGGCAGCTCGTTGCCATCAGGGCCATAGGCGCGAATCGTGACAATGTCTTCGTGAAGGAGCGATGTCGGATCGATATCATTGCCGCCACCGTCAATATCATTGAGGCGGAATGTTACGTTCTGCACGCAATCTTCAAACAAGGCATTTGAGGATGTGAAATCAAGCGTCGTGGTTGATGTGGCATCCACACCACCTTCGCCGCCTTGACCGGACAGCTTCAGGAAAGACTGGCTGTCAAACGGATCAGTCTCGGCGACATAGCCTGGCGCGTTGAACGTAACGCCAGAGGCCTCTTCGTCTTGTGCATCAAATCCGATGGTGACGTTGATACCGCCGGTGTCGACAGTTTGCGTTGGTTCAACATTGGTGCCAAACGCGCCCAACAAACCCCAATTCAGTACCAGATCAGCCATATCAAAGCCCTCTTTAACAACCTCGGGGAACGCCCCGTCCGCCGATTTTGAACCCCAGGCTCGCGCCTGAACTTCGTTATAAAAATTGCAAAGCCATGTTGGATAGAGGGCGAAAAGACGCCGCAAGTGCCAAGCGCCTTGAGGCACTTCATCAGTTGGCAGCACTCGCCGCATCGTCTGAAAATAAGACTCAGCAGCGCTCTTCGCATCTTCCGATGCTTCGCAGTTCAGCGGTCGCCCCCGTGACCAAACTTACTACGCCCCCCAGTTGGGCAAACTCAGTGATAAGGCTATTATGGCTTTGTCGAAAGATAAATTTGTCGGGAAAACAGGCGCATTTCTCCCCCTTCGCCCCTCAGACGTGGGCTTCACAGGTCAGGCCAAAGCCAAAAATTTGCGTATTGTTTCCAAAACCATGTTTTCGAGAATCGCAGGGTTTTGCATTGTTTTCCAAAGGAAAAATCGTGTTCAAACCACAAAACGAGCCGAGCGTGAGAAGCTTCAACTGTCAACAATGAAGAAACAATTAACCTTTGGAACATATTCGTGAATTAAATCGAAAGGCGCCCAAAGCCGCCGATTGGATTGATCACGATTTCGACATGAATGGCGCAAGAGCCTGCGAATTGAACACGCTCCGAAAAAATTGCCACAATTCAAAGGAACGAATCAAACAAAAGAATCACGCAATTTAAAGCAAATCTCGCCCGATTCGGCCTCTGCAGCCAGTGCTCTCCTGATCCCAGCCTTGAGCCGATCCATCACCTTTCCCCACAGCATGTCACATCAGCCAGTTCAAACAACTGGCCCCAAGCGCAAGAACTTGGCATTAAGATAGAGAGTTTTCGACCCAGCGTGCAGATATGTCAGGCCACGAAAAGGAAGCGAGCATGGAACACCTATATTCCGGACGCGACATCCGCGCCACTTTGCTCTGCCCAAAGACAGAAAGCCCGCGACAAACCCTCTTTGTGACCTTTAGCAATTTTCGGGGCGCGCCATCACTGGAAGATGACGGCTTTGGGCAGGATCTTCTGAAAAAAATGGGAATACCCGCCATTCACATTGTCACAGCAGGCAACACTTGGTTTCAAAGTCCAGAAGTCTTTGACCTCGCTAAAACTGTTGTAAAACGCGCAGCAAGTTCGCCAAAGCCGTCGGCTACGGGTCGAGCATGGGCGGCTACGGTGCCATGATGTTCTCAAACCTTTTGCGCCTTGACGCCACGCTCACCCTTTCACCCCAATATAGCATCCAGCCCGAAAAGGTTCAGGGGGATAGCCGCTGGGCCCATATCGCCAGTGAGCTTGATTTTGTTTTTGATGATATGAACATTGGCATGAGTGCAACCGCCCGCCACAATCTGTTCTATGATCCCTGCACCGCCGACAACATTCATGCGCATCTCTTTGAGAAAAAAGGCGCAAACTGCTTTGCACTCCCTCATTCAGGGCACTCAAGCGCTGGATTTTTGCAACAAGTCGGCATGTTATCAGAGATTGTCGTCGTCGCAGCCAAAGACCCGAGAACAGATTTCAAATCTATTCATCGCATAGCACTAGAGCGCTCGGCGCGATCCGCGCTCTATGCCTTCAATCTGGGACAAGCCAAGCAATCATAGCGCTCAAACGAGACGCGGACCCACGCAAAGCCAGACGCGTGTCTCTGCCAATCTTGTGCCTTCTGACAAGGCTCGCTCAATGTGCTGTGGTACCCAAGGCCGGACTCGAACCGGCACGCCTCGCGGCGGGGGATTTTGAATCCCCTGCGTCTACCATTCCGCCACTTGGGCACATTGATTGCCGTTTAGCGCGTTGTTTGCCGCGCGAAAAGTCCAAAATGCATCTAAAGTGAAATCAGCTTGAAACAGACACAAGCGGTCCGCGCGCATTGAGCGCCTCAATATCCATACCCGCCAGCTTCTTATAGGCTCCTGCCGCCTCTTCCAGCTCCACTTGGCTCATCACATCACTGATGCTCTCAAAGCCCTCGGGCGCGCGTTCAGCCACAATATCAAGGACCTTGTCAGGTCCAGCCCCGCGATTGGCGAGCACAAGCGCATTTACTGTCTCACGCCGTATCTCGTCATAGCGCTCCAATGCAGCACCGCCCTGCCCCATGTCGCGCAGCTCTCGCGCCAACACACGCGCATCAAGGATCGCCTGCGACGCGCCATTGGATCCGATCGGATACATCGCATGGGCTGCATCCCCCAAAAGCGTCATCCGCCCGTGGCTCCAGCGCGGCAATGGGTTGCGGTCGACCATCGGATATTCCCAGACACTCTGCGCCGTGGTGATGATCTCAGGCACATCGAGCCAATCAAACGTCCAGTCAGAAAAAACGCCCAGAAAGTCATCCAAGCGCCCTTCACGGTTCCAGTCCTGTTCGCGCCACACGTAGTCTTCCGCCATGGCCCGGTCCGCAATCCAGTTGATCAGGCAGGTACCGTCCTCAAACTCTTCGATCGGATAGCAGACAAACTTGCAGTCTCGCTTGCCCGCCATCGCCATGGTACGCCCGCCAAGGAAGCTTGGCCCCCGCGTGACACCGCGCCACATCATAATCCCGCCCCAATGTGCCGCGCCCTCATCAGGATAAAGCGCCTTTCGCGCCGCAGAGTTGATGCCGTCTGCGGCCACAAAGACACTGCCAGCCGCGCAACCAAGCGTTTCGCCCGTGCTTCGGTCGGCCAGTGTGATTTCAACGCCCGCCGCAGTATCAACCGATCCCGTCACAGCAGCTCCCATCTGGATCACATCAGACCCCGCCCGCTCTATAAGTGCGCGGTACAACAACATCTGCATCCCGCCACGGTGGATCGAATATTGCGGCCAATGATAGCCCGCAAACTCACCCCGCGCCTCGCGCCAGATTTCGCCGCCCTGCGCTGAAAAATACGCCACCTGTTTTGTGCGCAACCCGACCTGGTCAAGCTCCCCCTCAAGCCCAAGCTCAAACAACTCGCGGATCGCATGGGGCTGAACATTGATCCCGACACCCAAGGGGCGAATCTCGCGGACGGCCTCAAATATCTTGAAAGGAATGCCAAGCTGATGCAGCGAAAGCCCGAGAGTCAGCCCGCCAATGCCAGCGCCCGCGATCAAAACAGTCATTATAAATGCCTCCCTACAAATTTTCCCCCATGTTAAAGGACGCCAAAGCCTTGACGCCAGCGCAAAAGCGCGGCCCAATAGGCCAAGGCAGTAAGAACAACAATAAAAACAAAGAGCAGAACAATGTTGCGCAGGCTTTATGACTGGACAATGCGGCTCGCCGAACATCGCCACGCGATGTGGTGGTTGGCCTTCGTGGCGTTCATCGAATCTTCGGTGTTTCCCATTCCACCCGATATCCTGATGATCCCGATGATCCTCGCCCGCCCCTCGCGCGCATGGCTCATCGCCTCTGTGGCGCTCACCGCCTCTGTCATTGGCGGGCTCTTGGGCTACGCCATAGGCGCATTGGCCTTTACCGAGCTGGGCCAGCCGATCCTTGAGAGCTTGGGCAAGGGCGATGCCGTCGCCGCCTTCAATGAGCGCTTTAACGATGTCGGGTTCTGGGCCGTGCTCGTCGCAGGCATGACCCCCTTCCCCTACAAAGTCATAACGATCATGTCGGGCTGGACAGGGATGCCCCTTCTCACCTTTATCGTCACATCTATTCTCGCCCGCGGATTGCGCTTTTATATTGTCGCCTTCCTCCTCTGGAGGTTTGGCGCACCAATTCGTGACTTTATCGAGCGGCGTCTTGGCCTTATGTTCATCCTATTCTGCGCGCTGCTCATCGGCGGCTTTTATGTGGTGAAATTCCTATGACCTTCTCGCGCCCCAATCTTATCTTGCTTGCTGGTCTCGGATCTGGCGCCATGATGTTGGGCGCGCTCGGCTTTCAACACATCGCAGAGATGCCGCCCTGCAAACTTTGCATCTGGCAGCGCTACCCCCATGTTGTTGCCATCCTGCTCGCCATGATCGGGCTCATGGTCCCAGGTCGGCTCGTGCCGCTCCTCGGCGCGCTCGCCGCGCTCACCACTGCCGCCATTGGCGTGTATCACACTGGCGTCGAGCGCAAGCTCTGGGCTGGCCCCTCAAGCTGTACCTCAAGCGACATCTCAGGGCTCAGTGCACAAGACCTGCTCAACCAGATTATGGCCGCCCCCATCGTGCGCTGCGACGAGGCCCCATGGGAGCTCTTTACCCTGTCTATGGCCAGCTGGAACGCCATCGCCTCCATCGCCCTCAC
>ENA-OUOG01005360-OUOG01005360.1-marine-metagenome-genome-assembly--contig:-NODE-5360-length-10419-cov-7.025914_pt1 | contig 10419 bp, 5 predicted proteins | sample MGYA00248635_ERZ508505 | MGnify/ENA primary metagenome ERZ508505 (study PRJEB26176, sample SAMN06267871) | marine metagenome | isolation source: Saanich Inlet, British Columbia, Canada | place: Pacific...
TGAAAACCTCTTCCAAATAACCTGCCTTTTCAAATTGGGGATCACTCTTTGGAATGGGCAAATATTTATAGGTAACTACAAAAACCAAAATTTTAATATTGTTTTTAATAATTTGATTTCTTCACCAATATAATAAACGCTTATTTTTTCAATTCTTTTAAATCGAAAAAAAATGACTTCATCCAAAAGAAGTTTTTGCATATATCTACTCCTTTAGTTTTTTCTTGTAGGATTTGATGGGTTTCTCTTTTTTGCTCAATGTGGTAGCTACAATTATGTTTTTATTATCAAAGACGATTTTCTTAATGATACTTCTTATCACAACATTCTATTATTTGATGGTGCTGATTAGATTACTCCGGTTCAACCTTTTTTTAAAGGGGTACTATATAGCTATCTTTAGGATCATTAGAAATTCAAACTGTAACCATTGCTACAATAAATATTTTCAATTATCTAAGCTTTAAGTTAATCAATGCAATGAATTCTTTAATGGGAAATCAACTTCTGACGGTTGGGGGATAGGATAAGAAAACCAGAGCAGTGTGCTCTGGTTTTTTAAATTACTCATAGATAGGATAACTACTGTTGCCTAGCGTCAACTTCAACTGTAGGAATTGGAAATTTCATTTCATCGGATAAAGCAGGTACAACGATATCAGACCCTGGCTGAATTCTATTTAACCTTCCATCTTTTCTGTTGAGTCCAACACCCAATCTCGCCATATCAAAAGAAGCAACACCTTCGCCAAATAATTCAATACGTCGATACAATAGAATTTCATCGATTAAAGTTTGTCCTGTACTTGTTGACTTTACGTAGCTCGGATCTCTTGTGCTGTTTAAATCGAAAAGAAGCTGCTGCGCTTCAGAATCACGATTTAATCTTGCCAAGGCCTCCGCCTTAGTCAAATAAAACTCAGTATTACGAAGATATATGTAGTCACCAATAAAGTTACCATAAGTTGGTCCATCCCAGAATTTCAACATAGTGTATTTTGGGGTTCTATTGTAGTGCGCCCATGAGCCAGGAACGATTACTACTCCAGGATCATAATCTTGATTGGCAAACCATTTTTTTCTTTCATCTGTATTTGGTATTAAATCAAATAAATTGGAATTGATTGATTTGAAGTGATTCCAACCGCTGTATCCGTCACTTATTTGACTCATATGAGAGAAAAAAGATCTATAAAAAGTTGTCGTTTGTGCAGTTATTGTTGCTCCCCAAATTGCTTCAGACAAAGACAATTCATCATACCCATGAGCAACATCATTGCTAATACTTCCAAAAGACATTGCTTCGGTAGCAAATTGTGCAGCTTCTGTCCAATTCTCATACGTTAAATGATAACGCGCTAACCAAGCAGCTACAACAGTTGCGTCAACTTCTTCTTTTGAACTTCTTGAATATCCTTGTAAACCGTCATAGGCTGAGGTTAGATCAGAAACTATAAGCTGCTTTACCTCACCAACACTAGAATTCGCCTCTCCCACAAAATCTCCAAAATCAATTGGAATACCTTCTGCAGAGTCAGCAGCGGTTGTGTGTTGAAAAATGCGGATTAAATAAAAATATGCAATTGCTCTGTAGGTATAAGATTTGTACTTAAACACCAATATTTCTTCCGGAGAATCATCAGGGATTGTGTTTATAATCCCATTTGCTTGATTAATTACTTTATAAAAGAATTCCCATAAAAATTCAGTATCGCTGCTACTAGGAAGAACATTGTCATAGTCATGGTAATTACCAAACCAAGTAGTTCCGTCCATGTCTAAATCGTTACTTCTCAGGTCAAAAGCAATATCTACAGCTTTTAGACCGAACTCATCTGTACTAGATTCTCCGCTCATGAGGTAAGATAATATAGATGCATCAAGAGCAATTAACCGTGTAGACCCTCCTGAGGAAGATACTTCCGAAGCATGGGAGGATGTGTAATATCGTTCATCTGCGAAATCTTTATCAAAATCTGCACAAGATGAAAAAAGGACAATTATTAGAAGGGAAGCTATAATTTTATCCAATTTTATGTTTATAATACTTTTCATAATTCAATATTTATTTAAGATTTATGTTAACACCAATGGACATAGTCCTGTTCGCTCCATACTCTCCAGACGTTTCTCCTAAAGAATTGAGACGTGGATCGTATCCCTGCCTTGCGTTGTATAGTAAAGAGGCATTGTTAATGATTCCATACAATCGTATACTACTAACATTGTATTTTTTAAGAAAATCATCCTCAAGGGTGTAACCAAAGTTGACGTTAGCAAGGCTCAAATAACCAAGGTCAGTTAATCTTAAATCTGATACTCTATATTGATCATTCTCTAGAGGATCAACTCGTGGTAAATCAGCCGAAGGGTTGTCAACAGTCCAGGTTAGGTTATAATCAGGTACATTTTCGATTTCTGAACCAAGCCCTAGTAAACCAAAATATACGTTGTCTAATCCATAACCGCCAATTTGATATGCGAATTGCATACTCAAGTCAAAATTGTGATAATCTACATTTATCCCAAAACCACCTGTAACATCTGGAATGGCGGATTTATCGATGAAAACTCTACCATTCGTTACTGCATCATTATAATCTTCTGTAATAACTCTTTCTCCCGATGTTGAAGTTGTGTAGAACTGTGCATTTCCATTATCAGGATTTACACCTGCAGATTCGACCATATAGTAATCATAAGCACTTCTTCCAACCACTCTTCTGAAGTTGTTTACCTGTATAGAATCACGAGGGAGCTCAGTAAGTTCATTTTTTAGAGTCGATAAATTTGTATTAAGAACGATATTTAACTTTTCTGATTCTACAGCAGTCCATGCGATTTCTGCTTCGATACCACTGTTTTTAATGGAGCCAAAATTTTCAGGTCTAGAGTTTTGACCTGTTGAAGGCTGAAGTGGCTTATTGAAAAGAAGATCTTCAGATGTTCTGGAATAATAACCTAATCCAACGTTTAGTCGATCGAAAAGTCTCATTTCTAAATTAACACCCAAACTAGCCGATTTCTCCCAGGTGATGTCTCTACCACCCAAACTATATATGCTTTGGGTTAGTGCACCATTATTTTCATCGATTTCATATTGGGTTTCATAAGCTACAAGGTTCCTGGTGCTAGTGTCAGGGTAAAAAATCCTGTCATTTCCAGAAGTACCGTAGTTTGCGGCAAGTTTTGCATAGTTAAGGAAATCTACATTGCTTAAGAAGTCTTCATTGGATACAATCCATGATGCACCTGCCGACCAAAATAATCCCCAACGCTCTTCAGGGTGAAACACAGAAGATGCATCGTATCTTGCTGTAGCATTTAGGTAATAAGTTTTGTCAAGACCGTAGATGAATCGAGAAAAATAACCCTCAGTAGTGTATCTAGTATTGTAGTTACTGGCCGAGTTATAGACAGCAGTATTATCTAAAATAGGACTCAAAGTTCCTATGATATTTGATTTGCTAAGACTCAATGTAGTGAATTTCTCTTGATAAGTTTCGTGTCCTAACAAGACATCGAAGCTATGGCGATCAAAATCTTTCTGCCATGTCAACAGTTGTTGGTTGGTAAGGGCTGAAAAATTATCTCTACCATTATCTAAAGTTCCATTTAATGAAGTCGCACCTACTGAAGCGCCTGGCTTACTGAAATCGGTGCTTTTTTCTATCTCAATTAGATAATTTAAAATATATTCAAATTTAATATCAAAAGGCAAGTCGATTTTTGCTCTTAAGGCAGTATTGAAATTGTCGGTTTCGTCCGTCAATACTTTCTGCTCAATATGAGCCAGTGGATGCTCTCCTACACCATATCTTCTTGGCCCTCTCGAAGTTCCGTCAGGAAAACTAACAAAGTTCCCCATGTCGTATGCAAATCCACTATTAGAGATATTGGATAGAACAGGATCCCAGTTTTCATCGTATTGATAAACTGGATAAATGGGTGCAATATTTCTCACCCATTGGAAGGCATTGTTGTAAAAAGACTCTCCATCCAATGGAATAAAATTACTGTTAGATTTAGCATAAGAAACATCTCCACTTAACTTAACTATTTCAGCAATTTCGGAGACGTTCACTTTTAATCGAGCTGTTTTTCTATTAAAATTACTTTGTACAGTATATCCGTTGTTATTCTCTGTACCCATTGAGAAATAATAGTCAATATTTTCAGAGCCTCCAGAAATATTCACATTCGTGGAAGAGAAATTTGCATTATCTCTAAAGAGTGCATCTTCCCAGCGATCATTTACCAATAACCTAGCTGAACTGTTTAATCTTCCAGTAACTGGATCGATTAGATCTTCATCGGAAACATTATATAAGTTATAGCCAAGTCTGTCGATTAAATTATCCGATGCGAATTGTCTCGCTTCTCCAATTGTTATGGGCGTATCGCCGTTACTAGCGTCATAATACTCACTATTGACTAATATACTATGATAGGTCTCGTAAAACTGTTGAGGAGTTTTTGTAACGTTATAGTCCTTAATTGCACGATCCGTAACTCCATATCTACTATCAATAGATACTCGAGGTTTTGTATTTCTCACACCCTTTTTGGTTGTGATTAATAAAACTCCATTTGACGCCTTATTACCGTATAAAGAAGTAGAGTTAGCATCTTTTAAAACCGATGTCGACTCAATATCTTGAGGGTTGATACTATTTAAATTTCCAGAGTAGGGGACTCCATCTAAAACGATTAAAGGAGAATTGTCAGCATTGATTGAGCCAAAACCTCTAATTCGAATGATTGGATCAGAGCCAGGCTGACCGCTAGATTGAATTACCCTTAAACCAGAAACCAATCCTTCTAGGCTTTTCACAGCATTTGAGAAAGTTGCATTTTTAATTTGGTCGGATTTAATAACACTTACTGCACCTGCAATAGATTCTCTTTTTTGCGTTCCGTATGCAGTAACGACAACTTCTTGCAATTCAGAGGAATCATCTTGAATGCTGATGTTAATGACGTCTAAAGTACCAACAGTAATCTTCTTAGGGATAAAGCCAACAAAGCTAAAGACAAGAACATCTCCCTCACTAGCTCTTATACTATACTTCCCATCAAAGTCTGTGGCGACTCCTCTAGTTGTACCGTCAATGATAACGGTTGCTCCTGGTAAAAGACTTCCATTTTGATCACTAACTGTACCTGTAATTGTTTTTTGTTACGCCAACCCAACGGAAAGCGTAAACATCCCTATTAAGGATAAAAAGAAATAAAGTTTCTTCATGATTAATGACTTATAATTTGAATCCGAAAATCCTAATATTTTGTTAATGCAAGAATTTTTTTTAGAGAATTATTAGGGATAAGCGCCTGTAAATTCGATTATAATAAAGAAAAGTGTAAAATTTACTTACTGTATTAATTATGTGAAATTTGAAATGTCTAAAAACAAAAAAACCACCTCATAAGGGGTGGTTTTCTATTACTTTAAATATTGATTAATTATCCCATCCAACTCTTGGTAAAAACAGAGTAGTTGCTCCATCTTCAGGTGCATTTGAGTTAAATAGCAATTCATCGGCACTATAGTTCCAACGTACAGGAATTTGACTCCCAGAAGTTGGTGTTAAAACAGGAAAATCATTTCGTCTTACATCATTAAAAACCTCAGGTTGAATAAAAAGACCGATATATTTTTGAGTTAAAATATGATCTTCTAAGTCAAGATTAGATCCGCCTGGGTTTATTGCCATCTGGGCAACGTAGGAATCGAAATCAGCTTCTGTTAAGCCAGCTTCAATAAATGAAGCTTTAATGCCGTTTAAATAAGCAGTTTCAATAGCGGACACGCTTCCATTTGTTCTTACAAGACATTCTGCAATAATAAACTGAACTTCACGATAAGAAATTAAATCTTGTCGGTAACTAGCCTTTAAATAAGGATGCGTTGTTATAAATGTTTGATCCCATTTGTTTAAACGAAGACTATCGTTTAGTGTCGTCATCATTCCTCTTAAAAATGGGTGAAATTCAATATCTCCAGTTCGACCGTCATTAAATCTGTGCCATGGCGCAGGCTTAGTGTCTGAATAGGTGAAGGATAAATTATCGTCAGCACTTGTTAATGAATTTTGAGCATTAGTTAAAGCTTGATTATAATCACCTAAATGAAGGTAACCACGAGCAATAATTGCATTTGCTGCCAAAACCCATTTTGAGATATTTCCACTGTAGATAACATCATCACTTCCAATTGCTAAGCCTCCATCACTTCCAGCAAGGTCATTTTTTGCAGAAGTTAACAGAGCGAAAATTTCTGGATAAATTACTGTTGTTTGACCATCGAAAACTGGATTAATGTTCTCTATTCCTAAAGAGCTTTCTGTGTAAGGGATATCTCCCCAAACATCTGTAGCATTCATTAATGCAAATGCTTTTAAAATCTTTCCTGCACCTGCATAATGATTGTAACCATTTTCTTCTGCTTGAGCAATCATGGCATTTGCCTCAATAAGAACGTCTTCATAAGTGGTTTGCCATGCATTGTCAAACCTGTTGGGTGTTAAACCGGAATATTGATTAAATGAACTCCATTGGCGTGCAACTCCCTCTACTTGCTGAGAAATCATTGTGTTGAAACGCGAAAAGTCACCACCATAGACATCTGCAATTCGAATTTCAATATTAGGTAAAATTGCATTTACGGGCACTGCAATTGGCTTGTTTGGATCGACGTTGATGTCATCCGCCAAGAACGACTCACATCCAATCATTGTTGTAAGTCCAATGAACAGAAATATATATTTAATGTTTTTCATTGCTTAGAAGTTTAAATTAAGTTTAAAAATAAATGAACGTGTACTGGGTTGATTAAAGTAGTCAAACCCCTGTCCATTCCCTGTACCAGTTAAGCTTGTTTCCGGGTCAATACCATCATATTTAGATGTGTACCATAGATTTCGACCGATAAAACTAATCGCTCCACTTTTAATAAAATTGAGACCAATTGAAGAAAGAGGTAGATCATAAGAAACACTCAATTCTCTTAATCTTAACCATCCGCCATCTTGAACAAATTGTTCTCCAACTGCACCAAACCCTCCTAAAGAAGAAGTCCAGTAAGCCTGATCTCTAACTACGGGGATATTATTAGGTTGACCATTAGCTAAAACACCAGCAATTGGTGTTGGAGTTTCAACACGAGATTCTGCTGTAAGTGGAGTTCGACCAAAGAAGGATAAAGCCCATGCAGTTCCATTCCATAAATCACCACCTTCTCGCCAGTCCAATAAAAAGCCAAGTTTAACACGCTTGTATTGAAATGAGTTAGTCCATCCAAGAATAAAATCTGGATTAGGATTTCCAATTGCACGTTGTTTAGGATCTACTAATTGATACCCATATTCAGATGAATCTACATCTTCATTTATAACTACATCACCATCAGGTATGTTTAATCCATCGTCACCAGCACCACCAGCACCACTTCTTAAGTAAGCACCACCGAAAATTGCCCCATATTGATTTCCTGCTACAAGATAAGATCCTGCACTGTTGAAACCTGCAAGAAATAATCGTTCTAATCCAGGTGCTAATTCATCAACAACATTTTCTGATTTTGTGAAATTCATCTGTGAATTCCAATTGAAGTCTTGACTATCAACGATGTTAACATTCAATGTGGCTTCAATTCCATTTCCACTCATTTTCCCAGCATTTAACCAAACGTTGGTATATCCTGTTGATCTTGGTAATGAAGCGTTTAAAATAGCATCAGATATTTTTCGCTGATAATAGGCGACATCTAAACTAACTTTATTGTTGAAAAAACGCAGGTCTAAACCAACTTCAAATTCTTCAGTTAATTCTGACTTTAATTCAGAATTCCCTAATGTATTATCAATTTCAAATGCAGTAACTCCAGCAATTGGAAAAGAAATACTGTCACCCCAACCATCGCCAACCGTAGTTGTTTCATAGGAAGTAGAAGTCAAATAAGAGAAGGGTGGAGGTCCACCTACTTGCGCCCATGATGCTCTTAATTTACCAAAGGACAGAAAACTATCCTTAGAAAGCAGTTGACTAAATACAAATGAAGTTGATATCGCAGGATATAAAAAGGAATAATCACTAGCCTTAAACTCTTTGCCAGGAACCCCTAAACGAGAGTCATAATCTTGACGTGCAGAAACTGTTAAATATAAAGTATCATCCCATGTGGCTTCTACTTGACCTACAATTCCTAATTGTGTGTTGCGAAGTAAATCCTCACTAGCAGTGATGTCTTGTGCATTACTTAAATCAGTAAATCCTTGAAATACTAGATTCTGTCCTGTAACATCTAAAATTGTTCTTTCATAAGAAAAAGCATTTACCCCTAATAGGTAGTTCAGTGAAAATCTATCAGTGATATCATCCCCACCATTAATATTTAAAACTGCATCGGTTTGAAAGGTAGTGTATTCAGTTTTATCAACTCTACCAGAAGAGACCGTTCTTGAATTAATTTCAAAGTTTTGTTTTCTAATATCACTTGTGAAATCTGAACCAATGTTTAAGTTAACGTTAATCCAATTCGAGTGATTATAATTTGCTTGGAAGCTTCCGAATAATCTATTTACGGTTTCGAATCTAAGTGCATTATTAATAACCCAATATGGATTGTCATATCCACCGCCACCTCTATAGTTTCTCTGATTTCCATTTGCGAAAATATAAGAGGATGACTGATTTACAGCATCTTGCTGGTCGAAGCCATTTGCATTGTCAAATGAAGCAGGAGTTCTGTATAAACCAAGTAACAACCCAGAAGTGTTTGACCCTTGTTGAACACGATCATATTTTGATCGTATAAAGTTCAATGTAGTTGAGAAACTTAATTTGTCACTAGCTTTTAATGATGTAGCTACATTGAAAGTATTTCTTCCATATTCTTCATTGGGTACTATTCCTTCTTGCTCCAAGAAAGATGTTGAGAAATGGTATGTAGCGACATCGCTACCTCCACTAATGCTCAAACTATTTGTAGTTCCTAGTGCAGTTCTAAAGAATGGCTCATTATTATCATAAACATTTGCAGGTGTACCATTTCCAGATCCCTTTGGAACTAGATATCCATTTTTGTCATATATATAATTTCCGTCACTGTCGAATGCACTTGATCGAATATCAACAGTAGATGGTACACTACTGAAATCTCCTGTAGCGTATTCTAAATCTGAAATTCTTGGCCCCCAAGATCCTGAGTTCCCTGTAGAAGGGCCTCGATATCTTCCTCCAGATCCTTGTGCAAACGTGTTTTGTAAATCAATAAAAGTAGAAGCAACATCAAAAGAAGTTTGACTAGAAAATGAAACTCTCATAGGAGAATTGGTTCCTTTTTTTGTTGTGATTACAATTACACCAGGTGCGCCAGCAGTTCCATAAAGTGCTGTTGCAGCAGATCCTTTCAAAACATTAATGCTTTCAATATCATCGTTGTTTATATCAGACAATCGATTGGATTGAGCTGTACCCGCTGTTTGTGAGCCTGAGTTTAATGTTTCGTTATTGGTTCTAACTCCATCAATCACTATTAAAGGCTGATTGTTTCCAATTAATGAGGTAACCCCTCGAATAACTATTCTAGATCCACCACCTGCTGAACCAGATGATCTTGTGATTTGTACCCCAGAGGCCTTTCCTACAAGTGCATCAATAGGGTTTGAAGCTCCAGTGTTTGCAAGATCTTCACTTTTTACTGTTTGAACTGCATACCCTAAAGCTTTTGCTTCTCGTTTAATCCCTAAAGAAGTCACTACAACTTCTTCAAGTTCATTCCCAGGAGAAAGGCTCACTGCATAATTATCAGCAGCCCCTATAGTTACTTTTTGATCGGTATATCCAACATAACTAAAGATTAACACTTCATCGGCCGAGGCCTCTATCGTGAAGTTACCGTCAAAATCTGTTGAAACACCTCTATTGGTGTTTTCAACAACTATTGTGGCTCCTGGAAGAGGCAAGCCGGTTTCGTCTGTCACATTACCTGTAATTGTTTTTTGTTGTGCCCAACCCATTTGGAGGGAGAGCAGTCCCAGCAGGGACCAAAAGAAATACGTTTTCTTCATGGTTAAGTTAATTTAGATTAGTTGAGGGTGAAAGTCTTAAAATCTTGTTAAAACAAAACTTTAAGCAAGCGTTAAAAAGAGAGAAAACTCCGATTTAATGTCGCATTTAGCGTATTGTCGGTTAGAATTATTGACTAAATTAATTTGTTAAAATTTCAAAGAATTAAGGAAGGTGTTTTAAGGCTATTTTTAGTTTGAAGAATCCGAGCTCAGAAGAATTTTTAGATTATTATAAAAAATTTCAAATTATGGGTTTGAAACCCCAGAAAAAAATTCTACATTTGCACGCCCATAAAAATGGGAAATTAGATATTATATATGCCAACTATTGCACAATTAGTACGAAAAG
>ENA-OUOG01005364-OUOG01005364.1-marine-metagenome-genome-assembly--contig:-NODE-5364-length-10407-cov-4.083737_pt1 | contig 10407 bp, 9 predicted proteins | sample MGYA00248635_ERZ508505 | MGnify/ENA primary metagenome ERZ508505 (study PRJEB26176, sample SAMN06267871) | marine metagenome | isolation source: Saanich Inlet, British Columbia, Canada | place: Pacific...
ATGAGACACATGCGCTAGCTCTCGCACAAGGCCTTCTCGATGCCGGCGCAACACATATTGCATTGGCTGGCAAAGACCGCAAAATCGACGTCATTGACGATTACTGTTTTGCTGGATGTGACATCATTACGTTTGCCACCAAAATCCACAACAAACTCGGCTTAGGAGTTTAAGAGATGAATAATTTTCCAGATTTCACTCAAATTAAATTGAATACAGATATCGCTGCCGGCAACACACCTTCACTAGAGGGCGCCCGCAAGACCCCTGAAGGCCTTACCATTAAGCCACTTTATACGGCAAATGACATATCGGATTTACCCTATATAGACAGCTTACCAGGACTGGCGCCGTTTATACGCGGACCCTACCCCACAATGTATGTGAATAAGCCCTGGACTGTTCGCCAATATGCCGGTTTTTCAACTGCCGAAGAATCTAATGCATTTTATCGACGCAACCTCAAAGCCGGTCAAAAAGGTCTTTCCGTCGCTTTTGATCTCGCAACGCATCGCGGTTATGACAGTGACCATCCGCGCGTTTCAGGCGATGTCGGCATGGCAGGCGTTGCCATTGACTCTATCTATGACATGCGCACCCTATTTGATGGAATTCCACTCGATGAAATGAGTGTATCCATGACCATGAATGGTGCTGTTCTTCCCATAATGGCACTTTATATCGTCGCGGCCGAAGAACAAGGCGTCAGCCCAGATAAGCTTGCAGGCACTATTCAAAACGATATTTTAAAAGAATTCATGGTGCGCAATACTTATATATATCCGCCTAAGCCATCTATGCGTATCATTTCTGATATATTTGCCTATACATCGCAAAACATGCCGAAATTCAACTCCATCTCAATTTCGGGATATCATATGCAAGAGGCAGGTGCCACTGCAGATCTCGAGCTTGCTTATACACTCGCCGATGGCATTGAATATGTGCGCGCCGGTGTAGCAGCGGGACTTGATGTTGACGCATTTGCCCCACGTCTTTCTTTCTTCTGGGCAATTGGCATGGATTTCTTTACAGAAATCGCAAAAATGCGAGCTGCGCGTCTATTATGGGCGCAACTCACACGCGGACTAGGTGCTAAAAAAGAAAAGTCTATGGCGCTCCGCACTCATTGCCAAACATCTGGTTGGAGCTTAACTGCTCAAGACATTTACAATAATATTGTGCGAACCACTGTTGAGGCCATGGCAGCAACCCAAGGCCATACACAATCATTACATACCAATAGTTTTGATGAAGCACTTGCATTGCCAACCGACTTCTCAGCTAGAATTGCACGCAACACACAATTGATTTTACAAACTGAAAGCAATACGACAAAAGTTATCGACCCTTGGGGCGGCAGCTATTTTGTTGAACGCCTTACCCATGATCTGGCGGCTCGCGCCTTAGAGCACATTAAAGAAGTCGAGGCTTTAGGTGGCATGGCCGCGGCAATTGAGCAAGGTATACCTAAATTAAGGATTGAAGAGGCGGCAGCTCTAACCCAAGCCCGAATTGATAGCGGACGTCAAACAGTTGTTGGGGTTAACAAATTCAAGCTTGAGCAAGAAGATCCCGTCGATGTATTGAAAGTCGACAATTCTGCTGTGCGCAAAGCCCAAATTGACCGCCTAAAAGAACTGCGGGCCAACCGCGATGATGCCATAACTCAAGCATGCCTAGAGGCACTCGCGCAATGCGCAGCTACTGGACAAGGTAATTTGCTGGCATGTGCTGTAGATGCTGCGCGCGCAATGGCAACAGTGGGTGAAATGTCTGATGCTATGGAAAAAAGCTTTGCTCGGCATGCCGCAACGCCGCAAACAGTTTCAAATGTTTATGGCAAAGACTTTGGCGAAACGTCTGAAAGTTTCCTCAAAGTGCGTGATATGATTAGCCGCTTTAGCGAACGCGAAGGACGTGCGCCCTGTATTTACATCGCCAAAATGGGACAAGACGGACATGATCGCGGACAAAAAGTCGTTGCGACGGCATTTGCTGACCTAGGTTTTGACGTTATTACTGGACCATTATTTCAAACCCCAGAAGAAGCCGCCCAAGATGCTATCGCAGCTGGCGCACATGTTATTGGGGCAAGCTCATTGGCTGCTGGTCACTTATCACTCGTACCAGAACTCAAAGCCAGCTTAAAACAGCATGGGCACGAAGAGATAATGGTGATTGTAGGCGGCGTTATTCCGCCGCAAGATTTTGATGCATTACGTGAAGCCGGCGCCAAAGCGATTTTCCCTCCCGGAACAATCATTCCCGACGCAGCGATGGAACTCATCACAACGCTTACGGCGCATTTAGGTCACAATGAAGCAGCCTAATGAAAAGCGATTTATTAGTTTTAAATAGCGAAAGATTGCTGAGGGTAGCCAATAATCTGAGGATAGGATGGGGCAAGCAAGGCTTACGTCTTGCTTGCCATCAAATCAGACCTAGGCGTCATCTTTATGTAAGCGGATCAGACCTTCTTGGGCTGCAGAACATACCAACTTTCCATCTTGGGTGAAGAAATGACCAAAATTCATCCCCCGTCCCCCGGCTGACTTTGGCGAGTCCTGTACATAGAGGATCCATTCATCAACCTTAAACGGATGGTAAAACCACATTGCATGATCCAAACTTGCAGATTGCAGCTTTGGATTTAAAAAACTCAATCCATGAGCACGTAAACAAGTATCTAATAAAGTGGTGTCAGATATATAAGCAAGCATCGCCTGGTTAACATCGACATCATCAGGCATTTCTTCTGTCGCTTTAAACCAAACCATCTGCTTTGGCTCCTGCACTTTAGGACGAAGCATATCGTTTGGGCTTACGGGTCGCATATCATATGGCCGCTTACGCAAAATACGATCTCTAAATTCTGCAGGAAGCTTTTCAGCCAAACGTTTACGTAACTCACTATCAGACTCAAGTGATTCAGGTGCTGGTGCGTCCGGCATTTCAATTTGGTGTTCTAAACCTTCTTCGAAGCGCTGAAAACTTGCCGCTAGGTTAAATATTTGCTTACCATGTTGAATAGCAATGACCCGACGACTAGCAAAACTTTTTCCGTCACGCGCGTGATCCACTTCATAAATGATAGGGCAAGTTGGGTCACCAGGACGCAAAAAATAGGAATGAAAACTATGGCAGGTCATGCCTTCAACCGTGTGCGTGGCCGCGCGCAAGGCTTGTCCTAACACCTGCCCACCAAACACGCGCTGGCGTTCTTCTTTGGGGCTATCTCCTCGAAAGAGATTGACCTCAAGACGTTCTAAATTCAGCATATCTAACAATTGTTTAAGAGTTTGTTCCATTATTTTTAACCTTAAAAGGGCCGATATTTCAATGATTTAAGGCATTTACAAAAGCCTGTGTTATTTAATGATGCCGCGTCGAACACTAAACCTGCGCTGGGACTAATGTAACGCTCTCGCCACAGCCACAGGCATCCGTTTGATTAGGGTTATTAAATATAAATCCTGATGATAATTTGCTCTCAGCATAATCCATCTCAGTACCTAAAAGAAACAAAAGGGCTTTCGCTTCAATTAAAATTTTAACACCTTTATCTTCAACAACTTCATCTAATGGTTCTGCAGTCGTTGCATAATCTAAGGTATATTCCATGCCTGCACAGCCCGCATTTTTAACCCCAATACGCAAACCAATGGGGGCATCGTCGCGACGCGACATAATATCTTTAATCCGCGTTGCGGCATTATCTGTAAGTGTGATTGCTTTTCTCATCATAATATTCTTGCCCCTAAAACATATTTAATGCAACACGCGCTTCATCGGACATGCGACTTGGGTCCCAAGGTGGGTCAAAAACCATATTCACCTGAACATCACAAACACCTTCAACCGAACGCACAGCATCTTCAACCCAACGCGGCATATGCTCAGCGACAGGACAGCCCGGCGCTGTTAATGTCATATCAATCGTCACATCACGATCATCGGATACATCGACACGGTAAATCAAACCCAGCTCATAAACATCAACTGGGATTTCAGGATCATACACACTCTTAATAGCACCAATCAGATCATCGGTTAGCGCAGCCATTTCTGGCGTCATTTGTTCGGGTGTCAGGGCTTGAGTATCCATATCATCTGTCTCTGTTACGTGATCAATATCATTTGTCATTTTCTTGCCCATTCCAATTTTACTTGAAGAATTTAATTGCTTTATCAAGCGCTTGAGCAAATTGCTCTGCTTCCTCTATCGTATTATATACCGCAAATGAAGCCCGCGCAGTAGCCGCAACATTTAAACGCCGCATCAAAGGTTGCGCACAATGGTGCCCGGCACGAACCGCAATACCCGACCGATCAAGAACCATGGCAATATCGTGTGGATGAACACCATCTACGCTAAAAGACACAATTGCGCTCTCGCATTTCAGTCCATGGACCTTAACACCATCTATGTTGGAAATCAGATCGCGCGCAACTTTCCCACATGCTTGCTCATGCGCGTGCAGTAATGCACGATCAAATTCTAGTATATAATCAATAGCAGCGCCCAAACCAATAACTTCCGCTATGGCGGGAGTGCCAGCCTCAAACTTATGCGGCGCATCTGCATATGTAATCCGGTCCTCATGGACCTCACGAATCATCTCGCCACCACCACGATAGGGACGCATTGCTTCCATGTGTTTTTTCTTGGCGTAAAGCACGCCAACGCCTGTCGGGCCATAAACTTTGTGACCTGAGAAAACATAAAAATCGCAATCTAAATATTGCATATCAGTCACGTCATGAACCGCACCCTGACAGCCATCGAGAAGAACAGGCACACCCTTTTGATGCGCAAAATCAATAATATCTTTCGATGGCAAAGGGGTCCCAAGAGCATTAGACATTTGAGATATGCTCACAAATTTTGTTCGCTCAGAAAAAGCCTCTTTATAGGCTGCCATATCTAAAGCGCCATCCTCTTGCATTGGGATCCATTTTAATACGGCCCCAAAACGCTCTCGCAAAAAGTGCCAGGGTACGATATTAGAGTGATGCTCAAACACGCTTAAGATAATTTCATCGCCTGGTTTAATATCAGGCTCTACAAAACTGCTTGCGACCAAGTTGATGGCATCAGTTGCCCCACCCGTAAAGACAATCTCAGATTCATGCTGTGCATTTAAATATGTTTGAACATTACGACGCGCATCTTCAAATAATTGTGTCGATTCATTTGAAAGATAATGAAGCCCGCGATGAACGTTTGCATATTTCGTCTGAAACAAATCTGTCATCGACGCAATGACCGATTTTGGTTTCTGCGCAGAGGCCGCGTTATCCAAATAAACAAGAGGCTTGCCATAGACTTGCATATCCAAAATCGGAAAGTCCGAGCGTAAATCCGCTACATTAAAATCACGTGTTATGTTTTGATTATTCATGATTGCTTATCTTCAGAATTTATTTGGGACACATCAATATGAGAAAGTCGTTCTGTGAGAAAATGCTGAACGAATGACTGAAGAGACTCATTTTCAAGCCCCTCTAAAACCTCGCTCACAAACCCTTGCAGTAAAAGCGTGATCGCCTCTTCTGCGCCAATCCCCCGACTGCGCAAGAAAAACAAAGCGGCACGATCAATCTCGCCAATAGTTGACCCATGCGCACAAGCAACATCATCGGCATAAATTTCAAGTTCAGGTTTAGCATTCATTGCCGCACGATCAGATAGTAAAAGGGCGTTTGAGTTTTGCTCTGCCTCGACTTTTTGTGCATCTCGATCAACGCATATTTTACCTTGGAAAACGGCCCGAGCATCATCAGCAATAATACTACGAATTAATGTTGCGCTTGATGTATCACCTGATTGATGACGAATAGTGCTCGTTAAGTCGATATGTGCCTTGGCTTGAGCCACTATTATACCATTTAACTTTGCATGGGCGCCCACACCGCAAAGCGATACTTGCACATCGTGGCGAGCCACACGCGAGGTTGCGCAAATAATGTTTTTGTTAAATTGCGCATGATCTCCAAGCAGGATGCGATTTAAAGACACCACAGATCCTGTCGCCTGCACAACCGTGTGCTGTAATTTTGCACCAGATTCAAGCTCGGTATCCATGACCAAGTTGATATATTGCTCAGTATCTAAAATTTCGACAAGCTCGACAAAAACACCAGAGGCAATATTTAATTTTTGTCGCACATGCTGACCTGCGCTATATCGCAGAACCAGAGGCTGCGCGAGAGTACTGTGTATTTCTATCGCATAGCCGCCATCAAAAAGGGCTAGATTATAAGCTGCCATTGCATCGATCTCATCGATAGATGCAAGGTAGGTTTCATTTTCGAGTAATGGCGAAATCGTGATTGCGTCGCTTGCCATAAGCTCGGGAGAAACAATAATTTCTTCAGCCTTTAATTCAATATAATAGGGACTGGAAATGGCTATTTCTGATCCAATATGAGCTTCATTTTGGTGGGCTTTAATATCTGTGTCTTTTAACAATTGGCGCAAATCTGTGTAGTGCCATGCCTCAAGACGCTTTGTCGGCAAGCCAAGCTTTTCAGCATGAGCCAAGGCAGCAATGCGTTTTTCAACCAGTAATGGCGAGAGCGCGAGATCAACGCGCGAGGAAATATTTTGACCACTATGCATCTACGCGCTCCACATAATCCGCATAGCCACTTTTTTCAAGTTTTAGCGCAAGCTCAGGGCCGCCACTATCAACAATACGACCCTGTGCCATAACATGAACGACATCCGGTTTAATATAGTCAAGCAAGCGCTGATAATGGGTAATCACAACAAAAGAACGACCAGCGCCACGCATAGCGTTAACACCCTCTGAAACGGTTTTCAGCGCATCAATATCAAGACCGCTATCCGTCTCGTCCAATATCGCCACACGCGGCTCAAGAACCGCCATTTGCAGAACTTCATTACGTTTTTTCTCACCGCCAGAAAAACCAACATTTAATGGCCGCTTCAACATCTCGTCCCGCATGCCCAGCGAGGCCGCTTTTTCACGAACAAGTCGCAGGAACTGAGCTGCGTCTAACTCGTCTTCTCCACGACCACGACGCACAGCATTAAGGGCCGTCTTTAAGAAGGTCATATTGGTAACACCAGGTATTTCGAGCGGATATTGAAAAGCGAGAAACAATCCAAGATAAGCCCGCTCTTCAGGCGATAAAGAAAGGAGATCTTGGCCGTCAATAGCTGCGCTCCCTTGAGTGGCTTTATAGCCCTCACGCCCCGACAACACATAGGATAAGGTTGATTTACCAGAACCGTTAGGCCCCATTATCGCATGGACTTCTCCAGCACCGACATTAAGAGTAAGCCCTTTTAATATTTGGGATCCACCGACAGATGCATGTAGGTTATTTATATTAAGTAATCCGGTCATCCGACGCTTCCTTCCAAAGAAATTCCAACTAACTTTTGAGCTTCAACAGCAAACTCCATCGGCAAATGCTGGAGAACATCGCGGCAAAACCCATTAACGATAAGCGCCACGGCCTCTTCAGGGTCTAATCCACGCTGACGACAATAAAATAATTGATCATCACTTATTTTAGATGTGGTTGCTTCATGCTCGAGCGTGGCACTGGGGGCACGCGACTCGATATAGGGCACTGTATGGGCTGCACATGTGTCTCCAATCAAAAGACTGTCGCACTGTGTAAAGTTTCTTGCATTCTTAGCTTTGGGGTGGACGCTCACCTGCCCCCGATAAACATTGGAGGAACGCCCTGCCGATATACCTTTTGAAATAATGCGGCTCGAGGTGTTTTTACCAAGATGGATCATCTTCGTACCGCTATCGACCTGCTGGAGATTATTTGAAATAGCGATGGAATAAAACTCACCTACAGTATCATCACCACGCAGGATACAAGATGGATATTTCCACGTAACCGCAGAGCCTGTTTCAACTTGCGTCCATGAAATATGCGCACGATCTTCTCGGCAATCACCACGTTTGGTTACAAAATTATAAATACCTCCAACACCATCGGCATCACCAGGATACCAATTTTGTACCGTTGAATATTTAATTTCAGCATCTTCTAAGGCCACCAATTCAACAACAGCTGCGTGTAACTGGTTTTCATCCCGCATTGGAGCCGTACATCCTTCAAGGTAACTTACATATGACCCTTTATCGGCAATCACTAATGTACGTTCAAACTGACCCGTATTTGCTTCATTTATTCTAAAATAGGTCGACAGCTCCATCGGGCATCGAACGCCAGGGGGAATATAAACAAAGGATCCGTCCGAAAACACGGCTGAATTTAAAGCGGTAAAATAATTGTCAGATTTTGGGACAACGGAGCCTAAATATTTTTTCACAATTTCTGGGTGCTCTGTGACAGCCTCAGAAAAGGAGCAAAAAATAACGCCGTCCTTAGCGAGCTCTTCACGAAATGTTGTACCAACCGAAACACTATCAAAAACGGCATCGACGGCAACTTTTCGAACACCTGCTAAAACCTCTTGTTCAATAAGAGGAATGCCAAGTTTTTCATATGTCCTGAGCAGTTCTGGATCCACCTCATCTAGACTTTTGGGACCATCCTCCATGCTTTTAGGCGCAGAATAATAGCAAAGATCTTGATAGTTAATTTTAGGATAATTGACATGGGCCCAATCTGGTTCATCCATCGTTAACCAGCGCTCATAGGCGTCAAGACGCCACTCAAGCAACCAAGCCGGCTCATTCTTTTTAGCAGAAATAAATCTTACAATATCTTCGTTTAACCCTATCGGCGCCTTATCAGCATCGATGTCAGATACAAACCCATATTTGTAATTTTGTCCCGAGACATCGCTAACGCGCTCAACTGTCTCATGATCAATGGATGCTTTGGCTTCACTCATAGACTTTACTCCGCTGCCGACATTAATTGCCGGCTCATTTCTTTTTTAAAACTATGCATAAATGCATCTAAGTCATTCATTGTATTGCCACGGCCTAAACTCACACGCAAAGCCGCTTGCGCAATGTCGGTGTCAACACGCATGCTTTCTAGTACATGGCTACGGCCAACCTTACCGCTCGAACAAGCTGACCCTGAACTAATGCTAATCCCCGCCAAATCAAGCCCCATCAGGAGCGTTTCGGCCTTAACGCCAGCTATTGCAAAACAACTTGTATTCTCAAGCCGCGGCGCGTCTTTACCCACAATATGTACATTAGGAAAAAAAGCACTTAGCTGCTTTTCAAACGCGTCTCTAAATTGACCCAATTGACTCATGTGAGGGAGTTCATCAATAGCTTCCTCAAGAGCAGAAACCATAGCCATGATCGCCGGTACATTCTGGGTGCCACTTCTACGACCAAGCTCTTGCCCACCACCCGCAACCAATGGCCCAATAGGTAGGGATGGACGCACAAGTAAAGCGCCCACACCAACTGGGCCTCCAAACTTATGCCCCGAGACAGCTAACATATCGACGCCGAGTCCGATAAAACTAACAGGCATTTTGCCAATCGCCTGGGTAGCATCACAAAACACCAAACCGTTATGCTCTTTTGTCAGAGCGCAAATTTCCGAAATTGGCTGAATAACGCCTGTCTCATTATTCGCGAGCATCGCGCATACCAATGCCGGCTCACCAGCCAGCAGCTCTGACAGGTGATCAATATCAATCACCCCATTAGGCTTTGTATTAATAACAGAAACATTAAGCCCACAGGCGCTCGCAGGTTTGCGCACAGCGTCATGCTCGATACCGGAAACCAAAATACGTTTGAACGGACGAACAGCCTCATCCCATCCTTTAATGGCTTGATTACAAGACTCGCTTCCACCGCCTGTAAAAATAACACCCTGGTGTGGGGCCGATAAATGGGCCGCCAATGCATGCCGGGCTTTTTCAAGCTGTGCCATAGCAAATCGTCCTTCGGCATGGATCGATGACGCGTTTAAAGGACGCGAAAGAAGATCTTGCATCGCAGAAATGGCGCAATCCCGCATTGGCGAGGTGGCATTATGATCAAGATAAATGCGGGTCATAACACGCGTGCTTCCAATTTATCATTTTCGATGGAGCTTACCTCATCCATAAACATCGTTCGCACGTCACCGCGCAGAACGTCTTGTAGCGATACAGCATCAAAGAAACCACGAATATGGGAGCTTAATTGAGACCATAAGTCATGTGTCATGCAGCGCCCGGCCTTAATTGAACATCCAGCCCCAGATTTACACCGCGTCACATCAACGGGTTCATCTACAGCATCAATAATTTGCGATAAGAAAAGAGCATCAGGCGCGAGAGATAATAAATATCCGCCGTTTTTACCACGCACGCTCTCAACAAGGCCAAATTGGCGTAAATCAGCAAAGATTTTCTCTAAATATTGCAAAGAAATGTCCTGCGCTTGACTGATACTAACCAGTTTTACAGGCAATGACATATCGTAC
>ENA-OUOG01005365-OUOG01005365.1-marine-metagenome-genome-assembly--contig:-NODE-5365-length-10404-cov-6.392273_pt1 | contig 10404 bp, 4 predicted proteins | sample MGYA00248635_ERZ508505 | MGnify/ENA primary metagenome ERZ508505 (study PRJEB26176, sample SAMN06267871) | marine metagenome | isolation source: Saanich Inlet, British Columbia, Canada | place: Pacific...
AAATCATTCACCAATTCCATCTAAAAGTTTTAGTTAAGGGCAAGATAGGAAAAGTGGGTAGAACTCCCATAAGAATCAAACACTTGGATATATTAGTCATTCAATTCTAGAGCGAGTAATTTGCCATTATTTTGACTTACTACAAACAATTTCTTGCCATTTTTTAAAGTTAACTTCTGAATACTCCTTGCATTGCCCGTGACATTAAACATGGATTTAAACTTAGGAACCTCTATTAAATGGTGCTCATTCACCTTGTAGTGCAAACCATTAATTCCGTCAAATGCACCGTAAAAAACTTCGTTACCGTAATCATTCCCAACCATTAAAATATTATTCTCTCCTGTTTTAGATATATAAGAATCGAAATCATAGATAGGAGCGTATTGCGCTTTATTTGGCAGCTTTTTAACGACCCAATCGTTACGTCCCGTATTCTCTAATAAAATAGACTCATCCATATTAATTTGCTTTAATAAGTAGTCATCATCAATTATAAATTGACTTATGTCAGCAGCAGCAAATTCTTTGTATGACTTAAATAGCTTTTTAAAAAAAGGACTTTGCCCACTAAGATTTCCCCAAAATGTTATGGGATAACTCTTATATTCTCCGTCTTTACTCTTATTAAATGAAAATAGAATAGATTCAAAAAAATCATTTTGATCATAATCTTTAATTAGCAAGGACATAGGGGTTTCCGTATTTATATTATACGGATTGTTTTCTCCTATATTTCCTATCAACAAATCATCATCACCATCTAAATCATAATCCATTTTTTTTACACTTTGCCACCACCCTTTTAAAGAAGATGTCTCTGGATTGTTGTATTTAATAAAGCTTGTTCCATTATTATTCTTAAACCATTGTAGGGGCTCAAAAGGAAATGCTAGGACTAAATCGCTCCATCCATCTCCATCAAAATCAATAACTTCAGCAGAAGCGAGTTCCGTTTTCACCTTTAATTGGCTTAAGAAAGTGTTGGCCTCATTGTAAAAAATACCCTTATTATTGAGCAAAAATAAATTTGGATCTGAAAATGGATATTTGTGCAAAATAGTGTTACCAATGGCCAATATATCATTATAATCATCATTATTCACATCTATCACAATTAATGATTTTATTTGAGATTCAATCTTTTCAAATACTCCAGAACTTGGGATAAAAGAACCTTTACCATCATTCATTAAAGCAATCAAATTAGTATAATACTGATTGCCATTAAAATCATTATGTGAAACCGCTAATACAATATCTTCAAAACCGTCTAAATTTATATCTAGTGAAATAAGATCTTCTACATTCCCTCCTTCTAGTAACTGCGCATTAATCAAAGTGGTTTCTAAAAAAGTTTCATCTGGTTGTTGTACAAATAAAAGTGGTTCCAAATAACTAGAACCTGAGACCACAAAATCTTCCAGGCCATTTAAATTACTATCTAATGAAATAATCTTAGGTCCATTTTCTGTAATTTTTCTCGAGAGAAGCCTTTGAGTGAAAAAATCCCCTAAATCTCTTTGATTGTGTATAAAACGAATATTTTTCTCATCGCTCACTTCTTTAAAATTAGGAGCTAATATCTTTTTAGCTACCATGGGAAAAACCAATGAATTGACATCTATTTGGGTGGCCTCTACATAAGCTACTTTCAAGGTCTCATTTAATCTTACAGAAGCTATTGATTGGTATTTATTGTCTGGCCACAAGACCTCAATACTGTCAATCTTTTTCAATTGTCCTAGTCCAAAGTGAATTCTGTCGTCTACGCTAGACATATATCCTCTGGTGTGGTAGTTCTCATGTATTTGAAATTCATTATCCCTGAAATGTACCACTACTTTTGCCCCAATACCAGTAGGGTTGAAATCTGGCCCCTGTAACTCAATGTTTAGGAAATTATTGTCATTAGAAAACTCGTTTTCAAAAACAAAAGCCTCATCATTTATATTGTTTACTACATAATCAAGGTCTCCATCATTGTCTAAATCAGAAAACATGGCCCCATTTGAAAAGGAATTTATTTCTAAACCCCAGTCATTGCTAGCATCACTAAAACGAAAATCTCCAATATTCTTAAATGCATAATTATGTTGTTTTACTTCTGGAATCAAATCTAATAATTTATCTGGCTCTGTATAGTTGCCATATTGTACCCTGTAATCAGAAAAGTCTTTATCTGTAACATCTCTAGGATAACCGTTTGTGATAAATAAATCTCTTTGCCCATCATTATCTGCGTCAAAAAACAAAGCAGACCAACTCCAGTCTGTTTTATAAACCCCAGCAAACATGCCTACTTCTTGAAAAGGAAGGTTAGGATCTCCTCCTGCATGCAGCATATTTCTAGAATGCTGTGATTGATAGTCCCATTTTTCTTCAAAAACAGCTTTTTGATAGGAACTCATGGAAACCATTGTTTTTTGTCTGTAATTAGAATCTCCTAACATATCTAGGAAAAAAAGATCCTTATAACCATCATTATTTACATCAGAAGCGTCTACCCCCATAGAGTACATACTTTGATGCTTTAAGAAGTCTTGCGTTTTTTCCGAAAATGTACCATCTTGATTATTGACATAAATAATGTCATTGGTTAAATAATCATTCGCAATAACTATATCTGGCCAAAGATCTAAATTCACATCAGTAATTGCAATGCCTAATCCAAGTCCCTCTACTAATATTCCAGCTTCAATAGTAACATCTGAAAAAGTGCCATCTCCATTATTTTTAAATAATTGATCGTTACTAAGCGCAGATCCATCCAAAACCTTGTCTCTATATCTCATAGGAAGACTTTGACCTTGCTCATTATTTATAATGTATAAATCTTGATATCCATCTTTATTATAATCAAAAAAAACCGCCCCCATACTATTTTTCACACTAGCTAAACCATAGATATTTGTTTGATCCTTAAAAACAATAGAACCATCTGATTGTGGTCCTAGATTTATAAATAATTTATTAGTCCTATTATTTTCATACATAGCGGCACAAACAAACAAATCTAAATAACCATCTCCATTTACGTCTGCATACGTAGAGCCCGTGGACCATTGGTCTTCCATAGCTACCATAGCTTGCGCTGTAATATCTTTAAATTTTAAACCTCCTAAATTTTTATATAATTTATTGGGTACCTGATTTCCTGTAAAGAATAGATCTCTTAAACCGTCATTGTCAAAATCTGCTGCTAAAACACCGCCCCCATTAAAAATGTACTCTTCACTTAAAACATTGAATTCATTGTTTTCTGTAATTAGATTACTGAATTTAATATTCGTAAGGTCTGATGTTCTTAAAACAAATCCACTGTCTTGACAAGAGACTATTAATAAAGAAAATATAGAAAATAGAACCAATCTCATAGGATATTATTTTAAACTAAATATAAAAAAAACCTGACATTAAAAATGTCAGGTTTTCAACTAAAATTAGCGAAGTTTTTCTAGAAACCAGGGTTTTGAGATAAAACTCCTCCACTCAAATCAATAGATGTTGTAGGTATCGGATGCAATTTATGCTTGTCTATAACTGGGCTAGCACCAACTTTCTGAGCTATATTGGTAATTGTTCTCGCTTCATTAACGAAGTATTCATTCATTACCTCTGCAGCAACTCCCCACCTTCTTAAATCATAAAGTCTGTGGCCTTCCATTCCTAACTCTAATCTTCTTTCAAAACGAACTGCTTTTCTTGCAGTAGTAGCATCTGAAAAAGATGGATATGGTTCAATCACATAAGTAGCCGCATCTCCTGAACCATCAATCGCTTGAAGGTACTGAGAACTCTTAGCTCTATTTCTAACCTGATTTACATACCCGAGGGCTTTATCTAACTGTCCGAGCTCAACAGCTGCCTCTGCAGCCATCAGAATAACATCTGCATATCTAATTATGTTATAATTTAAACCTGAAATCTGCTGACCCCAGCCTCCTAGACCTTGAACAACACCCTCTTCACCGCTGTGGTAAATATTCTTCTTGGGCAAATAAGGACCAGAAATATCTGCTGTACCAGCACGAATCCAATCTGCCCCTACGTGAACGCCATATCCATTAAAGTCTACTCCTCTTCTTCCAACGGTATAGTCTAATCTTGGATCAAGGTTTCCTGAGTGAGGAGTAAAAGGCTCACTTGAAGCCACACCGAAATCATTGGCAACATCTTGATTGTTGTAAGTGTCTAACAATGGTAGTCCATCTGCAGATGTCTGAAAAGCATTTACTAAATCTTGGGTTGGCTGATAAAATCCACAGCAAGATCCGAAAGGACCTGGATTAGGGAAATTTAAAGCTCCTGCAAAATTTCCATTGAATGACTGACCTGCATCTGCCGTAAATTGAATGGCAAAAACAGACTCTGAACTATTTTCTCCAGCAGCTCTAAACATGTCTACAAAATTGGGCAACAATGCATAAGTACCACTGTTAATAACCGTTTCTAGAGATGTTAAAGCTTCCGACCATTTACTTTGATAAATTTGAACTTTTCCCATGTAAGCGGTAGCCACAATATTTGTTGGCTTCCCTTTAGCTTCTTGAGTAGCAGGTAGGTTCTCTTTTGCAAAAGCAAAATCTTCTTCAATCCTATCCCAGATTGAACCAGAATTAGGTTGGTTAAATTCAGTATTTAAATAATTTTCTTCACTGATATAAGGAACATTTCCCCATCTTCTCTGAATTTCAAAATTAAAGTGTCCTCTTAAAAAACGTGCTTCTGCTAATTCAGCCGTTAGATCTTCTCCTTCAATTTTACTGATCAAAGAGATAACAGCGTTAGCCCTGTTTACACCTGCGAATAAAACACCCCATTTGGCTGAAAAATACCCGTTGGCAGCATCCCAGTTATACAATTCAATCTCTTTTAATTCTGCTTGATCGTCGTCTGTACTTCCTTTGTGTGCGTCGTCAGATAAAACATCTGACACCCAATTATCTGCTGAGTTACCCCAGCTATTTCCGTATCCACCATTTCTACTGGTATTTAAAGAAGAATACGCGCCTGTCAATAGCAACTCAACTCCTTTAGAGTTTTGAAGTGCCTGATCGCTCAGAGCACCTACAGCAGGAGATTCGGTAAAATCCTTACTACAAGCAGATACTACCAATAGCACTGCTATTAAAAATTTAAATTTAGTTTTCATATTTTCTTTTTTTTAAAATTTAATATTAGCTCCTAATGAGAATGTTTTGGCAAATGGATAAACCCTACTGTCTATTCCCAAACTTAAGTTACTGTTAGAAATAATCTCCGGATCAAAACCACTGTAATTACTAATGGTAAATAAATTGGTCCCCTGAGCATAAAGTCTAACAGAATCTGCACCAATCACAGAAGTTATAGACTCAGATAAAGTATATCCTACTTGAAGGTTTTTCAATCTAAAGAAAGAACCATCTTCTACAAAGTAAGAATTGGCAGATGCTTCTTCAATTGGGTAAGAACTAGAAAGCGCAGGTACGTTGGTGTTCGTGTTAGAAGGCGTCCATGCATCTAATACTCTGTCACTTCTGTTTCCTAGGAAGAATAACCCAAAATCTGTGAACACTTTGTTATAATTATATACATCATTACCCTGTGATCCGGTAAAGAACGCAGACAAGTCAAAAGAATTGTACCCTAAATTAACATTAAGTCCGTAAGTGAAATCTGGATGTGGTGAACCAATTTTAGTTCTGTCGTCTCCTGAAATGGTACCATCCCCATTTACATCTTCAAAAACCATTCTACCTTCACTGTCTAAACCAGTTACATTAAGACCAAAAAAGTAAGACATTTCATCTCCAATTTCTGTTCTGGTAACAGCTCCATTTCTTAAATCTGTCCTTCCTACTACGGGAGCACCTCCGATTAAGTTCACCACATTGTTTTTATAATGTGACATATTTAAACTCACATTGTAAGTAAACCCATTCTCCATTCTATCTCCATAACCAAGTGAAAAATCAATACCTGTGTTTTCAATATCACCGAGGTTAACTAAGGGCGCCCCTGCATCTATAGCAGTGGTGCTAATTAAGCTATTATCGCTAGTAATTAAATCTTTGGTTTGAATATTAAAATATTCAGCAGACATTGACAGCTTATTGTCAAACATACTCATGTCTACACCAAAATTTGAAGTTACTGAAGTTTCCCATTTTAGATTTGGGTTACCCACTTGAGATAATACAGCTCCTTGGGAAATAGCACTGTCATTGAAAGAATAATTCGCTAAGCCTTCACTTAGGACAGAAATATTAACTGTTGGGTTGTTAGCCGGTAGAGTTTGGTTTCCAAGCTCTCCATAAGAGGCTTTAATCTTTAACCTATTAATAAAACTATCTACTGGGAAGAAATCCATATTAGAGACATCCCATCCAGCACTAAAAGATGGAAATATATCACTCTTATTGTCCCCAACAAACCTAGAAGACTCATCCCTTCTTATGGTTACAGTGGCAAAATATTTGCTGTCATAAGAATAATTAGCTGTTCCAAAAATAGAATACAATGAGCTAAAACCGTCATAAGCATAGTCTACGTTTGGTAATCCAGAAGCATTACTTAATAAATAAAATTCTGGATCTTCAAAAAGGTATCCTTGTCTAGAAATACCACTTCCTTTACCAGAATCTTTTACCCACTCCACACCTAATAAAGAATTCACACTGTGCTTTCCTATGATTTTATTATAACTTAAAGTGGTGGTCCAGTTCCAGTTATATGACGTTTGATTTTGTTCATTTAATGTGTTTGTGGACAATGGCTCACCAAACTCAGGATCCAAGGAAGTAAATTGTCTTGAGTCAAATGTATTAAAGGCTCCTGCAAGCGAAGTTCTAACTGATAAGTCATCATTTACCTCATAAGCAGCATATATATCTCCTAGGATATTTAGCCTCTTAAAATAGTCATTTTCAGTTCTTGCTAATTGCGCTACAGGGTTCCTGGTATTACTCAAATTATTACCTGCAACACCAGCATAATTTCCGTCATTATCTAAAACAGGTAGTAACGGAGTCATTCTCATAGCACCTTCTAAGGCTTCGTCTACACCTGGCTTGGTGTTAGAGTATGATATATTCAAATGTTGACCAAAGGTAAGCTTGTCCTTTATTTTTCCTTCAGAATTTAATTTTATGTTAGCTCTTGTAAATCCAGTGTTATTTACCACACCTTCTCTGTCCAAATACCCTAATCCAAAATAGTATTTAGATTTCTCAGTTCCGTTTGCCATAGAAAATGCAACGTTAGATATTTTGGCGGTTCTTGTAATATCGTCAATCCAACTATTATTGCCACTACGAACATTTGCAGCAAAATCACCAGCTGCTGAAAATTGGATAGGATTATATGAAACGACTCTTCTATATCCGGCTATTTGACTTGGAATAATTGGGCTTGCACCAGTACCATACTGACCATGACTAGGCGTAATACCGTCATTGGTATAACTCTGCCAAATCATGTCTGCATGTTGTTGTGCATTTAACAAACCTGGTGTATTCGAAATTTCGGAGAATCCGGTATACATATCTAAAGAAACCTTAGGACCTGTCATTGAGTAACCACCAGATTTTGTTGTAATGATAATAACTCCATTAGACGCTCTTGCTCCGTATATAGCAGCTGCACCATCCTTAAGCACGTTCATTTGATCTATGTCGGAAGGATTAATATTATTTAAAGCCAAGGGATCGTCAGTTTGAACACCATCTATAATATACAGAGGATTTGTATTGTTACTAGTACCGAATCCTCTTATGTTAATCTTGGGTGCTTGCCCTGGATTTGCATTCGTAATTACCTGAACACCAGTAACTTGACCCTGCAATGCCTCGGCAGCATTTACAACGGGAGTTTTCATGGCTTGGTCTACATTTACAGAAGCAACTGAACCAGAAATTCCCCCTCTCGTTTGAGAGGAATACCCTACAACAACAACCTCATCCATTAGATTTTGAGGCATTAAGTTAATCGTAAGAAAATCAAAATTTTGAACAGAAATCTCTTGACTATTGTAGCCTACATAAGAGATTAATAAAACATCTCCCACAGATGCTTCAATGGTAAAGTTTCCGTCAAAATCCGTTAAAACCCCCACATTAGAGTTTTTGATTTGAACGGTTGCACCCAGTAAGGGGCCTTCTTCACTCTGTACAACTCCCTTTAAGCTACTTTGTGCGAATAACTGAACGCTAAACAGCAAAAGAAAACTCAAAATAGCATTCTTAATAACTTTGTGTTTCATAATTAGTTTTTAGTTTGATTAGTTTAGTTTTTATTCAAATATAGAAAAAAAATGCACTATTTGCTGTTTCATGCATTAAATTATGATTTTAATATAAAAAAATGATGAATCAAAGGAGATTTTGCATTATAAAAAAGCATGCATTTTAAAACAAATACTACTACAAAAAGAATCCTATATTTGAAATGATCAAAAGCCTCCATGATGAAAAAATTAATTCCTTTACTTCATGTAGTTAGCGAATAAAAAAGGCTCCACATTTATAGTAGGGCCTTAGAATCTGTTGTATAATTTAACTATTATTGAAAAACCCTTACATAATCTATTTCCATTGATGAAGAGGTGAAATTAGGATCTATAACATTATTGACAAAAGACCCCCCCATGGCAACATTTAAGATAATAAAAAAATCTTGGTGAAAGGGCATTTCTTTAGTCAAGTCATAAGTAAAATATTTATTTCCATCTACTGAAAAAGTAATTTTATCTTCTCTCCAATCAGCTTCATACACATGAAATTGACTAGAAACATTTTGAATACTAGTTTCACCTCTATCATAAATAGGGGTTCCATTCACACCATCCTGGTGAATAGCAGAAGAAATTAAACCTGGTTGTAGATCTCCATGCTCCATGATGTCTATCTCTCCGCAAAAAGGCCATCCAGCGGAATCAATGTTAGCTCCCAACATCCATATTGCTGGCCATGTACCTTGCCCCTGAGGGAGCTTTGCTCTTACTTGAATTTTACCATATTTAAACTCAAATAAGTCTTGAGTCGTTATTCTAGCTGAAGTATAGTCTTTACCTAAATAGGATTCTTTTTTTGCGGTAATTCTAAGTACTCCATTTAAAATAGACGCATTGGTAGATCTATCAGTATAATATTGCTGCTCACCATTAAACCAGCTACCATTTTGAGGTGGAACTGTTTCAAAAAACCAATTATCCTCACATATTTCATCATCTTCAAATTCTTCTGCCCATACAAGGACGTCATTGTTCCCTGATGGAATAGCATTCACTATTTTAGCAGCTACACATGCCTCGTTTGGATTAAAATTGATTTCATTGGGATAATCGTCAATATTAAGTGACGGTTCTTGACAACCTACTAATATAATAAATAAGAAACTTAACTTTTTCATACAATAAACCCTCTAACATAAAAGTTAGAGGGTAATTTAAATTAATTCAATTTTATTCACAAGAATCGTACACATTTGAAACATCTCCAGATCCTAGTATCCAAACCCTATTTGCGTAGTTTGCATAATCTGTATTAAGAGTTCCAGCGTCTACTTTAGAAGTACATTCTCCTCCAGCAGCATTGTCAATTAAGTTCTCCTGAGTTCCTTCTACTACCCATAAGTATTCCATATTTTCAGTTGGTGCTGTCTCAAAAGTGACTGTCCAAGTACCATCCTCATTGTCCACAGCTACTGGACCTCCTGTTGGATTCCATCCCCACCATGGACCTGTAAGCCTTACGGAAGTGGTACCTTCCGGAACAGAGACAGAAACTTTCAAAGAAGAAGATTGTTCGGTTTGGTCACTTGTATAAAAATATATATTATCTATGTACACTTGACCTGGTTTTGCAGCAGAAAGTACGGCAAGTTTTATATCTGATAAGACACCTTCAGTTGCTGTAGCGAAAGAAGAAATTGGAAGATCTATGGAAACCCATTCGTTATTTTTATCTATAGCTACAGTAGCTTCAATAGCTCCTGTTCCCTCTAGTTTAAATCTAAAGTCTGTCATGTCTGGAGACCAAACATCCATATGTATCGTATTATAAGTCGAAATATCAAAAGAAGTTGCAAATTCTATTCCGGCATATCCATTTTCAGCTAAAACAGATGTTTTTAATACACTATTTCCAGATTCAATTTCAAAATTTTCAATAGTGCAATTAACTGACCAGCTAGTTTGGTAAGTGGTCACTGTAGGATTTTCTGAATAATAATCACTGTATATACTCATTACCTCAGAAGCATCTAATGAAGGGTTGCTTGCTGAAGCAGATGGACCTGCAGGACATCCTTTATTATCTGTAGAACCGGCAGTATCTGGACACTTATCAATAGCATCTATAACAGAATCTCCATCTACATCTGATTGATTTTCACCAAATTCAGCCCCCTTAACATTATCTA
>ENA-OUOG01005366-OUOG01005366.1-marine-metagenome-genome-assembly--contig:-NODE-5366-length-10402-cov-14.448620_pt1 | contig 10402 bp, 9 predicted proteins | sample MGYA00248635_ERZ508505 | MGnify/ENA primary metagenome ERZ508505 (study PRJEB26176, sample SAMN06267871) | marine metagenome | isolation source: Saanich Inlet, British Columbia, Canada | place: Pacific...
CCGGTCGTTGATGTTGTACCACCAATCGATGCTGAACTTGAACTGGTTGCCAGGCTTGAGTGGGCGCGGCAAATCGATGCGCATCATCGTGTTGTTGATGGTGTAATCAAGCGCCTTGCCCGCGGCATCCACGACCTTCTCAATCTTGAATCCCCCGTCGAACGAAGGCTCGAGCTTGCGCAGGTCGTCGAAGCTGGTGCGGCGGTCGAGGGAAGATTCGCGGATTTTGTAGCTGTCGCTGTCGAGGGCACGCACGTTTTGGTCAAGCTGCAACCACACGTACCGTAGCTCGTCGGGGCTGTTGTTCGTGTACGTGATGGTCTCCGAACCGTCGATGCGCTGCGTGGCGTCGTCGAGGTGAATTTTCATGCTGTAGTCCGCCTTCTGTTGCCAGTATTCGTGGCCGGGTGCGCCGGAGGCTGTGCGGTACACGTTGGGCGTTGGAAGCTCTTGACCGAGCTGTCTGAACGCGTTGGTGTTGACGCGCTGTGGCGTTTCCTGCTGGGCCCAAACCCCAGCTCCCATCAAGCAGCTCAGCGCTGCCGCGATCCAAATTCTCATGACGATTCGTTTGCATTCAGGCGTTGCCCGGCCTCTGCCGAACCCCGCCGGGTTGAGAGAAGCCCCAAGGTACAACGAGCGCCGTGAATTCCGGGTTTTGTTCGACCTTGCGTGGCATGTTCCGAACCTGCTTTGTTTTGGCCGCTTGGGCCGTTGTTTACCTGACCGCCTGCCACAACCATGAAGAGCCGCATCCCTACGGAGACGACGGTCTTGAAGGGCACGAGCATCAGGTGCGTTATCTCGCACTGGGCGACAGCTACACCATTGGCGAAAGCGTCGCAGAAGCGGAGCGCTGGCCTAACCAGTTGGTGGACAGCTTGCGTGTGCGTCTCGACGAGCATCACGACCTGCTCGACGCTTCCATCGTGGCCACCACGGGATGGACCACCGCCAACCTCGATGCGGGCATGAACGCGGCACAGGTCGACACGTCGGATTGGGACCTCGTGTCCCTCCTGATCGGCGTGAACAACCAATACCAAGGACTCCCCATCGAGAGCTACGGGGTGGAATTTTCAGCGCTGCTCGAGCGCGCCATCGCGCTGGCTGGTGGCGATGCGGACCGCGTGTTTGTGGTGAGCATCCCGGACTACGGGCACACGCCGTTTGGGGCGAACAACCAAAGCACGATCAGTGCCGAACTCGCCCAATTCAACGACACGTGCAAGGTCCGCACTTTGGCGCGCGGCGTGGCTCACTTCGACATCACTCCGATTTCACAGGAATGGCCCGACACCCCGGGCTTGGTCGCTGCGGACGGGTTGCACCCGAGCGGCGTGCAGTACGGAAGGTGGGTGGCGTCGTTCGTCGACGAGGTCGCTGAGCGCCTGCATCCCTGAGCCGCCTCGCGCAAGTATGAGCCGTTACGACTTGAGGGCGGCCTTGGCGCGGTCCCAGTAGACATCCATCTCGGCGAGCGTCATGTCTGAAAGGTCTTTCCCGTCTTGGCGCACCGCCTTTTCCAGGTGCTGGAAGCGTGCCATGAATCGGCGCGTCGTCCGTTCGAGTGCCTCGTCGGGGTTGACGTCGACGAATCGCGCGTAGTTGATCAGGGCGAACATCACGTCCCCAAACTCGTCCGTCACGCGCTCTGCATCGCGCTCTGGCGCGTCCAGTTCCGTGCGCAACTCGCCAATCTCTTCCTGGACCTTGTCCCAGACCTGGCCCGCGTTGTCCCAATCGAAACCCACACCCCGGACCTTGTCTTGGACGCGGTAGGCCTTGACGAGGCTGGGCAACGAGCGCGGCACTCCTTCCAGCACCGACTTCTTCCCCTCCTTGAGCTTCAACTTCTCCCAATTCGCCTTCACGGTTTCTTCGTCGTTGGCTTCGACGTCGCCGTAGATGTGCGGATGCCGTTCCACGAGCTTGTCGCAAATGCTGTGGAGCGCATCCGCGATGTCGTACCCCCCTTCGCTCGCGGGGAGTTCTGACCCGAGCTTGGCGTAGAACACCATGTGCAGGAGGAGGTCGCCGGTCTCCTTTTTGATTTCCTCCACGTCGCGGTCAAGGATGGCGTCCGCCAGCTCGTACGTCTCCTCAATGGTGAGGTGGCGCAACGATTCAAACGTCTGCTTCCGGTCCCACGGGCACTTTTCGCGCAGGTCGTCCATGATGTCCAACAAGCGCCCAAACGCTTCGAGGTGTTGTTCCCGGGTGTTCATCCCCCAAAGGTAGGGCGCGCTATGTGCCTCACGTGACGGAGAAATGACGAGAATCGAACCACTTTCGTTGTCGCTTGTTTGCATGTTTGCACTCCCAATTTTTCTGCCATGAATTTGCCCGCATTGATTGACCAAATCAAATCTCAACCCCGCCTCTTCATCCGCTTCCATGCCTCGTGGTGCGGCGTATGCAAGTTGCTCGCTCCTCACGTGAACGGGCTCAAGTCCGACGAGGCCTACGGAGACGTCACGTTCATCGACGTGGACGTGGAAGAGCATTTGGACGTGAAGCAAGCCTTCAAAATCAACGATCTCCCCTACTTCGCGGGCTTCAAAGACGGAGCGCTGATTGAGGAGTTCGCCACCGCGAAGAAGGACAAAGTCACGGAACTCGCCCAAGCCTGTGCCTCATGAACGCCGCTGAAATCCGAAAGCTCATTGCCGAGCACGACATGCCTGCTCTGGACAAGCTCGAGCAAGAAGTCTACTCTTCCATGGACGACGATGCCAACGACGTGGCCGAACTGGGTGATCGTTTGACCAACATTTTAGGCGCAAAGCGCGTGTTGGAAGAAGCCGAGAAGCAAGGCGTGGAGCCCAAAGTCGCGTTGCGCACGTTTTTCAAAGACGTCCGCAACATCATCGGCTGACAGCCACGGGAGGTCATCCCCCGCAGGAACTTCCATAGACAGACAGGAAGTCAAGAAGATCCAAGGTGCTGACCACGCCATCGCCATTGATGTCTCCAGAACAGGGTTCGATGATCTCAATCTCGCAACTGCCATCGTCAATCAAGGCGGCCGGGTCGTAATTGGGTGAGCCCGGGATTGTGCAACCGAAGCATTCCTCATAGGTGCACGAACCGTCGTCCTGAGTCGCGGCTGGATCGTAGTTGCAGGCGAGCACGAAGGTGCATCCGCCGCACGATTCACGCTCGCACGAGCCGTCGTCCAGCACTGCTGTGGCGTCGTAATTGCAAGCCCACGAGTAGGTGCAACCGCCGCAGGCCGTGAAGTCGCACGATCCATCGTCGCTCACCGCCTCGGCGTCGTAGTTGCAAGCCAAGATGTAGGTGCAGCCTGGCCCCGCTTCCACCACCGCTTCTCCTGAATATCCGCCGGTGTTGGCAAAATAGGACCACCCTGCGAACCAAGGGTTCACACCAGGCTCAAGAGCACCGTGATACGTGACCGCATCCAAGCGAGGGTCCGTGGGCAGGTAATAGCTCGAGACGGTTCCTCCCTCGGAGGCGCGGGGATCGAGGCCGTCTGTGATTTGGCCATTTGCGACTTGGAAAACTCCGTCCAAAAGGACACTTTCCACCACATTTGCGCTGTCGGCCAACCAACCCTCCATGGCCGATTGGGCTCCGTAATTGCCCATGTATCGTCCACGAAGGACGTTTTCTTGAGTTGATTCATCTCCCCAAATGCGCCAGTTTCGAACGGAAAGGAACCCGTACTGAGATGCCAACATCGCGTTGAACCCGTCGCACGTCAAGTAGTGCTGAACTTCAATCCCGGCATCCGACACGCCGTGAACTACGCTGTTCAACCAGTCTCCACCGGGGAGGCTATGGTAGCTCGCGGCCTGTTCCGCCCCGTTCGTGATGAACGTGAAGTTCGCCATCTCAGGCAGGCAGTACGGTTCAGAAGAGGGGTCCATGTTGTTGTCTTGGACGTCGTCGCCCTCGGCGTCGTACACAAACGACGGGCCCGGCGGGTTCGTCGCGTGAGCAAGGGCGGTGTCCTGCACCCCCAACAAATACTGGGCTGAGCCTTGCCAACCCTGGTCACTTTCAAAGGCATCCTCAGCGTGAAACGCGGAAAGCACATGTCGCACTTGAACCAAGCCTCCGAGAATGTGCAGGCCGTCGTCCGCCGATCCAATGAGCTCGATGTTTTCCACGACCGTTCCCGACCCGCATGCCCCGAGTTGGAGCAAATCCGTTTCGTTGCCGTTGCCAAATTGGGTCCACCCGAGGTTGGTGCTGCCGTGGCGCAGGGACACGTATCGAAGCGTGCCAGACGATCCTTCTGGGTCCGCGTTGCCACCGTAGACTTCCCGATCCTGCCCGCTGGGGTCGACGATGCCTTCTGCACGGTCCTCGCCCGTGCCAACACCTGTTGTGAAGAAGGGGGCGGTGAAGAATCCAAGATCCAGGTGCAGGGTGTTGGTTTGGGCGCCGCCGCACAGGGCCAAACCACCCCATTGCCCCGTCACATCGACACCGACCGAACCATCCATGGGGTCGCCGACGAAGGAGAATTGAATGGGGCAATCCGCCGTCCCTTGGGCATCCAGGTAGGCTCCACGAGCCACGACAAGGGCACCCGGGTAGACGTTGTAGGTCACCTCTCGGACACTTCCGATGCCGATGGATGTGGGCACGTCGATTTGTGTTCTCCCCTCTCCTGACATGCCTAGGACCACTGCACCTGGCTCGATGACCAAGGTGTCCTCTGCGTTGACAAACACTTGTTCCGTCAAGACGTAAAGGTGATCGCAGGTCCACGTCTCTGAGCCCACTCCCGCTCCGACGTTGTCCGTCACCCAGACGGTGTCACGCACAGAAACCTCAGGGCATCCGCAATCCCCTCCAAAGGGCATCGTTTGCGCGGAAACCGTGGCTCCAAGCAACACAAACGCTACGAAATTCAAGAAATGACAATGCATGGTCGAATCGTTGTGATTACATAAATATACATATAATATTTACACAACTCCAACGACCGCAATGCCATTTTCGTCGAACAACAACAAATCTCACCCCTTACCTTTGCATCATGGGTCTGACTGAAGTTCTTCTAGCGATTGGCCTCCTCGGTTTAGGTGTGGCTGGAATCGCCATCAAAATCCTCGTGAAACCGGGGGGCGAATTCAGCGGGACATGTGCCAGCAACAACCCCATGTTTCGCAGCGAGGACGGCGGGTGCTCTGTGTGCGGTGCGCGCCCTCAGGACGCCTGTCAGGCCGAGCAATCCTGACCCCTGCCCCATGCAGAGAAATCACGGATCACACACCTCTCCGTATACAGAGAGGAAGTCGAGGAGGTCCAAGGTGCTGATCACCCCATCCCCGTTCAAATCGCCCTGACAGAAGTTGCCCACGACGTCAAACAGACAGCTGCCGTCGTCAATCAAAGCCGCGGGATCGTAATTGGGTGCCCCTTCAAAAGTGCAGCCTGAACATTCCTCATAGGTGCAGGATCCGTCATCTTGCGTCGCTTGTGGGTCGTAGTTGCAAGCCAACACGAACGTGCACCCCGCACAGGACGTTCGCTCACAGCTGCCATCGTCAATCCATGCACCAAGCTGGTAATTGCAAGCCCAAGGTGAGGTGCATCCAGCACATTGCGAAAAGTCACATGAACCGTCGTCTTCCGTAGCATTCACGTCGTAGTTGCATGCAAAAGAATACGTGCAGCCGGGATTGGACGCGGAACCGCTGAACAACCCCATCGAAGACAAGGCTGACCACCCTTCAAACCATGGCTGCGCGCTGGGGGCAAAGGCACCGTGGTAGGTCACCTCTTCGAGGCGCGGATCCAGCGTTTGGTAATACGGAGACACCGTTTCACCCTGTGTGGGGCGCGGGTCAATTCCATCTGTCAACACGCCGCCACTCAATGCGAAGTCTCCGTCCGTAAGCAAGGATTGGACAGTGAATCCGCTGTCAACGAGGTAAGGAAGCAACAACTCCGTGAGCGGGTTTTGGGCAAAGTCTCCGACAACGTCCCCCAATTCCACGTTGCTGAGGTTTCCTTGCAAACCAGCGATGCGCCAATTTCTCATGCGCAGCACGCCAAAGCCACCTCCTACAGTTTGGGGGAGCATCGCCGCATAGCCATCGCATGCATAACTGTACCGCAACAACAACCCAGACTCACTCACCCCATGGACCACGCTGTTCAACCAGTCTCCGCCGGGCAAACTCGCTCCGTACAACGCCGCATTGGCCCCGTTGGTCAACAAGGTCAGGTTGCTCATCCATGGCGCAGTGTATGGCTCGTACCACAAATCCATGTTGAACTCCTCGAAATCGTCTCCTTGCATCATCCACACGTACGACTCCAAGGGAGGGTTTGTGGGATGCGCGACGGCCGTGTCCTGAATGCCAAGCATGAATTGTCCGGCACCTTGCCACCCCTGGTCCGTCTCAAAGGCGTCCTCGGCATGGAACGCGCTCAAGATGTGGTGCACCTCAACTTTGCCCCCAAGGATGTGCATGCCGTCGTCCGCTGAGCCGATCAATTCAATGTGGTGAACCGCCGTTCCTGAACCACATCCCCCGAGTTGAAGCAGGTCAGTCTCGTTGCCGTTCAGGGCGTAATTCCAACCGAGGTTGGTGCTGCCGTGCCTGAATGACGCAAACGAAATCACCCCAGAGGACGAGGTCGAATCCGTGTTCCCACCATACACGTGGCGGTCTTGGCCTGTCACGTCCACAATGCCTTCGGCGCGGTCCTGGCCTGTGCCAAGTCCCGTGGTTTGAGAGGGCGAGGCGCCGCCACCCAAGGGCAGGGTGTTCAGACCTGCGGTGCCGCAAAGGACCACCCCACCCCATTGACCTTGGACGTCGAGGCCAACGCTTCCGTCAAGGGGGTCTCCGAGGAACGTGAATTGGATCGGACATGTCTCGATGCCTTCTGCGTTGAGGTAAGCTCCCCGTGCCACCACGAGCGCACCAGGAAACACATCGTAATCGACGGTCAAGACGGACCCCACGTCGTTGTTGGCCGGAACAGTGTATTCCTGCCGACCCGAGCCCGACGTGCCGAGAACGGCCGTGCCGGGCTCGATGATCAGGGTGTCGCCCGAATTGACGAAGACCTGCTCAGTCAAGACATAGAGGTTGTCGCACGTCCAGGTGGTTGTGCCGACTCCGGACCCGTTGTTGTCGGTCACCCAAACGGTGTCGCGCAAGGCCACAGACGGACATCCGCATGCAGAGCCGTTGGAGAACAAGCCGGTTTGGGCCCACGTGCCTGATGTGAACCACAAGGCGCAGAGCGCGAAGACGTACGATTTCATGGACATCGAGCGATTCAAGGTCGGTTGCCACGATTGGGCGACCGCGGAAAGGGAAGTTACGCAAACTCTTGCGCAACTCTTATGACAACGTGTTAATTTGCCTGTTGGGAGTCGTATTCCGGCAGGGCTTCGATCCATTCAAGCTGATCCCGAAGAGATGGCGTGGCCCAAAACGCGTATCCTCCATCTCCCCCATCCAGGATGAACAACGCCTCGACCTCCTTTCCTGCGCGCTGCAGGCTGTCCACCCACGCGGCGCCCTTGTCCGGCCCCAAGACCATGCACACCGTGGCGTACGCGTCGGCGTAGGCCGCGCTCGGGGTGACGAGGGTCGCGCTAAGAAGGCTGTGCGTGACCGGCGCGCCGGTGCGGGGGTCCAGGGTGTGGGACAGCTTTTGGCCGTTCACCTCCGTGACTTTTCGGTAGTTGCCGCTCGTGCACACCGACATGTTGTCGAGGGGAAGCACGGCCTGGAGGGTGCGCCCCTCGGCCTGCGGTCGGTCGATGGCGATGCGCCAAGGCTCTCCTGCCGCGTTACGGCCTGTGCACTTCACCTCGCCGCCGAGCTCCACCATCATGTCTGTGACGCCGTGGTCCATCAACACCTCGGCAAGGCCGTCTACCGTGTACCCTTGCGCCACGGCATTGAAATCCAGTTCCACGCGTGGGTCGCTTTTGGAGAGGTGGCCTCCGAGGATTGCGCCGTTGTCGTCCTCCACGTCGTTGTAGTCCACCACGTCCGTGCGGAATCGCGCAAAGGCATGCACGCTGTCCACCATCGCCGGCGTGACCACGTCGCGGTGTTGCATACGGAAACCCCAGAGCTTCATCAGCGGCGCCATCGCCACGTCAAACGCTCCCTTCGACTCGCGGTGCACGTCGCTCGAGATGTCCCAGAGCAACGACCACACTCCGGCCTCGTCCGCCAACTCAAACACCGTATCGGTGCGCGTGAAGGCGTTGAAGCGCGACAGGGCCGATTCCGGGCGCCACGCGTTCATTTCAATGTCCACCTCCTCGAGCGACGCGTCGATGGCCGACTGCGGCACCGAATCCAGCGCGAGGTACTTGATCGTGTACGTCGTGCCTTGCGCCTCGCCTTGGTGCACCCAGACCCGACCACGTCCGTCCGTTGCGACATCGTCAACCACGCGATCTGACGTCCCGCACCCGAAGGCGACAAAGGCCCCTGCAACCGCAAGAGCCTTTGTGATTCGATCGATGCTTGGCTTAGCCACCGAAGTCATCGAAGCTCACGTTTTCAGGGGGAACGCCCCAGTCGTCGCACATCTTCAGCACCGCCTGGTTCATCATCGGCGGTCCGCAGAAGTAGAATTCAATGTCCTCCGGCGCATCGTGGTCCTTCAAGTGGTGGTCAATCACCGCGTTGTGCACGAAGCCCAAGAACCCATCTCCGTCGTCGTCCACGCTCTTCTTCTCGTTCCAGTTGTCTCCCTCGGAGGGCTCGGACAACACGAGGTGGAACTTGAAGTTGGGGAATTCCTTCTCGATGGCGCGGAAATCGTCCACGTAGAAGAGCTCGCGCTTCGAGCGGCCGCCGTAGAAGAACGTCACCTTGCGGCCCGTCTTCAACGTGTGGAACAAGTGGAACAGGTGCGAACGCATGGGCGCCATGCCAGCACCGCCGCCGATGTACACCATTTCTGACCCCGTCTCCTTGATGAAGAACTCTCCGTAAGGACCTGAGATCGTGACTTTGTCGCCTGGCTTTTGGTCAAACACGAACGACGAGCAGATGCCTGGGTTGACCTGCATCCAGCCGTTCCGAGCGCGATCCCACGGTGGCGTCGCGATGCGGATGTTGAGCATCACGATGTTGCCCTCCGCGGGGTGGTTGGCCATCGAGTACGCACGAACAATCGGCTCGTCGTTGACCATCTTGAGGTCCCACAAACCAAACTTGTCCCATTCCGACTGGAAGGTGTTGGGGTCGGGGTGGTGATCTGGGTGAGCGGTGATGTCGATGTTCTTGTACTCCACCGTCGTCGTGGGCACGTCCACCTGGATGTACCCGCCGGCTTCAAAGTCGAGGGTCTCGCCTTCCGGCAAGCGCACCACAAACTCCTTGATGAAGGAGGCGACGTTGTAGTTGGAAACCACCTCGCATTCCCACTTCTTGATGCCAAACACCTCCTCGGGCACTTGGATCTCCATGTCCTCCTTCACCTTGACCTGGCAACCAAGGCGCCAGTTGTCCGCCACCTCCTTGCGCGAGAAGTGAGGCGTTTCCGTGGGGAGAATTGATCCCCCACCCGCATTCACTTGGCACTTGCATTGGACGCAGGTGCCGCCACCACCGCAAGCGGAGGGCAAGAACACCCCGTTGTTGCCCAACGTGGTCAGAAGCGTGGAGCCGCCATCCACTTCGATGGTCTGCTCCCCGTTGATGGTGATTTTGAGTTTGCCCGCGGGCGAGAGTTTGGCCTTCACAAAGAGCAAGAGGCTCACGAGCATCAAGATGACCGTGAGGAAGAAGGCGATGGTCAGAATCAGCGTGGTCGTCATGTCTGATCAGATTTCAATGCCCATGAAGCTCATGAACGCGATGCCCATAAGTCCGGTGATGATGAAGGTGATGCCCAAACCGCGGAGCGGTGCAGGCACGTGCGAGTAGCGAATCTTTTCGCGGATGGCCGCGATGGCGACGATGGCAAGCCACCACCCGACGCCGCTGCCCAAACCGAAGACCGTGGCCTCCCCGATGCTCGGGTATTGGCGATCCTGCATGAACAGCGCGCCACCGAGGATGGAACAGTTCACCGCGATGAGCGGCAAGAAGATGCCGAGGGCGCCGTAGAGCGCAGGTGCGAACTTCTCGACAATCATCTCCACGAGCTGCACCATCGACGCGATGACCGCGATGAACATGATGAAGCTGAGGAAGCTCAAGTCAACGTTGGCGTACTCGGGGTTGAGCCAGGCCAGCGCGCCTTCCTTGAGCACGTAGTTCTCGAGGAGGTAGTTGATCGGCACCGTGATGCCCAACACGAAAATCACCGCGAGGCCGAGGCCGTTGGCGGTTTTCACGGTTTTGGACACCGCGAGGTAAGAACACATGCCCAAGAAATAGGCGAAAATCATGTTCTCGATGAAGATGCCCTTCACGAATATGCTGAGGTA
>ENA-OUOG01005371-OUOG01005371.1-marine-metagenome-genome-assembly--contig:-NODE-5371-length-10395-cov-2.755767_pt1 | contig 10395 bp, 10 predicted proteins | sample MGYA00248635_ERZ508505 | MGnify/ENA primary metagenome ERZ508505 (study PRJEB26176, sample SAMN06267871) | marine metagenome | isolation source: Saanich Inlet, British Columbia, Canada | place: Pacific...
TATGATAATTGAGTATACGGGTGAAAGGGTTGACTATTACTAATATCTAAAAAATCCATTTCAAAATGGGGAATATAGTGAATCAAATCTTTAAACAATGGAGGATAATGGTAATTATATTTTATTCTCCAATTAACGCAGTCCCCCGTATAATATTTAAAAACCCATTCTAACATTTCCAGGTAATTCATACATACATTTTTAATCATTTCTCCAGTTGGAATTTCTTTGAATAATGTTTTATAATATCTAGCTTCCCAATGATCAATATCTGGTGAAATATATTTTTCTTGATGTCTATACAGTATTGGAAAGTTTTGAAGTAATCGGTCTTTGTCTTGAATGGTAGTTTCTTGAAATTTAAAAGAATCATAACGTTTTCTACTTTTCATTTCTTCAATTAGTAATTCTCTTTCTTTATTAGAAACATCATATAATAGCACCCTAACACTGCTCCAGTTAATCTTATTATTTTCATTTAGTATATAGGTATCTTTTTTTTTACCAATTGTTTGAGAATACAATGTTAATAATGTATCAATTCCATGCGTGCGGATATTCATAGCTGGAAAATGTGGTAAAAAATCATTTCCCAAAAAGAAACATATAAATACATAATCATATACGCGTTGTATATTCATATCAATACAATTCATTTCACTCAAAATACTATTGCACAGCCGGTGTATATCAAGAAAATAAGGTTCGTTTTTATCACCAAGCACCGAAACTGGTATTGAACTTTTAATAAATTCGGGCGCCTCTCTGAATATGTATATATTAGATGTTTGTTGTATATGAAATATAGACAGCATGATGAGATCAGAATCTAACCCATAAAGAGCTACGTTATCATTATGCAAATTATTGTTTCTAATATAATCAAATAGTTTATGTTCGCCTTCCCCAGGGTTATTCGAGCATGATATATTGATTGTTTCTACATTATACTTTTTTTCAAGAAAAGAAAAGGCATATTCTATTTTTTCAGAAAGTTTATTCATGAAATCAGTACCTGGAGTAATAGACGATGTGTTCCATTTTTTGGTATCAGTTGATTCATTAAAATCAAGTTGACTCAAATAACTACTTCTATGGCGCCTGCTTCGTTGTTGTTCCATTTTTGCTAACGGAGCTACACCATCAAATGTAATAAATACAGAGAGCTGTGGTTTAATAATATTTATATAGTAGTTGATTTTTTCAATTACATTTTCGATTATTTTATCTTCAAAATTTACAGCATTTGGATCTATTTCACCGACAGCATCATATATAATAGAATTACAATCCATGAACAAATGTTGAAATCGAATATTTTCATTGCTGAAATATTTTAAATTGCGAATAATGTTAGAATAATTTCTAATAATATGCGAAAAATAACTGGGTATACCCATAGTTATATTATAATATAAGAATCGGTTTATATTACTTCAAAGTAATTATAATGCAAATAATATAATATGATTATGCTGTGATAATGTATAACCAAATAATAAACTTTTATCATAATCGTAATTGAATTAGTTGTTATATATTTCATGTTTTACTTTTGCGATTTTTGTTTCATTTCGAATTAGAAATGGTATAATATATACATATATATATATATGAATATATTTTATCCGAGTTATGCATATGTAAACGCATCTTTACCTATAATTATTATCAGTTTTTTCTTATTGGATTCTTTTATATTTAAAAATCTAAAGGGGATTGTATTTTTAGCAGGACTATTATTTGCTATTATGTCAAGTATTATTATTAATAATACTATTAAAATAGACCACTATGAAAATAGTAATAAACTGTGTGCTCCATTTACTATATACGATATTTCAAAAAATTTTCATTTACCACTAAACCCAATTGTATTATTGTACACATTTATATATTTAGTATCTATTATGATAAATAATGGATTTGTTCTTAACAACTTTGCTTATATATTCGTGCTGGGCACAGTGATAATAAAAGATATTCTTTGGTTGGCAGAAAACAAATGTTTCACATCTAAACAATTAATAATCTCGAGTGCAATTGGAATATTTGTATCACTTTTATGGAGTAGTGTCCTTCATAAATCAAACAATAAATCAATATTATATACAGTAGGAGTGAATAGTAATGATACGTGTGAAATTCCTCAAAAAAAAACTTACAAATGTAAATACAAACCAAATAAATAAACGATTTGGAAATATATATTATACATGATTATAATATATAGTATTTAAGAAAATAAATGAATCTCAACTTATCATCATTCATATTTCTTTTTTTACGGTTGTCTCCATTTATACTTATATGTTTCTTTACATTATCCTCAATATTTAATAATGATTTAAGGGGTATCGTTTACCTATTTGGGTTATTAATATCAATCTTTACCGCATTTACTGCTGGAAACAATTTAAATTTAGATATTGTACGCCCAGAAGATAAACACGCGGTTTGCGATTTCGTTTTTTTTAGCGGTAGCGATAGTCGCCATATTCCAGTGGGCGAAACAATATTAGCATACACATTTTTTTACTTATTTACAACAATCATTTTGAAAGATAGAGAACTTATCAATAAAAATGTCAACTTCGAACACTTTCCCAATGTTCCAAGTTTGAGTAGTTGTTTAATTACACCGTGGCAAATGCTTAAACCTGATTTTATGAAATTTTTACCAACGATGTTTATGAACATAACAAATGTGAAAGAAAATATGTCAACTCTCGTATTTTTTATATTATTGATCACATTTGATATATTCTGGAATACAAACATCTTTAGTGGTATTAAACAATTATTACAATTAGATTTGAAATACTGCTATACCAACTACCAAAGTGGACTTGCATATTTTATTGGCATCGTAATTGGCATATTATGGTCTACAATAATTTACTCTACAAATTCCCCCAATTTGCAATATTTCCCAGGTTATAAAAATAATGAAGTATGTAAAAAGGCTGGTCCGACGAAATACTCCTGCAAAGTATATAAAAATGGCGAATTATTAAAAGTACTAGATTAAATACAATATTGAAATGTGTAATCAACAAGTATATTCATTACACATTATCGTTCAAAATGACTAATATTTACCGATAACCAAGATTTAATATTTTTAGAGATGCGCATTGTATACATATCATTTGACAGCATATTTACAGTTTTATGTTTATTTTCAAAAAATTTAAAAAACGAATTAATAACATCATAAAAATCTAAATTAGAATATCTCAGATGTAAATCGTTAATATTATATTCTGGTCGCCCCAATCGTAAGTTCACTACATTATGAAAAGTATAAAGCATCAACTTGAGATCTTCTTTTGTTCTCAGTTTAGTAAAATCAACTTTATATAAATATTGGGTTGCATGCGCAGAACAGGTCGGACAAGGTAAATTTTTACAAATAGATTCTATATGGAAAAATATATCTTTTTTCAATAACGTATAACTGTTACTTTTTATTTTTTCAGCAAAACAGTGGAGAAGATCCCATATTGACGGACCCCATAATATTTTAGGAATACTAATAGAAGGGGTTTTAATTGTATTAATTTTAGATATTTTCTTATTATCATAAGGCAGGGGTTTTAAATTCGAGATAGAATAATTTAGAGCTTGTTGATTCTTTTTACTAATAGTTCTTGAACTTGTAAATATCATTATATAATATAATACAAAAATATAAACAAATATATATCTTATTTATTTATAATGAATGACACAAAAGAACTATTAGTTAATAATATTAAACAGTGGGTAAAATTAGATAATGAAATTCGTTCGCTCAAAAAAGAGGAAAATATTCGAAAAGTTGAGAAAAAAAAAATTAACGAAACATTAATAGAACTTATGAAAGAAAATGAAATTGATTGTATTGATATTAAAGATGGTCAAATATGTTATAATCAAAAAACTGTCAAAAAACCTATTACTAAAAAATATTTAATACAAATTTTAGCTAAATATTTCCATGGAAATTTTTCACCAGGGTCTGACTTGCGCCCTGGAGCAACGTCAGAATGGGCCAAAACATGACGGGCGGGAATATTATGTCTTCTGACAATGTCTTGGCTGAGCGCAATTACTGCTTCAGTTTGAACATCTGGAAAATCAGGATAACCAAAGGCATGTCCCGGATTTACAATCTCAATACCAACAGACCGTGAGTTGGTATCGCCCTCCCCTTGCCACTTGGATTGGCCTGCATGCCAGGCGCGCTTTTCCTCCGGAACCAACTGCCATATCTTACCATCCTCCTCGACCACATAATGGCAGGAAACACCGCTTTCCTCCACACAGAGCCAATTGATTGCGGCCGCCGCAGACTCCATGCCGGTGTAATGAAGCAACAAAATATCGATGGGCAGATGTGGTGCTCGATCACCAAAGTTTACCGCTTCTCGTACTTGGCATTCACAGGCTGTGTCTTTCCTGAAAATCAAAGCGCCCGCTCCAGTTTTACACTTTCCCAAGCACGGTTTATCTCAGCCAAACGCCGACTTGCAATCGACACGAATTCCGGCGGCACACCTCGCGCGATAAGTTTATCAGGATGATTTTCCGCAACCAGCTTTCGGTAATGCCGCTTTAGCCTCTCGTCATCCCAGCTATTTTCGGCATCAAGCAAAATATATGGACTGCCGCCCTCTGGTTCCATATGACGCAATTTAACCCGCTCGTAATCACGACCGGCAATCGCAAAAATCTCTGCAACATCATCCATAAACGCAATTTCATTGCGGTGATAGATGCCATCCGCTTTTGCAATATGAAACAGACCATGGATAACTTCCTGAAGAATATCCTGATCCTCCGGAAAGAGCGACTTGATACGGGCAGCATAGGCCTGATAACCGGCCACATCCTGACGTGCCAAATTATAAAGCCGGGAAACATTTTTGTGTTCTTTCTGGGGAATATCGAAGATTTCCTCGAACGCTATAATCTCTTCCTCAGTGACAATCCCATCCGACTTTGCCATTTTTGCTGATAGCGCAATCATGGCGATTGAGAACCCGACCTGACGCCGCGTTTCCGGATCCCCTTCAAAAGCAGTGCGCACAACCTCAATAACCGTCGAAAATGCATCAACGACAAAATCTGAGAGAAGTTCACCAAGTTGGGACCAAATGGACATCCTCTGCTTTTAAGCGAGTCACGCCATTTAAGAAAGACAGAAGCTTATCGCATTTACGCAAATTCATTGGTAAGAGTTGTGCGAAACAATTGTGGAACACCTGCATTGACCTTAAAGCACAGTGAACTCTTGGGCGCCTATCTGCTTGGCCTTGTTGCAGTGTTGATCTTTGGGTCAACATTACCCGTCACACGGCTTGCACTGGAAAGTTTTTCACCGGGTTTTGTGACCTTCGCCAGAGCAATTATTGCCGCATGTATGGCCATCACACTGATGGTGCTAAACGGCCTTGGATGGCGCCATAAAGAGAACTGGTCCATCTTTGCTGCAGGATTTCTTTTAATCTTTGGTTTCCCAGGCCTAATGGCCGTTTCAATGCAAACTGTGGACGCGTCACATGGCGGCATCATTCTTGGATTTTTACCGCTTGCAACCGCGTTTATTGCACGGTTCACAACAGAAGAGAGGCCAAGTCCGAAATTTTGGGCACTCACAGTAGCCGGCTTTCTGATTGTGACAGCATTCACAATCTACCAGTCAGGGCAAGCGGCAGATACGACCGTGCTTCACGGATATTTATGGATGTTTCTTGCTGGTGTCTGCGCCGCGTCTGGATATGTCATTTTTGGCAAGCTTTCCCGCAACATGAAGGGGTGGGAGGTAATAACCAGGGCTTTGGTGCTAAACTTACCATTAAGCGTGTTGGGAATGATCTATTTTCGTCAGGATGCATTGAGTACGCCCACAGAAACCAGCATCATTGCTTTGATTTATCTGGGTGCGTTTTCCATGTTCCTTGGATTTTGCGCATGGAATGTGGCACTTGCCAACGGCGGCATAGCACGAATTGGGCAACTCCAGCTTTTACAGATATTCGTGACGTTGGGTGTCGCTGTATTATTGCTGGATGAGACACTCGACGTCGTCACGCTCGCATCTGCTTTTACAATAACAGCCATCATAGCAACAAGCCGCAGAGGATAAACTCAACGGCTTGCAGTCTTCCATTATTTTGCAGGGATCAATCAGTTTCCGCGGAATGATTTGATCAAATTACTTGCCATCTTTGGGCGCTCTGCTTTTGGTTGTGGTGCAGCTGGAGCCGCTTGCGGCTGGGTCATACCCGGCATCTGTCTTGGAACATCTGAATGTCCGGCAGGGCCCGGTGCGGCAGGGCCCGGTGCGGCAGGGCCCGGTGCGGCAGATCCGCGTGTTGGCGGCGGAGCCTGTGCTGGCGCCATAGGCGGCGCAGTCGTACCATAGTCTGGTTTCAGTGAACCATTAGAACCGGAATAGGCCGCATTGAGAATTGAGTTGATTTCATCACCCGGTGTGGGAGCAGAAGATGCTTGCCCCAGCGCTTGTTGTTGCGCAATCGGATCAGCTTCAGCATAGCTTTCAGCCAAGCGACCTTTTCGATCTTCCTGGCGCATTTTGCGTAGCACAGCAGACAAGGAAACCTGCAAGCCCTCTTTGATCTTGGCTTGTTGCTCATAAATCCGGGCGCCAGGCAAGTCTTTGGCAGCCATGGTCTCAAAGGTCATACGCATGGGCGTCTGGATCGCTTCACCAAAGGCAATACATTCCCGGTTCGCAATTGAAGACAGGAAGTTGATTGTGCTTTTCGCACCACTTGTCACTGCACCACGGATAATCTCCTGATCTCGTTGGTTGCCCAGACGCATCGCAAACACGGTATTACACTGCGAAAGGATGGTTGGATCAAGTTCCCCGGGACGCTGGGTAATAATACTCAGGAAAACGCCGTATTTTCGGCCTTCTTTCGCAATGCGAGCAATCGCTTGACGGGTTGGAAAGAAACCGGCGGTAGCGTCTGCGGGAATATAGCGGTGTGCTTCTTCACAAACCACGAGCGTTTGTATGCCACCATCACTGTTAAGTGCCAGATCAAAAGACATGCGACAAAGAACAGAAACAACCGAGTTGACCACCTCTGATGGCAAACCAGACATTTCGAGCACACAAATCGGACGATCATTCTGAGGCACACGGAAGATTTGCGAAACAATGCTCTCCATTATGTCACCACCACCGGTGCTGGAGGTGTCAAACATGAAACGAAAACGCGGGTCGTTTGAGATGCTCTCCAAACGATACTGTAACGACTTCAGGATCGGCTTCTCAGCTTTCCCGTCAAGTAGACCAAGACGGTCATCGATCAGCTTGAGAAGATCAGAGAGACGATATGGCAGCGGCATATCGGCTGTCAGGTTACTCTTTGTCGTTTTCTTTACCAATGATCCGTTTTTGCCATCGGTTTCGCTTCGAAACTGTTCCTTGGCAAGCGGGATTATGTCTCGAAGAAGTTCAAGTTCAGCATCAAAACCATCTTGCCCACGAAAAACAACTTCGGCCAGCTCATCAAGCTTGAAAAGCCAAAATGGAAGGATCAGATTGCTGGCATCCACAACCACAGATTCGTCCGGGAAAGCAGACGCAAATTCATTATGCGGATCAAGCATTAGAACGCGGATTTCCTTCTTTACCTTGATGATCTTTTTCATAATCAAGGTCACAGATGTGGATTTCCCGACACCTGTCGTTCCCAATACCGCGAAGTGACGGGACAGCAATTTCTCAACGTCGATTTTTGCATCCACAGAAGCATCCTGGGTCAGCTGGCCAATCTTGACCACGCCTTCCCCTTCTTCCTTGTAGATGATTTCCAAATCACTGGACCGAATACGGTGCGCGATACAGCCCATTTGCGGGTAATTGGCAATACCACTTGAAAAGCGATCGTCAGCGCCATCCTGACCTGCAACAATTTCGCCAACCAATTCCAACGTGACATGTATCTCATTGGCCCCGTCAACAGACCACTCAGAGTGATTGACTTCTACCTTGCAAGACAATCCCACAACACGGCTCATACCGACTTGGATGGATATCAACTGGCCAACAGACCAGTAATTTTCCATATCCTTGACGCCTTCCTGAGCTTTAGCAGAGATAATGGCATGCTCACCGTCACATTGAATGACAAATGCACGGGTTCTCGCCCTGCTGAATTCACGCTCACGGGCTTCCTCTGCAATACGCTTTTGTTCACCAGTCAGGTTAGATGGTACACTAAGGCCGCTGTCAGGCTTGATATGAACCGGCTCAGGTGTTTTGTTGTACATGATGCCCCCGTAACAATATGCTCTCAATCTATCAATTGAGGGTTAACCCGGGGTTTTGGCTTATGGTTAATGGATTGCTAAGAGACCAAGCTGGCGGCAAAACCGCATCGCAGCAACAATGCTGGTTGTACCGCCCGATCAGCCTTTACAAGCTTTCGAACTGAATATGGTCAAAAGATTAAACAGTCCGGGATCAGGCCGCCATTCTCATTGCAACAAATTCGTCATAAGCCTTGTTGATTTCTGAAAATCTGTCACTGGCATAGCGACGCATCTCATCAGGCATATGTGCCGGATAACAATCCGGATGGTATTGCTTTGCAAGTGCGTGATAGGCAGATTTTACAGTCTCAGGGCTGCTTTTGACAGATACGCCAAGAACCTCATGCCAATTTGAATGGTCTGCCACTGCAGCTTGGAGATTGGACTGCTTGCGTTTGCCGTTTTTGGCTTTCTCAAGGATTGCAATCTGGTGTTTTGCGAGGAAGGTCGCATCCCCATCCTGGTCGTGCAGCTCAATGAAATGTCCGTCCGCATTTAGAGCCGCATCAACCTTTCCGGTGAGACCACAAGCCAAAGCACCGTAGAGTTCACGCCCATCGATCAGTGTGATGAATACATCCACGGTTTTGATGTTGTCGCCATGGTTAAACATGGTGTTTCCTTTCGGCACTGGGTCAAACTACGTACGTAGTGAGAAGCAATTTGTGTGCCAAAAGGAAGTGCGTTTTGAGAAGCGCTTAGTCCGCAGGCTGGATATTGACCGCTTTAGGCCCTTTGCCGCGATTATCGTCTTCTGTATCGAAAGAGACTTTTTGGTTTTCTGCCAAACCTTGTAATCCTGAGGCCTGTACAGATGAGATATGCACAAAGATGTCTTTGCCGCCGCCCTCAGGTGTAATAAATCCGAAACCCTTGTCAGTATTGAAGAATTTCACGGTACCTGTCATTGACATGATCTATTTCCTTTCGTCGATCATAGGTGCAACCAATAGGTTGCAAAGGGCAGTAGAAAATGTCGAGGATGGGTAAAAGGCCGACCAGCAGTACCCCGGTAACAGGTCAGATGTTCTTTTCAGCCAGATATTCTCTGGTATTCCAGTCTTCTTCACGTTCGCTTGAATGCCCGAACGGAGTTATTGTTACTTTTTGAAACTACTTACGCAAGTAATATTTCAACTACGTAGTCTTATGACTGAAACACAGACAGTGATTATCTGTCAGAATCACTGTGTAGAAGCACCTTTGCCCGACTTCTGTCTGACCTTCTCAGGAAATTTTGAACCCTTGAAGAAACTCGCTGACCCACATCAACTCTCGGAACCGGGCTAGCGGACTGTGGAATAGAAGATGTGGTCACCGGATCAATTGAGGGCGTGGTTGAAACGCTTGGCAAAGCATAGGGCTCCAATTGGATATTACCGTGAGACTGAGAAGGGCTCGCAGGGGCAGGAACGCGATTTGTTACAGGTTGTTGATATGCCTGTTCAACCTCAGGAGATGCCACTTGCGGCACCGCTGGTTGCGCTTCTACAAACAGGGTCTCAGGTTGCGGTACCAATTCTTGATGTTCAGCTGCATGCACTTCGCGAATAGCAGCCAAGATACCATTCTGGACCTTTGGTGCATCATCCAGCCGATTATGGATATAGCCAAAGACATGAATGTTTTTTGCTCGCGGATGCGACCTTACATTCGTCAATTTCCCGTACACAGGGTTGATTGTATAATAATTCTCTACCCACGCTGCGTTGCGCGAAGCCACACCAACAGGCCCGGGAATATCCAGCAGAGCCATGTAGGCGATATGAATTCCATCATCCTGTAAGCTTCTGGCCATGGAAAGGGATGCCAAAGCACCCATTGAATGACCCACAATTGCGATGGATTTTGGTTTACGCTTTCGAATGAGCTGAAGCGCTTGATCCATCGCTCCAAAACGACGAACTTCTGCACGAATACCCTCTGCATTCAGCTTGTCAGCCATCTTGTTAAGGCCGCGGGAAAAATGCATGTTTTCATTTACGAAAGAAAAATCTCCCGCCCCTTTGAACATGTAAACTTCGACCGCTTGGGCGGAAAAGGAAAAACAGGAAATCG
>ENA-OUOG01005373-OUOG01005373.1-marine-metagenome-genome-assembly--contig:-NODE-5373-length-10391-cov-9.096956_pt1 | contig 10391 bp, 16 predicted proteins | sample MGYA00248635_ERZ508505 | MGnify/ENA primary metagenome ERZ508505 (study PRJEB26176, sample SAMN06267871) | marine metagenome | isolation source: Saanich Inlet, British Columbia, Canada | place: Pacific...
GTACCTTCTTCTACCAGTCGTGCAATTATTTCTTCGCCTGATGTAAGTTTCATACTTACTGTATCACCTGCCTTATAAGGTGTATCAATTAACATTAAAGTTTTCCTTCTGTTGAGCCTGAATTAGTGTCTTCTAAATATTGTACAAAGTCGTCGCATCCGCCCACTGCTTCACCATTGACTTTGATCTGTGGGAATGTTCTTGCAGTTGGAAACTGCTCAAACAATTCTTCTTTTGTAAAATCTACATCTACTAGTTTATAATCATATTCTAGCCCACGCATTTCACAAATTGCTTTTGCTTTATCACACTGTGGACATGCTGGCTTGCCATAAATTTCAATCATAAACTAAATCCTTTGAGTGCATCTGCACTTACATCTTGTTTAATGCCACCAATTACATAACTCTCGACCTCTGTTTCCTGAGGAGCAACCTGTAGTCCTGAACTCGACAACCAATGCTGTGTCCAAGGTAGCGGGTTAGTATTTACAGGTGCATCGAAAATAGCATTGTAGCCTAGTGCTTTAAGTCTACGGTTTGCAATATACTCTACATATTGATGTAAAAGTTTTTCGTTTAGTCCGATAATACTTCCGTCTTTAAATAGATAGTCTGCCCAACGTTGTTCTTCTGCAACACATTCACGCCACATTGCGTAAACTTCTTCTTCGCACTCTTTAGCAATAGAAACCATTTCTGGATCGTCTTTGCCTTGCATCCAGTTCTTAAGAATGTGTGTGCTTATTGCTAGGTGCTGTGCTTCGTCACGGGCAATCAACGAAATAATCTTTGCTGAGCCTTCCATTAATTTTAACTCACCAAATGCAAATGTACATGCAAATGATACATAAAAACGAAGTCCTTCTAAGATGTTTACGTTCATCATAGCAAGGAACAGTTTCTTCTTAACATCACGCATGTTTCCTTCTTTGCGATGTGTGTATGCATCAGCCGCTGACAAGAATGCATCATAGTTCTTGGTTACGCTTTCTGCTCGTGCAATAATATACTCGTCATCTAAAATTGTGTCAAATACTTCGCTTGGATCTGAATATACATTCTTCATAATATGTGTATATGAACGGCTGTGAATAGTTTCAAAGAAGTCCCAAGTAACAATACAGCCTTCAAGTTCAGGAATACTAACGTAAGGAAGGAAAGCAAGGCAAGGACCGCGTCCTTGTACACTGTCTAACAAAGTTTGATACTTTAGATTGGCGGTGAAAATATGTTTCTGCTCAGGACGGAAGTTAGCAAAGTCCGCTCTGTCTTTTTGTAAACTTACTTCTTCTGGTCGCCAAAAATATCCTAACATGGTTTGATTTAACTTATCAAACACAGGGTAACGGAAAGTGTCATATCTCTGTGTGTTCTGCTCGGCCCCAAAGAACATATTCTGTTTTGTAAAATCAACTTTGTCTTTATTAAAAACGGTCTTAGCCATTGTATTTCCTTTATTTGTCTAACTATAGTATAATCAATGTGTTAGCTTGTCAACCTCAAATTGCGCAAGCATCGCACATTTCATCACCCTCGTCAGTAGACAGTCCCTGAGGCAGTTCTACTTGTGGCTTTTCATCTTCTAATTCACTTGGATCAGTTTTATAATCGTAAGTGTTTTGGTAATAGCTTGTCTTCCAACCTAGTTTATAAGTTTTTAACAAGTCTTGCAACATCACGCTCATTGGCACTTCGTTGTTTTCATATTGTGTAGGATTGTAACTCCAGTTGCCTGAGATAGCCTGATCAAAGAACTTTTGCATCACTGCTACTGTATTGATGTAGCCTTCATTGCCGTGCATATCCCATAGCAATGTATAGTGATTTTTTAGTGTTTGATACTGTGGAACAATCTGCTTAAGAGGCCCTTTCTTGGACTTCTTAACTGACAAGTATCCCCTTGGCGGTTCAATTCCGTTTGTTGCATTAGACACAACGGAACTGCTCTCCGATGGCATCTGTGCCGACAACGTGCTATGTCGCAACCCGTGCTGTCTGATATCACTTCGAAGACTTTCCCAATCATAATTTAACTCGTTTGCTACTACATCATCGAGATCCTTTTTGTATGTGTCGATAGGAAGGATCCCGTCTGCGTATTTAGTTCGATCAAAATAGTCACATGCTCCACGCTCTTTGGCAAGTGTATTACTTGCTTTTAATAAGTAATACTGAAACGCTTCTGTTAGATCGTGTACAAGTTTCCATGCCTGCGGATCTTCGTACTTAGCATGATTCTTAGCAAGGAAGTGTGCAAGTCCGACATATCCAATGCCTAATGAACGACGAGCTTTAGTTGAAATCTCTGCGGCTTGTATTGGATAACGTTGATAATCAATGATTTCTTCCAGGGCTCTAACTGCTAGATCACACAAGTCTTCTAAGTCATCAAAATCTTTAATAAGACCTACATTGATAGCACTTAAAATACATAGAGCAATCTCGCCATTTTCGTCATCAATGTGCTGTAACGGTTTTGTAGGCAATGTGATCTCCTGGCAGAGATTGCTCATGTAAACTGTGTCTTTGAACGATGAATGCGTATTACAGTGATCAACATTCATAATATAAATGCGTCCTGTTTCTGCTCGTTCTTTAATTAAATCTGAGAACAACTCCATTGCTGAAATAGTTTTCTTTTTAATACTTGTCTTACGCTCATAAGACTCATATAGTTCTTTAAACTTGTCTGGATCACCAAAGTATGCGTCGTATAATCCTGGTACATCGTGAGGCGAGAAAAGAGTAATATCTCCTCCAGATAATAATCTTTCATACATTGTTTTGTTTAACTGGATAGAATAGTCTAACTTACGAACACGGTTATCTTCTGTTCCCTTGTTGTTTTTTAACACAAGGATGTCTTCAATCTCTTGATGCCAGAACGGAAAGTGAACCGTTGCTGATCCGCCACGCACTCCGTTTTGTGTGCAGCATCTTACTGTGCTTTCAAACTTCTTAAGGAAAGGAATAATGCCTGTGTGTGCTACTTCCCCGCCACGGATCTTAGAGTTGACTCCACGAATCCTGCCGCTGTTAATACCAATTCCAGCCCTTTGAGCGGTATAACGTCCAATAGCCATATCGCTAGCAAAAATGCTATCCAAGGTATCATCACTATCAACCAAAACGCAACTTGCAAACTGACGAACAGGAGTCCTAACACCTGCCATGACCGGTGTAGGAATGTTGACTTTAAACAGTGAAGTTGCATCATAGTATCTCCTTACATAGTACATGCGAGTCTCTGCTGGATAGTTTGCAAACAATGTAGCCGCAATCATCATATACATATGCTGAGGAGTTTCAAAGATTTCGCCTGAGCTTCTGTCTTGACAAAGATATTTGTCAACAACTTGACGAAGTCCTGCATAGGTAAAGTTTTCATCACGTTTGTGATGTATATAAGATTCAAGTCTATCGATCTCTTCAGAAGTATATTTTTCTAAAATCTCAGCATCATATACACCACGAGCAATATTCTTTTCAATCATCTTTGCTAGACTCATTGGCTGAAACTGACCAAAAACTTGTTTGTATAATCCGTAGCCTAATAGTCTTGCCGCAGCGTACTGATAGTTAGGCGAGTCTAACGAGATAAGATCATTCGCAGAACGTACTAAAATTTCTTGTATTTCATTTGTGCTCATTCCATCGTAAAACTGTAGGTTTGCGTTCATTTCAATCTGTGAACTGCTGACTCCAGCAAGTCCATCACAAGCCTCTTGCACGACAAAATGTATTTTGTCGATATTAAGAGACTCACGCTTACCATTACGTTTAACGATGTGAATCCCATTAGACATATATCTTTTCCTCTTTTTCTATTATACGTTGTTAGTTGAATATTTATTGAAGTTGTGACATGGCGTGAATATTTTGTACTTCGAGTGTGTCTGGAATGACGTCTTTGTGTACATGTGTGTTTGCCTCATAGCCAATTACTCTATCACCGACATATAGTAAGTAATAGGTTGCAGAACAATGTCTGTCTATACCAATATGTATCTCAAAAGGTTCTTCATTAAAGTGTTCAGTTAATGATAAAGTATAACACATTCCTAGTATTTTGCAATACTCGCAGTAAATATTTTCTTCCAAAAGTTCCCAAGGATTAGGCCAAGTTTGTTTGTCGTAAGGATCAGCATTAAAGTTCACAAGAGGAGCTGTACTGTAATAATCTATTACATCTTGTATAGGATTATCCGAAGTTGTTAGTGTTTCTCTAAAATCTCGCCAGGCGGACATTCTATCTTCAAATCTTAATAGTTTAAACATTTATGATAACTGTGTAGGTTTATACTCAACGTATCCTGTATCGCCCAATGTTGTGTTTTGAGCATAGATGTTAATAGTATCATTATCGCCTGTACCTGATTCGTTTGATAAAAATACTGTAAACTCTAAATTGTCTGCATATCCGCTATCACCAACGTAATCATACTCATCACTGATTTGAACTGCATCGGTGTCTAGGTCAACTGTGATAAACATTGAGCCAAATCTTTGAGCATTTACTGCTGTGCTTTTGTACATGTATCGTACTTCAAAACTGCAAGACCCTGCGACAGGAAGTCTTATAAACTTTGCAGGCTGATTACTCTGATCAATGTTTTTTCTTACAGGTGCAAAATCATAAACGACCTTGCCCTGTACTTCAGGTATGTAAGGCACAGTTGAATAAGAATTGCTTGCCGATAATAACTGTGTTCTTTCAAAATTTTCTAAAGAAATAATATTGTTTTCATCTGTTAGTTGAACAGCAGGATATGCTACATCTGTGATTGTGCCGCCGTCATTACCTACAGAGAAATATACGTTGTTATTAATAATGTTGAAAGAACCATTTTCTATCCATACACCATTTCTCTTAACGTTATCAAATCTATTGTTAGTGATTCTGTTTGAGCTAGGTCCTGTACCTTGTCCTGCTAGTCCATTTGTTGTACGTCCAAACGATACACCGTATCCTGATAGTTCAAATACACTGCTGTCTATAGAATTGTTTTTAATATCATAGTTACTGTCTATGCCATAACTAAAGTATCTTACAACAAGATTTGAAAAGATATTGTTCTCGCAGGTTACTGCTGTTGTTAAACTAGACATTTCTATAGCAATAGTGTCTGTTGAAATAGGATCTTGTGTTGGATCCCACACACCTACTATTTCTAGATCTTCAAATAAACTATCTTTAGTGCTGTTTAATGATAGTGCTTTTGAAGCACCTTCAATGGTCATACCCTTGACAACAATATTCTTAGGTTGATTAACACTTGTAGTTGTAGCATCAGCTGCATAAGTGCCAACAACACTGTCTCCGTTCACAGTTTGAAACACAGGATTTACACTGGTTGTAGAAATAATAGTTTTCTTTGCGCCTGCACCTACAATACTTGCATAAGGAGGAATATAGATAGTATCTGTAACATTAATAGTTCCAGCTGGTAGTTGTAGTGTAACTCTGCTGTTAGGATTTGCTTTTGTAGCGGCATTAATAAACAGTTGATCTATTGCTCTTTGTAGTGCAGCTGTGTCGTCTGTTACACCGTCTGCTGTGACTCCAAAGCTCACAGCGTTTACAAAATCATCTAGTCTACCTTGTAGACTTCTACGAATAGGAGTTGCGGCAGTAGGACCAGTTTGTACAACAGAATCATTTCCTTGGTACACATATGTATCTGCTAGTGAAAAGATGTCTTTAGCATCTGCTTCAGTAAGTAATCTAGTATTACCCACAGCAGGTGCGCCTTCGCTTACTGCACCATTACCGATGTATAAGTTTTGTGTATCGATTGCCCAAGCCATTTCTCCACTTGCTAGTTGAGGCAATGATTCGCCTTGAGCTTCTGTTCCTCTACGGATTTGTATGCGACTTATTTGGACTACGGCCACGCTATTCTCCTACGCTATTTTATGTATTTATGCGTAGTTCTCATAATATTTGTAGACTCTTTCATACCACTCTTGACGCCATTCGTCGTACTCGTCCGGCCATACATCAAACTGTTGATAAGTTTCGCCGCCTAGTTCCATGCTGTCGTCGCCACGGGTACACATAAACACATGTCCTTCACGAATATTGGTTCCGTAGATTTCATTGTGTGCCTCTGCATAGGCCACAAGTTGTAAGAAGTAATCTACAATCCACTCTTCTTTTTTTGGCTTGTTCGACTGTTTAAAGTCCATTATACAAGGATTGCCTTTGTATTGTCCTACTAAATCAGTAGTACCTGCATACATCTGTGGAACATAAAGAGCAACTTCTGATCCCCATATTTCATCTACATGAGTTAGTGCGTTATCACGTATTTGCTCTGCCATCTTGTGTGCTTTCTTGGCAAAAGGATTTGATCCAGGTGTGGGCCATTCACCGAACTCTATGTAGTCTTCAAGATACTTGTGCATCCTTGTTCCTACACCTGCGGCTTCAGTGGTGATCTCTCGTGCTTTAGTTTCACCTACTCTCTTACGCCATGCAATAAGATGTGATTTATCTTTGGTAGCGTCAAGTATAGTGGTAACAGAAGCAACTGCTCCTCCATCTGGAGTAGCATATAGTCGCTTGCCGTTTACTTCTTTTCGTGAGATAGGTGTGTAGTCGTATTTTTCTATTATTAAAGTCATACTATAAGTATATGATCTTTTTAAGGTTTTGTCAACTATAAATCTGTTAAATCTGTTGCTCTTTTTGCCATTGACTTAACTGTATCGTCTGACTTTGCAGTTGCAGGTGCATCACCTTGCCCTTGATCAAACTCAATGCCATACTTATTGTAGTTTTTGATAATGCCTTTGAGTAAATCGCTTTGCTTGTATAAAGCATCGAGGATGCGATAATCAATGCTTGTGCCTTGTAGCTCAGAGGATAGTTGTTGATAAGTTGCGTCTGTAACACCATTTTGATGTAGAGCTTTTAACACTCGCTCTACATCATTGGTTTCAGACTCCGTTACTTTTTTTTTGAAAGGATAGATCCAATTCTACGTGAACGTTCTACACTTTCACGTTTTGCACGATCTGCTTCTTCGTCGCCGCCTGTTGCTGGTTCAGCAGCATCAAAGTCGTCCATGTCCATGTCTACTTCGTCTTCATCATCAATAGGTTCCATTTCTGGATCTGCTTCCATGTTGTCATCCATGCCTTCTTCATCACCCATTGTATCAACAGGAGCACCTTCGCCAGTAAGGATGCCAACACCGCTGGTAACTGCCGCGCGAGTGCCTTCCATTTCAGCATATAATGCTTCTAGTGCAGGCTTAACTGTGTTTACAAACTGCTCACTTTGTTCTTGACCTAGTTCATCACGAATAGCGTCAGCAAGCTCTAACATGCTTTCTGTTTGCATTTCAGCAGTATCTTCTAACCAGCCAGTGATTCTATCAACCATGTCTCTAGCAGCCATTACTAATTCTGCTTTGTCTTCTGCACCTTCTGTAACGACAGACTCTACAACTTCAGTGTCAACAATATGTTCAGATCTTTCAGCAATTTCAGCATTGATAACATCAAGGAAAAGTTTATCCTTAGTATAACTTTCGCTTTGTACCGAGTTGTAACCTTCATTGGTTTCAACTTGACTTAGTTTAGTACGAAGTTTATTTCTTACATCTTCTAGTTGTGTTGTGGTGAACTTAGATAGATTAAGTTTTTGACCGAACTTTTTCGCTAGAGATTCGTTCAGTGTGTTTGCTGTTACTGGTTTGCTGATGTCTTTAATATTCATATTACTTTCCTGGCTAATATAATATACTGTATTTATATAGAATATATAAAACTTTCTAGTTTTGATTTAAGTTTATCTTTGTAGACTTTTGCAAGATCTAATCTAGTTCTTACTGTGTCTTTTAGAATCTCATTGGTTGACTTCTTTAAAGTATGTTCATAAAAGATTAAATCTATTTCATGTTTGCTTAAATCTTTGTCATATTCTATTATCTTTTTACAATATTCTGTGTTAGACTTATTTAAGCATTTTGTTAGGGCAATAGCTCCTTCCAGAGTGTTAACAACGTAAAGAGCATGATTGGATCCGAGTTTATAAACATTATATCCTGTGGACTTCTTTTTTATTTTATAGGACCCCATAAGGATTGTGTTTCCTTGCACAGATGGGACAAGGTGTTTTTGTAGATTGTTGGTTACAAATACGTCTATTTTTCTAGCAAGGTTCTGGTTTTTCATTCGGAACTACCCAATAGTTGTTGTTATGTTTAACTTTAATTAGCACACTTTTCTTTATTAGGTTCTCAATTACGACTTGATCTCGTTCTTTCATTGATGTTATTATTGTAGGTTTGTTGATCTTTTCAAGTAGATCTGCCTCTTCATTGGTAAGAGCAACCGTTAAGTCTTGAAAAAGATCATGCGTTTTCATTAAAAGGATCTCTTGTTATTCATTCCGCCAGATTGTACCTTAACCTTGGTTCCTGGCTCGATTACATTATCTGATTCTCCGTCATCATCTGGATTGAATACGAACCCTTTGCCCTTCGGATCAGCTTTAATCATACCTTGCTTGCCTGCTTGCTTAGGCACAATAATCTTAACGCCATTCTCATCTTCAAGTTCAGTGCTTCCGTCAGGGAGGGTACGGAGTGCCGTTAATTCTTTGTCTATGTATTCTACTAGATCGGTGATTTTCATTTTCTTCTTCTCTTGTTCAATGACTTTAGGCGTCTACTCGCAGGATTCATCTTTTTTGTTCTGCGTGTCTTAACACGGATCGATCCTGCTTTGCTTCGTGTATTCTTTTTAATACTTATAGAACTGGATACCTTCTTAGGCGCATGACAAGTTGTAGGCTTTGCTACAATACGTCCTTTTCTTGTGCCGCTTGTACAACGATATTTGCGAACATTCTTTCCACCTTTACGTGCCCATATCGCAGTAACATTTTCAAACAACTCTCTAAGTATCATCTTCTTCTCGTTGCTTTATTAAGAGCCTGTACTCTACGACTAGCAGGATTCATACGTTTTGTTTTCTTAGCCTTGCGAGCCATTCTAGCACCTAGTCTAGCTTTGGTCTTTTTAAACGATGCTCTTTTTTTGATGTTAGGAGCGGCAAAACACTGTGCCATGTTACTTACAACACGACCCTTTCTAGTGCCACCTGTGCATCTATATTTTCTTACAACCTTTTTGCCTGAACGAGCCCAAACTTGTTTTTCATCAAGAGGTTGTATCATTTCTCTTAATAACATAAAAGTATTTAGTTGGATTAAAGGTTCATTAAAAGAACCATGACAGTTGACAGTAAGCCTGCAACTACGGTTCCTGCGGTACCGATAAGTACTTTGGTCAGTGACTTCTGACCTTCGGTGATGTCTTTGTGGATTGCGTCTACTTTTTCTTCAACGGTGTTTAAACGGTTGTCAAGATTTGCATAACGTAAAGCGCATAGGTCTACGTGTGCTTCTAGACTTTCTTTTTCTAAACTAGTTGTTGGCAAATCAGCCATTATTCTTCTCCAAAAAGTAAACTCGCAGTTGGCCTTAATGAGTGGTTACGTGATTTGCCTGTTATAAGATTTTGTTATATGCCTTCAATATTATTTAGTCGATGTAATCAAAAACAATGTTTTTATACTTAGAATCTTTGGTATTAAACACATTATTGTCAATGGTTACTTCTTCCCCTAGGCCTGTAATAATAGGAACAACATGAAAGTCTTCTATCATAGTTTCTACAGAGTGTGCACCGTCTTGTTCTATGTTGAACAGCATAGTCCATGTGTGTTTTTCGCCACGATAGTTGCTACCAAACCCCATGCCTTTTAGATCAATGTCTTCTTCTTTCAACGATTCAAACAAAGGATTTGCTCTAAGTCCTAGTGTGTTAATCACAGTGTTAAAGTTTGCTTGTTGACTGCTTTCAAAGGACGACTTTTTATAGTCGCCTGTGTTTGTTATATCAACCAGTGTTGTTAGTTTAAATCGCATCAACTATTTACAGTCATAAAAAAAGCGCCACTGTAAAAGTGGCGCTTGGGTCCTAAGGTAGTTAGGATTCTATATTATGCTTGGTCAAATGTTGCAACAGCTGCTGCTGTTACACCAGCGTAGTAATCGCCTGCATCAGTACCTAAAGTACCAGTACCTTGTAGTGCAACATATAAAGTAGTGTCGCCTACTGCACCTGAAATGCCTGCTACTGTAAATGCGTCTGCTGCAGAAACACCAGCGCCTGCTGCTGACTGTGTAGTCATACCAGCGATAGTGCCGTCTAGTTCTGCTTGAGTCATTGCACTACCAGTAGTGATAGATGCGATAATTGTACGTGGACCTAAGCCATTACCAGCTTTTACCGCGTAGTTGTCGTTATTAAAATTAGTTCCAAAACCAATACCTGCCATTTTTCTTCTCCTTTAATCAATGACAAAGCTCAC
>ENA-OUOG01005375-OUOG01005375.1-marine-metagenome-genome-assembly--contig:-NODE-5375-length-10383-cov-18.826897_pt1 | contig 10383 bp, 10 predicted proteins | sample MGYA00248635_ERZ508505 | MGnify/ENA primary metagenome ERZ508505 (study PRJEB26176, sample SAMN06267871) | marine metagenome | isolation source: Saanich Inlet, British Columbia, Canada | place: Pacific...
TTGTCGAAATCTTTCAGTAACTCACCCACACCAGCTGCTTGATAAAACTCCAACATCTGCTGTTGTGTGAGCTCACCGGTCTCAAGGTAGTTCTTTAAATAGTCGCGGGTGCTTTCAACGAGGCGCAGTGTCTTTTCCGATTGGCTAATGATTTTCTGAGCGCTCTTGATGATGGCTTCAGCATCTTTGCGGGTGCTGGTGTAATCCGTGAGCACTTGCACTAGTCGTTCCACGATTTTTTCCAGAACATGATGATCAGCGATAGCTTGCTTGGGCTCAGCGAGCACGAGATCACGTGCCAGAAGATACACCAGAGCCAGTGTACGGAAGTCATTGCGACGCGTGCTGACGATCACAATGAATCCGATTCCAGCGAGATAGCGAACACCTTCAACACACTGTTTTGAAACTGTTGTGTCAACAGAGTCTTCGTCAAACACGATGATATTCACAGCTGTGCTTCGATTCGCAGCAGTCTCGATCAGTTGTCCAACTGCGGTATCAGTGCGAGCCACGGGATCCCGATCGAGGATCTCACCCAGCTTCACGCCCTTGTCGAGTTTGACCTCAATAGCGATGGCCTTGTTTGGATCACCATCAACTTCGACCAACACATCACCCGTCTTGTTTCTTGGGATAGCCCCAGCCACTCGAGATAGATCACGCACTTCATCAGAAGCGAACCCAGCACGCTCTTTGAAATCATTGAGCACTTCCATGACCTGCTCCTCCGCATCACCACCCTTGCCTGACGTTTGGAAACGCATGCTGCGCAGATCATAGAGTGCTTTGAGGGATGAGAGATGCTTACCGAGCTCACCTTCTGTTTGATGCAGGAAGTGACTGATTTCTCCCTTTAACTCGGCCATCACCCCTACGCCCAAAGCACGAATCACAGCATCTTCACGCTCAGCTGCTGGGATAGATTCAAGATACTCAGCGACTAACGGGTTTTCAATAGACACATCTTGGATCCGAAGGACGCTGTTGCGAAATATTATGGCCATATGAAAACCTCTACCCGTACACTTTGTGAACTTGTTATTTTACACACTCACGCAACACTTTATTAGGAGCGCACGACGTGGCGATGACGATAGATGAATGGGTAACTGTGTTAAACCGAAAAATGCACAAAGCCTACGACTTGAGGATCAGTGAAGAACTCGATGAAAATTGGGATGAAGACCCTGAAGACTTTGACGGATTAAGTGAAACGCAACTAGATGAATTCGTAGAGCAACTTGCCGATTCAATCATCGAAGGTTATGTCATTGAGCCCGACGACCATCCCTTAGCTGAAATTCTTAAAGCAACAAAAATCATGCTAGAGCAAAAAAGCGAAGCAGCAGGATTTTGGACTTATGAGACGGTAACCAACGCTTTGTCCCAGCTCGATGCATAGCGAGCTCAAGAAAAATCCAAGAAAACATAACAATTCTTATATTATCGCTCAGACCCAGCAACTACGAGGGGTCTAGCGTGTTCCAAATCCGGTTGCCCAAATAAAACATCAGAAAATATGCTGCATGCATACCTATTGTTAGATTTTGGAGATGTTATGGGACAAGCGAAAACGATTAATGCAAAAGAGCTTAAACGCGTGCTCGATTTGATTAGTGCATGTGATCGTCACGCAGAACGCAATCGCACGATGCTGCTGTTCACACATTTATGCGGAATGCGCATCGGCGAAGTGTGTGCGTTAAAAATCAGTGACGTTTTAGACGAACACGACAAAGTACGCAGCGAGCTACGTCTTGCTCCAACACAAACCAAAGGCTCGCGCGGACGCACGGTGTTCGTCCCCAAGAAAATGCTCAAAGAGCTCGCTGCATACGTCACTACCATCGATATTGAAGACAGAAATGCTCCGCTGTTCCGATCCCAGAAAGGCGCCGCATTTTCGTCAAACTCAGCGACACAGCTTTTCCAGCGACTTTATGAGCGAGCCGGATTAATTGGAGCGACCAGTCACTCGGGAAGGAGAACGTTCATCACTTCACTTGCTCAAAAAGGCGTTGGGGTTCGAGTGCTGGCAAGCCTAGCCGGACATCGCAATATTTCGATCACACAGCGATACATTGATGTAAACGATGACATGCTGAGGGATGCTGTTGATTTGGTCTAGTCGAAAATGGAGGGGATAAAAGGGATCAACTCAATCGTAACGATCCTGAAGGCGTAATACTGGTCGATCAAACGCTGATATAAGCCATTTAGCGTTTTGTGCCAAACAGAGATCGCTATAAGGAAAACCGATCAACTGTAGGCCAAATGGCATTCCGTGTACCTGCATAGTAGGCAAATTAAATACGGGTGCTCCGAGATACGAGGCATATATTTGAAGTTCGGGGTCTCCAGTGAACTCAAGGCCCACTGGAGCAGAACCATACGTGGAGGGCAGCAATAGGCCGGAAACGACTTCTTGGAGCCGAGTAAACATCTTTGTGAGTTCGCGTTTTTCTTTTAACAATTCAGAGTATTGACCTAAATTCAAGGCTTCGCCATCGGCTACCAAACTCTTAATTCGATCACCTACCTTGTCTCGATCAAGCTCGATATATTGCGAATACCTATCACACATTTCGAACGACAAAATATTTTTGCACGCATGCGGAACCTTGCTTAGCCGGAGAACAAACTCATTTAATTGTGGGTGGGTATCGGGCTCAATTAATTCGATATTGGCATCACGCAACTTTTCCAACGCATCTTCAAAGGCTAACATCGCTGCTGGATCTATGTTCTCGAAACTAGCTGCTCGAAGCACCCCCAGCTTCGTTGGAGCGACGCTCTTGAGACGTGGTATGCGACCCAGCGCTAGCCCATTATTAAGATCAAAGCCGGCTCGCTGATTTAAAAAAGCTGCTAACAACCAGGCGTCATCAATGTGTATAGACAATGTCCCGAGATGATCGAGAGAGGGCGCTAGAGGATGCACACCACGGAGAGGTAGCTGGCCGTAAGTTGGCTTAAAGCCTATAACGCCACAGTAAGAACTCGGCCTGATGATAGATCCTAGTGTCTGTGACCCAAGCGCAACAGCGAAAAAGTTACTTGCAGCGCCAGCGGCTGAGCCTGATGACGACCCGCCTGGCGAATGTTTCCGGGAATGCGGGTTGAAAGTGGGTGCAGGGTAACCAATAGCAAACTCTGTTGTTGTAGTCTTGCCGACAAGGACACCTCCTCCCATTTTCATTTTTTTTACACAGGTGGCATCGACTAGGGGTTTACGACTCGAAAACAGTTCGCTGTTCATACACGTCGGCAAGTCAACGGTATCTATTATGTCCTTAACACCAATTGGCAGGCCATCAATACTCGATAATTGGCATTTTTCTTGATACCGCCGCGTTGATTCATCTGCGGACAATCTCGCCGCTTCCAAATCAAGATGAGCAAATGCACCGATTGATGACTCTTTTTCCTCAATCTCAGCAATATATTCTTCTAACAGATCTCTCGGCGTTCTTACGCCAGAACGGAAGGCTATTACATTTTCAGTGAACGATTGAAATTTACCCAGATTTGTCATCATCGCTAGAGCCTAGGAAGTGAAAAAAGCACAAATTTGACATTTCAACAGCGAACCCATCATCCTCATGCATTTTCATGATAACTCTAGAACAGATAATAAAGCGCACGTCTGGAAGATTATCTAAGCCTAAGGGTTGTTTTTACCCAAAGTAAATTTAATTCGCCACTACTCGTTTTCTCCAAAAGAATGCATACACCCCACAAATAACTAGAAGAATACCGAAGCCTGCAACATTTGAAAAAAGGTTTGAATCTATTAAGGCTATCCCGGCTATTGCAAGGCAAATACGCTCCCACCATTTAAGTGAAATCCTTATAGCGCCTCCTAGGGCTAGTGCCATTAATATAACCCCGGCTCCAGTGATGAGCGCAGCTGAAATGACGGCGATGGATTCACCAAAAAGTAATAATTCAGGTTTCAAGACAAACGAAAACGCCAGAAAATAAGTTGGTAAAGCCATTTTCATTGATTGAAATCCGGTTTCAAATGGATCCGATTTTGCGATACCAGCAGCACCAAAAGCTGTCAAAGCGACTGGTGGTGTAATGCCAGCAAAATTTGAGAAATAAAAAATGAACATGTGCACTGCTATCAGACTTAACCCTATCTCGGCTAAAGGCGCTGCCACCACAGCAGCGGTGATAATGTAAGCAGCAATGCCTGGCGTGCCCATTCCCAGGACAATCGTCACAACCATGGTAGCCAGCAACGCCAAATATATCGAAGCTTCACCGAAATTTACTATAAGTGATGCAATCGAGACACCCCAGCCGGTAATCAATATAGCACCCACAAGAATGCCTGCGGTTGCGCACGCCAACCCTATGTCGATAGTCTGTTTAGTCAAGTCAAGAAGAGAATCTCGTGCAGTATCAAAGCAATAAGCTGCGCGATTGGAAAAAACGCCCCCCACTAAGAGAATCGCACATGCCTCTAGTGCTGCCCTCTCCAAAGGATAGAAATCGACAATTCGATATACCAACCAGCCAATTCCAAAAACAATAGGCCAATTTTGGACGACTAGAGGAATCACTGGTTGTTTATCTTCAGCTACTACATGTTTAATGTTGTAACGGTGGACTAGCGTCCAAATGTAAACACCCGTAGCAATATAATAGAGAATCGCGGGAAGAAGTGCTGCAAGAATTATCGTTGCATACGGGACACCGGTGTACTCCGCCATTATTAGGGCACCTGCACCCATAATTGGTGGAGTTAATGCTCCCGCAGTTGACGCGACTGATTCAATGGCAGCAGCTTGGGTCTTGGAGAATCCTGCCCGAATTATCCACGGGATAGTTACTTGCCCGGTAACCATCACGTTAGCCATATTCGAACCGGAAAGTGAACCAAACAACGCTGACGATATTACAGCCATATAGGCTGGACCGCCTCTAAGTTTTCCAGTTACCGACATTGCTAATCGTATAAAAAATTGTTTCCCGCCTGCAATAAGGAGGCATTGGCCGAACACAAGGAACACAAAAATCCATCGCATAGCGACCTGAGTTGGCTGTGAAAAAACCCCTAGCTCAGTTTGGAACATTGAGCCGATAACTCGCCTGAACGATAGTTCTGGAGCAATTAGTAATTCTTCAGGAAGCACGAGTCCCGACAAGCACAATAACAATGCAATTGACGCAAGCACTGGTAATGCTAGGCCAATAACTCTGCGCGCAGCTTCTAATAACAGTAATAAAAATAATAGTCCAATATTGATGTCAACCTGATTCGGCACACTCCCTCGCCTAAGAAAACTTGCGATGTCCTGCCAAAAGTAAGCGTAGATAAAGGGGACTAATGCCAAAATCGCGAATACCCAGTCAAGAATCCGAATGAAAGGGTATGCTTCACTTTGAGTGGTAGGATATTTTAGAAATGTAAGACTAATAATCGCGCAAACGAACATCAGTCCATGAATGTAGGGGCTGATCGGATCAATGTATAAGAAGTACAGTTGAGTTAATACGAATAGACCAGAGAGTGCTCCAATTAATCGACTATTTATTCTTTGTTTTGATCGAACTATCATGGAGCCTCTCCGGTGTTTACCTCGCTAAATTATTTTAAAATTCCGACTTCTTTAAAATAACGCTCGGAACCAGGATGGAAATTAACCATTGCGGCCTGCTGCCGCACCAGTTCTTCATTAAGGAATTTCTGCGACACGTGCCGGCTTTCCAGTGTTTTTCGATTTTCCCAGACTGACTTCGTAATTAAATATGCAAGATCGTCATCAAGGGCTGTCGTGGTCCAAAAATGGGTGCCGCCTCCAGTCCATAGCGGAGATCCAGTTTGCCCTTTGTAATGGCCCTCTCTCATGTACCCAGCGTGGAAATATGGGTAGCGATCTGTTACTGATTCCATATCAGACTCAGCAAATGACACAAACTTAAGTCCTCGAGTGCTTGCATATTCAGTAATTTTGCCAGTCGGATGTGCGGTACCCCAAATAATCGCATCAACTGTTCCTGCACTTAATGATCCAAACATTTGGTCCACCGCACTACGTTGGACATTTGCGAAGTCCGAATCTGATAGCCCCAAAGCTTCGATCGTTTGAGACGCAGTTGCTTCTGCGCCAGAGCCGATCGGTCCAAGGCCTATTCGCTTACCAACAAGGTCTCGAAATTTTGTTACATTGCTATCAGCAGGTACCATCGCTCCAATTTCCCAGGTATAACTTGGAAAGAGTGAGACTAGTTGCTCTTGGGGCGGCTCCCCATCAGCCGCAAACTTGCCGTAACGAAGTGAGTACGCAGCAAGTGTGTTTCCATTTGCTAATTGAACTTCACCAGAAGTAAGTAATCTGGCGTTTTCTAAACCTCCCTGCGTTGAAGTTAGATTTATTTTGACCCCATCTATTTCGCGTTCCACTATTTCCTTTACGCCAACCGAAATTGGATAAATCGCATGAACGGGCTTGGAGGCAGCCATCGTCAGTGAAATTGAATCACCTGGACTCCATGCGTGAGCCGATGACCCAAGCCCTAAAGCCACCAAAGCACCAAGCAGTTTCGATTTAATTTTCATTATATTTTTACCTTTTCCTAGTACACTTTTTAGATGCTCTATCCAACATCTCCTTTCCTTAGCTCACTAATTCGGCACTGTGCCGATTGTGGGTTAGCCAAGACCTGACGCTTCCAGACGAATACGGAACATTTGGTGCCACCCGCCTGACGCAATGATTTTTTGAACGTGAGCTGGGGGCGGGGCATGACGTGCTTTCGCACCAGTAGTCAAATTTTTAATCTCTCCGGTATTGAAATCGACCCGCAGATGGTCACCTGTTTGTGCTAGAGAGCAGATATTGGGGCAACTCGGCAATATCGGAACGCCTGCATTGATTGCTAGCCTGTAGCTACTGCTGGGAATTGATTCGGTTAAAAGTCCAATCCCTGCGCCCCTTAATCCAAGAAATCCTTGAATGTGAGGATTGCCATGCCCAAACCGTTTTCCAGCAATGACAATGTCATTGGGTTTTATTCGTAATGCTAATGATCGATCGATGCCAGCGAAAATGTGGGCTTTCAGCACGTCAGGATCTGTTTCTCTCGCAAGGGCGAAAGACAGCGCCATCAAATCTCCATCATTGGCTACATTGTTTCCTAACACAAAGGCTTGTCCCTCAAAAATCTCGTTGAAATTAGCTTTCATTTCGGATCTCCCAAAAACCTTGGATCAGTGATGACGCCCATTGTAGCTGAGGCGGCAACAACTGAAGGGCCGGCAATGTACAAATCGGCGTCCATGGATCCCAACCGACCCGGATCATTTCGCGTTCCAGTTCCAATTGAAATCTCACCAGGCGCAACTGGTCCAACGCGCCCTCCTGCACAAACTCCACATCCTGGTTGAGTAACGACCGCGCCTGCTTTTATGAAAACTTCAATGAAACCTCGCTCCAAAGCTTGTTGAAATATCTCTTGAGTGCCTGGGGTAATAAATAAACGCACCCTCGGATGCAACGTTCTTTTATTTAAAATATTGGCAGCAACTTCAAGATCGTCCAAGAGACCCGAAGCGCAAGATCCAATATAAGCGTGATCAATTGGAGTTCCTGCAACGACTGAAATCTCTACAACATTATCGGGGCGAGGTGGAGCGGCAACCTGTGGTTCGCAATCGGATAAGTTGAACGTTATGCGGTGTTTATATTTTGCTCGCTCGTCACTCTTAAGTAAGTTGATCCGGTGACCTGTGCGAGGTGCGAGATAATCGACTACACGTTGATCTGGCTCGACAATTGAAGAGCGTGCACCAATTTCGGTCGGCGTGTTGCAAAGTGTAAACCGTGCATCAATGCTCAAACTCGAAATGGCATCACCACCAAACTCCACGACCGTATCATCGATAACTTCGGGATCAAGAACTCGTAACAGCTTCTGGGCAGCATCACGAATAGTTACTCCCTTAGGTAGTTTGCCAGTGACATCAATCCGTACTGTTTCTGGAACGATCTGCCAAACTGAGCCCAACGCTACCAATTCTGAAACTTCGGTTAAAACTGCAAATGCAAGGCAACCCACCGCACCAAAATTTGTGACGTGCGTGTCATAGCCTTCAACGAACATCCCTGGTCTTATCATGCCTAATTCAACCGGAAATATATGCCCATGCCCCCCCCTTCCAACATCGAAGAAATGCTCAATTTTATATTTCGACGCTATCTCTCGGACTTTTTTCTGCCTTTCGGCCGCCGCTGGACTCACTGCAACAGGCTCGTGATCGGTTACAAACACGATGTTCTCTGGCATGAATAACTGGCTTACCCCGAACTCTTCAAGTGCTTTATCCATATTAGCAACATACCAATCGTGGATAGTGACCAGCTCAGGTATCGGGAAAATCAAATCACCTACGTTGACACGGTGGCCGACAGAGTTAGAAAGGATTTTTTCAGTGATCGTTTGATTCATGATTTTTCCAACCCTTGATAACCCAATCTGAGAGAGAGCTCGTCTGATATCGCGATCAAAGCCTCACTTATATCCGATACGTGCTGAGGAGTTTCACGATTTCGAGTAAACGAGACGGAAATACCGGCAACGATTACACCATCTTCCCCTCTTACAGCCGCTCCCATTGCGGTGATATCCGCAAACATCTCACCACGGCTGAAACCAATTTTAGTTGTTTTAATGTCCTGAAGTTCCGCCTCCAATTTTGTTCTATTCACTTCTGGACGATTACTTAGATAATTGTTATCTAAAAGCGCCAAATACTGCTCAATTTCTTTCTCGCTTTGAAAAGCCAACATAGCTTTTCCGGAGGCCGATGCATGTAATGCTCCTGTTTGGCCAAGCTGAAGTGATAACGACGGGCGACCCGCATTAGGGTCGTCCACTTTCCAGACAACAATTACATCTGCTCCTCGCCTAAGTGTAAGCGCACACGCTTCATTTGTTCGGACAACTAACCTGTTCAGCAATGGTTTGGCAGTTGAGATGAGGTCACTTTTCTGATGGTATGCCCGTGCATATTTTAACACCCCAAAGCTAAGCGAATAGGTTCGGATTCGGAGATCAATTTCTATCAGGTCAGAATCCGTTAGGCTCTTTAGCAGCCCAGTAAGACTGCTTTTAGGTATTGTAAGACTCGACGCGATTTCGACGTGAGTAAACCCTTCGGAGCGAGATGCTAGCAATTCCAAGATCTGAATTATTCGATCCGCAGACTTCACTTTCTTGGTTTTTGTTATTGTTTTCATATGTGAACAGGGTTCATGAAACTTTAAAAAAAGATAACTTAGACCTAACATGCGGTCAAGAAAATTGTAGGGTAGCCACATGCACAGCGATAAAACGATAATTAAACAACTTCTTGAGGACGAAAACGGATTTCAAATGTCATTAGGAGTGTTCGACGGACTTTCAGCTTTGGTTGCATCACAAGCGGGAGTAAAAATTTTACACGCCAGTGGTGGAGCGATTTCTCGATCAGTGGGATTTTTAGACATTGGGCTAGTCACTATGACCGAGATGCTCAGTCGCATTGACGAGATCGTTATGGCAACTGATGCCCCTGTGATTGCCGACGCAGACACTGGATACGGCAATGAATTAAATGCGGTACGAACAGCAAAAGAAATGTACAAGCGCGGTGTCGTGGCAATGCATATTGAAGATCAAACGTTTCCGAAACGTTGTGGTCAAATGTCAGGGGTATCTTTGATCAGTCCAAATGACATGTGTGCGAAAATCAAGGCGATCAAGGACGCGGTTGGTGATGACTTGGTAATTATCGCCAGAACAGACGCACTCCCAGTTGATGGATTAGATGCAGCTATTGAGCGAATGGGTAAATATCTGGAGAGCGGAGGTGATATGGCATTCATTGAAGGTATTCACACAAAGAAGCAACTTTCTAAAGTTAAATCCGCCTTGGGCGCGAAGTTGTTAATTAATCAAGCCCAATCAATGTCGGGGGACGTTTTTGATCATCACACTCTTATTGCAAACGGAGTTAAAATCGCGTTATATCCTGGAGATCTGCAACGTGGAGCCATGTTTGCAATGGACCAGATTGCCCGTACTATTTTAGAAACAGGTTCATCAAAAAAATATGGATCTTCAATGTTTTCAAACGAAAGTCGAGACGAATTTTTCGGCAAGAATCCCTGATTTTCTTAAGAAAATTGACGCAGTGCATCGCCTAATAGTGAACAACCGACGCTTTATTAGACCCAAACAATGAACCTGACCGATAAGAAGTGGGATAGCACATTCTGTAGCACACCGACTTTTTATTTTTATAAACTATTGAATACATTTAGGAATTTTTGCAACACGCCATTGAAAATCCTCGTGTCGGGGGTTCGATTCCCTCTCTGGCCACCA
>ENA-OUOG01005377-OUOG01005377.1-marine-metagenome-genome-assembly--contig:-NODE-5377-length-10374-cov-5.101195_pt1 | contig 10374 bp, 6 predicted proteins | sample MGYA00248635_ERZ508505 | MGnify/ENA primary metagenome ERZ508505 (study PRJEB26176, sample SAMN06267871) | marine metagenome | isolation source: Saanich Inlet, British Columbia, Canada | place: Pacific...
TGCCATAGCGCGACGTACAGATTCTTCTGTAGGTGTTGTAATGGCTTCATCATAGGCATTCGTATGTAAAGAATTACAATTATCGTAAATAGCATACAAGGCTTGAAGTGTTGTACGAATATCGTTAAAATCGATTTCTTGAGCATGTAAACTTCTACCTGAAGTTTGAATATGATATTTCAACATTTGTGCTCTTGCATTTGCACCATATTTATGCTTTAAAGCTTTAGACCATATTTTACGAGCCACACGACCAATTACAGAATATTCTGGATCGATACCATTAGAAAAAAAGAACGATAAGTTTGGTCCAAACTTATTAATATCCATGCCTCGACTTAAATAGTATTCCACGTAAGTGAAACCATTAGATAAAGTTAAAGCTAATTGCGTAATTGGATTTGCTCCTGCTTCAGCAATATGGTATCCAGAAATTGAAACCGAATAAAAATTACGAACATTATTTTCTATAAAATATTCTTGCACGTCACCCATTAATCTTAAGGCAAATTCTGTAGAAAAAATACACGTGTTTTGTGCTTGATCTTCTTTTAAAATATCTGCTTGAACCGTTCCTCTAACTTGCGCGATAGTATTCTTTTTAATTTCGGCATACACATCTGCTGGTAAAACCTGATCACCTGTAACTCCTAAAAGCATTAAACCTAAACCATTATTTCCTTCTGGCAAATCGCCATTATAACTTGGTCTTTCTTTATTTTTATAGAGTTTCGCAATTTTAGCTTCTACTTCTTTTTCTAATCCGTTTTCTTTAATGTAGATTTCACATTGCTGGTCTATGGCAGCATTCATAAAAAAGCCTAACAACATAGGCGCAGGACCATTAATAGTCATACTTACAGAGGTCATTGCACTTGCTAAATCGAAACCAGAATACAGTTTTTTGGCATCGTCTAAACAGCAAATGGAAACGCCTGCATTTCCTATTTTTCCGTAAATATCTGGTCGTAAATCTGGATCGTTACCATAAAGTGTGACACTATCGAAAGCAGTAGACAAACGTTTTGCTGGCAATCCTGCACTTACGTAATGAAAACGTCTGTTAGTACGTTCTGGACCACCTTCTCCTGCAAACATTCTTGCAGGATCTTCTCCTGTTCTTTTAAAAGGATACAATCCTGAAGTGTACGGGAATTCTCCTGGCACATTTTCTTGTAAACACCACTTTAAAATATCTCCCCAAGCTTGGTATTTTGGTAACGCTACTTTTGGAATATCTGTTTGTGATAAGGATTTGGTATGTGTTTCTATTTTAATTTCTTTGTCTCTTACTTTAAAAGTATAGATTGGATTTTTATATTTATCTACTGTTTCTGCCCAACCCGTAATAACTTCCCAATTGTATGGATCTAAGTTTAATTTTACACGGTCGAATTCTGAAACTAATAATCTAACAAAATCCTTGTTTTCAACATTAGCTTTAACAGTGTCTGATGCAATACCTGCTTTATCTAATTCTGGAGTTGCATCTAAAACAGATTCTAATGTTTTATAGATTCCGTATAATTTTTGAGCGACCTCTACTTGATTTGATGCCGTTTTATCGTATGAACGATTGCTTTCGGCAATTTCAGAAAGGTAACGTGTTCTGTTAGGTGGAATAACAAAAATCTTTTCGCTCATTTCTGCAGAAATTTCGAAAGTAGATTTTAAATCGCTATCTGCTTTCTCAACTAATTTATCCATTATTGCTTTATAAAGCGTATTCATTCCTGGATCGTTAAATTGAGAGGCTATTGTACCATAAACTGGTAATTGATCTTGTGGTATATCCCAAAGGTTATTGTTGCGCATGTACTGTTTTTTCACATCCCGCAACGCATCTAAAGAACCGCGTTTATCGAATTTATTAATAGCAACCAAATCTGCAAAATCAAGCATATCGATTTTTTCTAACTGTGTTGCTGCACCAAATTCTGGAGTCATAACATATAAAGCAACATCACTGTGCTCTATAATTTCTGTATCACTTTGTCCTATTCCTGAGGTTTCCAGAATTATTAAATCGTATTCCGCAGCTTTTAAAACCTCAATAGCTTCATTTACATATTTTGATAATGCTAAATTACTTTGGCGTGTTGCTAGACTTCGCATGTAAACTCGTGGTGAGTTTATGGCATTCATACGTATTCTATCTCCCAAAAGTGCGCCTCCTGTTTTACGTTTTGATGGATCTACAGACACTAAGCCAATAGTTTTGTCTGGAAAATCTATTAAAAAACGTCTTACTAATTCATCTACTAAAGATGATTTTCCTGCACCTCCAGTTCCTGTAATACCTAAAACTGGTGTTATAGAAGTTGCGTTTTTTATATGAATGGCTTCTAAAGCACCTTTTGCTACTTCTGGAAAGTTTTCGGCTGAAGAAATAACTCTCGCTATCGCTTTTGCATTTTTTGTAGGAAGCAGTTCTACTTCGTTACTTAATTGATCTCCAATAGCAAAATCTGATTGTTGAACTAAATCATTAATCATGCCTTGTAAACCCATTTCACGACCATCGTCTGGCGAGTAAATTCGTGAAATACCATAATCCATTAACTCTTTTATTTCTGAAGGTAAAATAACACCTCCTCCTCCACCGAAGATTTTAATATGTCCTGCTCCACGTTCCTTTAGTAAATCGTGCATGTATTTAAAATACTCGTTGTGGCCACCTTGATAAGAAGTTAAACAAATGGCATTTGCATCTTCTTGAATGGCTGTATTTACAACCTCGTCTACACTTCTATCATGACCTAAGTGTATTACCTCAACTCCTGTGGATTGTATAATACGACGCATAATATTTATTGATGCATCGTGACCATCGAACAATGCTGCTGCTGTTACTATTCTAACTTTATATTTTGGCTTGTAAGGTGTTGCTTGTATCATTCGGAAAATATATTCGGTTTTGAGGTTGCAATTTACGGAATATTCAAAAAAAATCACGAATTTTTAATTATTGTTTAACGCTTGCGAAAGTGATGGAGGCATTGTTGAAGCTCCTCGCAGAGAGCGACTGCCGAGAGCACGGTATTTTGTTAAAATTGTGAAGCTTGCGAAACGATTTTAACAAAGTATTTGCCCAAATAATTACTACCTTTACTATCTAAAACATATACAATGAAAAGATTTATAGCTTTATTTTTAATATTTAACTTAACGGCTTGTGCAGAATTGCAACAAGTTGTAAACCAATTACCACAAGGAAATGGTGGTGTTTCGGCTTTAGATATTTGTAATGGCTTGAGACAGGCTTTAGATTTTGGTATTGATAAACAAGTAAGTAAATTAACACAAAAAGATGGTTTCTACAATAACCAATTGGTTGAAATTTTACTTCCTGAAGAGTTGCAAAAAGTAGATAAAGCTCTAAGAGATATAGGTTTAGGAAGTTTGGCAGATGATGGTATAAAAGTACTAAATCGTGCTGCTGAAGATGCTGTTAGCCAAGCTACACCAATATTTGTAGATGCTGTAAAAGGCATTACTTTTAATGATGCTAAAAATATTTTATTGGGTAATAAAGATGCTGCTACACAATACTTGAGTGGCAAAACAGAAAGTGCACTTTATGCTAAATTTAATCCTGTTATTAAAGATAGTTTTGCAAAAGTGGTGCAGACCAGATTTGGGCAAACTTAATTAATAAGTACAATGCCTTACCTTTTACTAGTAATGTAAACCCAGATTTAACAGATTATGTGACTACAGAAGCTTTAAAAGGTGTCTACAAAATGATTGCTGTTGAGGAGTTAGAAATTAGAGAGAACGTAAGTTCAAGAACCACTGGTTTACTTCAAAAAGTTTTTGCTCTACAAGATTAAGCTAAATATTTAATGCTGTAAGTTATTTATCTCAGCCAACAAAAAATACATATAAAAGCCTTCGATTAATAACATTCAAAGGCTTTTTTCTTGTTTAAGAGTTACCTTTTAGACTTAACTTGCTAATTACCAATAATTAATGTAAATTTAGTTCGGCAATTTTAAAATTAACCATGAGCAAAAATCATTTATTAAAGTCTCACCAAGAGAAATCAAACAATCGTTATTTACTTTTAATAGAACAGGCTTATAATTTAAGACAAACAGATCATGCGCTTAGTGACGATTCTGAATTTAAAGCGATGAAGGTTTTACATAAAATAAATAAGATTAAGTTTTTATCTCGAGAGCAGTCACAACCTATTTCTTAGTGTTTTAAAGCAATCAAAAGCTTTTATAAGCCTTGATCCATACCACGAAAAATATTCTCCATCTACAAATATCGTTTTTGCATGATGAGACACTCGACCTATCTCAAACGCATGCTTATCTTTAAACGGATAAGGTTCACTAGATAACAACACTAATTCTGGATCGCCTTGTGCTCTTATTTTATTTAATTCTACTTCTGGATAACGCTCTAGGTTTTTATAAATGTTTTCGAATTTATTTAACTCTAAAAGATGATTTATAAATGTGCCATTTCCAACTGCCATCCAAGGTTTTCGCCATATAAAATAAGCTGCTTTTAAAGTCGGCTTGTCTTTTATAAAGGCTTTAAAATCTATTAAATTATAATTTATTTTATCTGAAATTTTTGTTGCGTTTGTTCTCTTATTAAAGATTTCACCATATTGATTTATTAACTCTAGACAGTCTTCTATTGTAACAATATCTGAAACATGTGTTGTGCATATCGCTTGGCAAGCGGCAACTATTTCCTTGGTGTTTTCTTCTTTATTGCAAAGAATAATATCTGGATTTAAGGCTTTTATTTTTTCAATTTTTATGTTCTTTGTGCCACCAACTATATCTTTGGTGCTTTTAAAATGAAATGGATGTACGCAAAATTTGGTGATACCTATTATGGAATCTTCTAAACCTAAATCGTAAAGTAATTCGGTTTGAGAAGGCACTAAACTTACAATTCTTTTTGGAGCTGTATTAATGATTAATATTCTACCTATTTGGTCTTTTAATTGCATTTATGAGATTTCATTAGTCAATTTCACAACAATGATATTATACTTTTAAAATAGCTTCCATTTGTTGTTGTAACTCTTTCGCTTTAATTGCTGCAGCTTGAGTAAAATCATCTTGATTTGAAGCGTAAATAATTCCTCTTGAGGAATTGACAAGTAATCCAATGTTATCACTCATCCCATATTTGCATACGTCTTGTAGGTTTCCACCTTGAGCACCAACTCCAGGAACTAACAAGAAACTGTTTGGAATTATTTTTCTTATGTCTGCAAAATACTCTGCTTTTGTTGCACCAACAACGTACATTAAATTTTCAGAGTTTTCCCAGTTTTTGGAAGTCTCTAAAACCTGCTTGTATAATTCTTTGTCGTCAACTTTTTTTGTTTGAAAATCGAAAGCGCCTTCGTTAGATGTTAATGCTAGCATTATAGTATGCTTATCTTTAAAAGCTAAAAAAGGTTCTACAGAATCTTTTCCCATATATGGAGCAACTGTAACACTATCGAACGCTAAATCTTCGAAAAAAGCCTTAGCATACATGGTACTTGTATTGCCAATATCGCCTCGTTTTGCATCTGCAATGGTAAAAATCTCGGGATGTTTTTTATTTAAATACTGAATTGTTTTTTCTAAAGATTTCCATCCTTTAATTCCGTATACTTCGTAAAATGCTGTGTTTGGTTTGTAGGCTACACATAAATGATGCGTAGCATCGATAATAGCTTTATTAAAAGCGAAGATTGGGTCTTCTAATTCTAATAAATGTTTGGGTATTTTATTTAAATCGACATCTAATCCAATACACAGAAAAGAGTTCTTTTTTTTAATTTGCGCTGTTAGTTGTTGTGTTGTCATTTACTTAAAATATAGATTCTGTATTTAGAACAGAATGACAAATAATTTCAATTTATGTTATAAAAAAAGCCTCAATAAGAGGCTTTTTTTTTATATAGTATCACTATTCGCCTTTAACTTTTCAGTATTATCGGCAAGTTGTAATTCGTCTATTATTTTTTGAATATCACCATTTACAATATTTTGCAAATCGTAGAGTGTTAATCCTATTCTATGGTCTGTTACACGACCTTGCGAATAGTTATACGTTCTAATTTTGGCACTTCTATCTCCAGAAGTTACCATTGTACCTCTTAACGCAGCATCTTCTTCATTTTTCTTAGCCAGCTCTAAATCGTATAAACGCGAACGCAATACTTTAAAGGCTTTTTCTTTATTTTTATGTTGCGATTTTTGATCTTGACATTGTGCCACTAATCCTGTTGGAATGTGTGTTAAACGCACAGCAGAATACGTTGTGTTTACCGATTGTCCTCCTGGTCCTGATGAACAGAAAAAATCGACTCTTACTTCTTTTGGGTTAATTTCTACATCAAACTCTTCGGCTTCAGGAAATACCATAACAGTTGCAGCACTAGTATGTACACGACCTTGAGTTTCTGTTTGTGGTACACGTTGTACGCGGTGTACGCCTGCTTCAAATTTTAATGTACCATAAACATCGTCTCCAGATACTTCAAACTGAATTTCTTTAAAACCTCCATTTGTACCTTCACTATAATCTACAGTGTCTACTTTCCAACCTCTACCTTCGCAATACTTAGTATACATTCTAAATAAATCTCCAGCAAAAATACTAGCTTCGTCTCCTCCTGTTCCTGCACGTAATTCTACTACTGCATTTTTGGCATCTGTAGGATCTTTAGGTATTAATAATACTTTTATTTCTTCGTCTAAAAGCGGAATGCCTTCTTTTGCTTCATCATATTGCATTTTAGCCATCTCTACCATTTCTGGATCACTTCCATCAGCAATTATCGCCTCAGCTTCAGCTAAATTATTGGTAAGCTCTAAGTATTGTTCACGTTTATCCATTAACAAACGTAAATCTTTATATTCTCTATTTAGCTCAACGTAACGCTTTTGATCTGAAATAATATCTGGTTGAATGATTAAATCACTAACCTCATCAAATCGCTGTTTTACTATTTGTAATTTCTCTAACATCTATCTCTAAAAATTGTGACACAAAAATACGATAATTTATGAATTAGCAATGGTTTATAATGTGTTTCAGTCTTTGAAAAATATTAAATAAAAATTTACGTTATAAACAATATGCTAAACAGATTTCGCGCTATACTGTTCTACTATAAACCAATTTCTATTTAGTCTTTTATTGTTACACTATTAATTACAATTTATAGTCCTGAAATTATTAGCGCTTTATTAACAAAACTATTTTTAACGGCTTTATTTTGGCTCATGATTAACGATAGAAGTATTAGGAAAAAGCTAAAATTCTATAAAATGGTTGGATTTTCTAATTTAAAATTAGTGACCATGCTTTACATAATAGATTGCTTTGTAACCTGTAGTTTCCTATTACTAATAAAAGGTTTTATTTAATAATTAAAAACACCAAACTCACTATCTATAGTTAGCCTTTTATCTTCTGAAGTTTCTACTCTTCCAACTATTTGAGCATTTACATTAAAAGATTTAGATATAGAAATAATATCTTCTGCAATTTCTGAAGCGACATACAATTCCATTCTATGTCCACAATTAAATACCTGATACATTTCTTTCCAGTCTGTTTTAGATTGCTCTTGTATTAATTTGAATAAAGGCGGAATTGGAAATAAATTATCTTTTATAATGTGTAAATTATCTATAAAATGAAGAATTTTGGTTTGGGCTCCTCCAGAGCAATGGACCATTCCATGTATGGTATCTGAATTAAACTTTGATAAAATTTCTTTTATAATTGGCGCATAAGTTCTTGTAGGTGACAACACTAACTTTCCTGCATCTATAGGACTATTTTCTACAGCATCTGTTAATTTTACTTGTCCGGAATAGACTAATTCTTCTGGTACTGCAGCATCAAAACTCTCAGGATACTTTTTAGCTAAATAATTATTAAAGACATCGTGTCGCGCAGAAGTTAAGCCATTACTTCCCATACCTCCATTATAGTCTTTCTCGTAAGTGGCTTGACCAAAACTTTCTAAACCAACTATAACGTCGCCTGCTTTTATGTTTGCATTGTCAATAACGTCACTTCGCTTCATTCTTGCTGTAACTGTAGAGTCTACTATAATAGTTCGTACTAGATCGCCAACATCTGCAGTTTCTCCTCCTGTAGAATGAATGGTCACTCCAAAAGTTTTTAAATCTTCAATAAGTTCTTCTGTTCCATTAATTATTGCAGAGAGTACTTCTCCAGTAATTAGATTTTTATTTCTTCCAATAGTAGAAGACAACATAATATTATCTGTTGCTCCAACACATAGCAGGTCGTCGATATTCATAATTAAAGCATCTTGAGCGATGCCTTTCCATACTGAAATGTCTCCTGTTTCTTTCCAGTACATGTAAGCTAAAGCACTTTTTGTTCCTGCACCATCTGCATGCATGATTAAACAATAATCGTCGTCATTAGTTAAATAATCTGGTACTATTTTACAAAATGCTTTTGGAAACAAGCCTTTGCCTATATTTTTTATAGCATTATGTACATCTTCTTTAGATGCTGAAACACCTCTTTGACTATAACGTTTACTTATTTCCGAACTCATAATAATATATTAAAACACAAAGATAGTTTTATTAGTAGTTATACCAAATGAACTTTAAAATAACCCAGTAGACAAGTTGTTATTTAGTAAAAAGCAATTCTCTATATTTAGTTAGTGGCCAAAGCTCATCATCTACCAATAATTCTAGTTTATCACAATGGTATCTAATATCAGAGAATAATGGTTTTACTTGATCGCAATACGAAAGCGCTCTTTTCTCTGAATCTTTATCTTTATTTGCTTTTTTACGCGCTTCTGTCATTTTAGTAACATTAGAGTTTATAGATTCTATATGCAAAGAGATTTCTTCAATTAAGTTTAGTTGCTCTTTAGCAAGCTTTTTAAAATCATTTCCATAGATTTCTTTAAGACCTTTAACATTCTTAATTAGTATATTTTGATACTTTACAGCAGTAGGCACAATATGGTTACGTGCTATATCTCCTAAAACACGGCTTTCTATTTGTATTCGAAGTACATATTCTTCTACTTCAATTTCATAACGTGCTTCAGACTCTACTTTATTCATCACGCCTAAATTATTAAAAAGCTCTAATGTTTTCTTTGACACCTTAGCCTTTAGTGCTTCTGGAGTAGTTTTATGATTACTTAAACCTCTTTTCTTCGCCTCTTTCTCCCAAGCTTCTCCATAACCATTGCCTTCAAACAAAATAGTTTTAGATTTTTTAATATATTCTCTTAAAACATTAAAAATGGCATCATCTTTTTTCATGTCCTTTTTCTCAATTAAAGCATCTACCTCTGCTTTAAAATCTATTAACTGCTTGGCAACAATACTATTTAAAACAGTCATTGGGTTTGCACAATTTGCTGTAGATCCAACGGCTCTAAACTCAAATTTATTTCCTGTAAAAGCAAAAGGAGAGGTTCTGTTTCTGTCTGTATTATCTAACAATACATCAGGAATTTTACCTACAACGTTTAACTTAAGGTCTGTTTTTTCTTCTGGAGACAGTTTACCAGTCGTTACATTCTCTAATTCATTTAAAGTTCGCGTTAAATGCTCTCCAATAAATACTGAAATAATAGCAGGTGGCGCCTCATTAGCACCTAAACGATGATCGTTACTCGCTGAGGCTATTGCTGCACGAAGCAACTCTTCATATTCATGAACTGCTTTTATTGTATTGATAAAAAAGGTTAAAAATTGAAGATTACTCATTGGTGTTTTACCTGGCCCTAACAAATTAACTCCTGTATCTGTACTTAAACTCCAATTGTTGTGTTTACCAGAACCGTTAACTCCTGCAAATGGTTTTTCATGAAATAAAACTTTAAAGTTATGTCTATCTGAAATTTTCTCCATAACATCCATTAATAAGGAGTTATGGTCTACCGCCAGATTAGCTTCGTCATAAATAGGAGCTAATTCAAATTGGTTTGGTGCCACTTCATTATGCCTAGTTTTAACTGGTATACCTAACAACATGCACTCTGTTTCTAAATCTCGCATGTAAGCCATAGCTCGATTAGGAATAGTACCAAAATAATGGTCATCTAATTGTTGCCCTTTTGCTGGAGAATGCCCTAATAAAGTACGTCCTGTTTGAACAATGTCTGGTCTAGACATGGCTAAGTCGCGATCTATCAAAAAATATTCTTGCTCCCAACCTAAAGACGCATTAACTTTCTTTACATTCTTGTCAAAATATTTACAGACTGCAACTGCAGCACTATCTACTGCTTGCAAAGCTCTTAATAATGGCGTTTTATACTCTAAAGCCTCACCAGTATAACTAACAAATACTGTTGGTATACATAAAGTGGTTCCATATATA
>ENA-OUOG01005382-OUOG01005382.1-marine-metagenome-genome-assembly--contig:-NODE-5382-length-10369-cov-10.459094_pt1 | contig 10369 bp, 10 predicted proteins | sample MGYA00248635_ERZ508505 | MGnify/ENA primary metagenome ERZ508505 (study PRJEB26176, sample SAMN06267871) | marine metagenome | isolation source: Saanich Inlet, British Columbia, Canada | place: Pacific...
TTATGATTGGTGATGTATGGGGATTTATTGAATAGCTCTCTCCAGTGAGCCTTCGCCCTCTTCGGAGGGCTTTTTTTATTGTATTAGACTAAAGTAGTATTGTTGTTATCCCTAAAAGACCTATACTGAACTTATCAACTAAGGAGACAGTTATGGAATTTATACTTGTTACTCAGAATTATGGTTACTATCTTATGCCACGGGGTTATGACCTTGTTGTTGCCCCTAAAGGTGAGTCAGAAGACTGGTGGGTAGATGATAATGATACTGCTGCATTGTGTAAGAACTCTGAAGAAGCGGTTAAACAATGTCAGGAATGGCAGAATGAATTAGATACTGACAACGCTATTCAATCTGAACAGTTTAATCAGTGGCATCAAGATGCTTATGACACCCACTGATCTTTAACCAATTCCCTCATTGCCCTCTTCGGAGGGCTTTTTTTATTCGTTATCACCCATCCGTGCTACTGCAGCTCCGGTAGCTCTTGCAGCTCTAACACCTGCCACATCTGACGCAGCCTCTTGAGACAGAAGACGCTTACGTGCTCTAGAGATCTTCTGCATAATCTCTGCACGTTTCGTAGGATCTGACTCAGACAGTAGTTGAGCTTGTAAGCCACGTGTGCTTGATTTAGTTTGGAGACGTGTATTGAGGCCGATTGCAAAGTTCTTAATAGCTCTCATAACTGCTGTACCCTGTGTAATACCGCTAGGGTCTGTCATGATGTCTAGAGCTTCTTTAAACAACGTCCCTTCAGCCTCTACATCTTGTAACTTGTCGGCGGTATTAGAGCCACCAGTAACAAGACGATTCGTCTGTTGCATCTTAGCTTCATTCGCCATTTGAGCACGAAAGCGATTCCATGAAGACTCATTAGGGAAGATAGCCTTGAGACGGTCTTCTAACTCTGGAGACTTCATCAATGCTGTGACGGTATCTTGGTTGTAGCCCACTTCTTTAATACGTTGATAGAGGGTATCCAACACCCCTGCCATGTACATCTCAGCTTCATTAGATGACATAGACTGTAGCTCTTGACGTAGCTCTGAAGCCTTCAGTTTCTTAAAGTTACGTCCTAAGTCTAATGCCTCTTGTAGCTGTGCAGCCTCTGCAAAGTTAGAGACTAGCTTACCGTAGTCACCATCAGTTGCAGAGTCCATTGCAGTGACTAAGTCATCTGACATGGACTTTAGGTTCTGCTTGTAGAAGTATTCTGCACCAACTCCAGGAGCACCACGACGTTGTTTGTCCATATCCACTTTCATGTTGTGGAGAACTTGTAGTGACAGCTTACTGTCATCAGTGATGTTTGCAGCTTTTGGAGTTGCCATTAACGTCTCACGCTTTGCAATACTGACATCGTCTTTCGCATTACGAACAGAACGAATCATAGCATCACGTGTAGCGTCATAGGCTTTCTTAAACTCATCATCAGTGCTAATCAGACGGTTAAGGTCTGGGTTAGTAATTGCTGAGTGCTTATGGAAGGCTTCAGTGTATGCAGATCGTGCAAGGTCTGATTGCTCTTCTAAGTTTTTAGTGACAGCCCCTGCAAGTTCTGGATTAGCTTCAAAGGCTTCATTGACCATTCCAGTGACACGGTCATACTGGTTACGGAAACGTTCACCTAAGAAGTTATCTAAGTAATCCTGAGCATCTGGAGACACAGTACGTAACCCACGCAACATACGTTGAGTCTCACGTCCTCCTACATCTGCTAAGGTTAAACCGGCTTGGTCACCTGCTTCAGCTAACTCAGTAGCCATACGTGCTTGTGTTGGCTCTTCAATACGCTTTGCAAGCTGAGTGATAGCTTGTTGTTGTTGATCCATGCCTTTAGTGGCACGTCCCATAGAATACAAACGTGATAGAGGTGCAGTAACGCCACCGGCTACACCACTCAGCAGCCCTTCTTGACCTGCACTGATAAGACGATTCTGTACACCACCCTCACCAGTACCAAAACCATACAAAGCACCTTCAGCGGCTGCTTGACCTGCACCACGCATTGTTGTACTAAGCATACCTGGGGCAACCTTTGCAGTCTGTGCAGCTCTGACAGCCTGTGCAGTCTGTGCAGCTTGACCCCCTCTGACAGCTCGTGATGCTGCAGCGGTTCCTTTAAGGACTGCACCCCCTGGTACGAATAGTGTAGGTAATGAACCTAAGACCTCACCACCCATAGCCAACAGAGGGTTAGCGTCTTTATAGATCTTATACTTAGCACGTTCTTTAGCAACGTATGTGTCGTAGTCGCCACCTGTGAGTTCTGAGACAATACCACCGATCTCTTCAGAGAATCCAAAGGTGAGGCCTTGTAGGGCTGCAGTGCCAAATCCAGACTCTTCAGGCATCTCACCAGTCTGGCGATACGTACCGTAGAGGTTAGAGACAGCTTTAACATCCATGCCTTGTTGTTTAAGGAAGGTGGCGGCATCTTTAGCAGAGGCTCCAGATTCCTTCATTGCATCCAACTGTGTAAATACTTGCTTCAACTCAGCCATTAGCCCCAAGCCCCTTCCATTGTTGCAGCTTCTTCTTCAGTCGCTTCTATCTGTTGTTGTGTCGCTTCACCACTACCTTCAGGTGTGAAGATTGATGGAACTTCAGGAGTGCTAAACAATTCTGTTCCTGTAATCACATCTAAGTTGAGACCCATTGTGTTGTAAGCGTTACGCTCACGGTCTCTCACTTCATTACCGTAAGCAACATTCTGTGCAGCCAACTGAGCTGTTAATTCAACAATCTCTTGACGTTGCTCTTTCGTTAAACGCTGCCCTGATTCTGCCTTATTCGCTAACACTTCTAAGCGAGTGAAGAGACCGCCAATCCCCTCCGCCAATTGGAACTCACCTTCACGTACAACAGAGCGTGGGTCTAGTGCTTTCATAAATTGGAAGATAGTGGCGATGTCACCTGCACCAGATTGCTGAGCTGCTGAAGCCATCACTTGTCGTGCAGCGTTAAGAGACTCTTCTACACGTGTAATCCGTGGATCAGATTCATACTTCTCTTTAAACTCCAGGGTTTTCTCACCAATCTTATCAAATGGTAATCCACCTGTGAGTAGTGGTATCTGTGCTTCTAAGTCTTTAGCTACTTGTTCTTGACCATCACGTCTTGCTTGAGCTGCAGCAGCCTTCACCTTGTTCACACGTTGGTTGTTAGTGAGGTTTGGATTAGGTACTGTAACTTCTTCACCGGCTTCATTCGTTGTAGTGATTGTAGTGTCTGCGAATAAAGAAGTTGTGAGGCGGTTGTAGTATGAGTCTCTAGAGGCTTTAGCTTGAGCCTTAGCCTGAGCATCCATAATAAATGGCAAAGCCTTATCAGGTGGTAGTTTCTTCAACATCGCTTTAGTGCCAGAAGACATGAAAGCATCTGGAATAGCATCCACTGTCTCTGGAACAATCTCTGCTAGATTGGCACGGTCTGTCTTAGCTTGCTGAAGCTGTTCAATCTGGTTATTCAACACTTGCATTTGCTTAACGTGTGAAGTGTCTGCACGTGCGTCTTGGTTCTTAGCAATGTTTAACTGAGCATCAGCACGTTCTTGTTCACGTAGTTTCAACTCTAAAGACTGTGCTTGTTGTGATAACTGTGCACCTGCCTCAACCAACCCTGCTTCTTGAAGACGCTTAGAGGCTAACTTCATAGACTCTGGGTTTGTGAAGTCTGTACCCTTGATAGCTTCTTGGCCTTTAGCGGCCTGTTGCTCTTCTGCAGTGAACGTTGCAGTACGGAGGGCATCACCTGCAGCTTTTTTACCTGCCTGTGCTAGTAACCCACCAAAGCCTACAGAGGCTCTACGTGCAGCTTTATTGAGGTCTACGCCTTGTTGTTGCATTTCACCGGCTGCAAAGCTACGGATCAGTCCTGGTAGGGCTGTGGTAGCTGAGACAGGCTGACCAAGTAGTGAAGCCTGTGCAGATGACTGCTGACGGATCTTTGCAAGTTGCTCTTCACGTACCTGTGACGGTGTCTTGAGCATCTTAAGAATCATTGACTCTGCCATTACTGTTCCTTAATCAAAATACTGTAAACCGTCAGTAACAGAGTTACCTGCGGCTTGTTCTTCTGCGCTAAGGAACCCGTAAGCGTCTGCCATAGCCGCTGCAGATTCATTAGATCCCCCTATACCCAAAGCTGACAGGAGACGTTCATACGGAGAAGTCTCATCAGCCTTCATTGCTTCAGCACCAAAGAATCCAGACAACGCATCAGCCAACGCACGGACACGTTGACCTTCCAGTGAAGCTGCTGCTGTACCTGCTGCAGCCTGTGATTCAAGACCTGCAATACCACCTTTGTACAACGCTTCAGACTGACCAAGCCCTGCAGACTGTGCAATGTTAGCAAGGTTCACAGCAGGTGTCAGTGCAGATAGTGCCTGAGACTCTGGTGTGTATGCAGCACCTAACAAGCCTTGGATGTTCTGAATGTTCATACCGGCTAGTGCAGGAGCCTGTTGCATCGCTGTGAGGAAGTCTTGAGACTGTTGCTCTTGGATAGCCTTCTCTAGTGCAAAGGCTTCTGGAGTCCCACCAAAGAGACCAGTCTGCGTACCCAATCTTCCTTGGGCGGCTAAGCGGTTCTCTAAAGCAATCCGTTGACGTTCAATCTCAGGCTGACGTGTCTCTTGTAATTGTGTGAAGAGTTGCTGTGCTGATGGAGTAGCTGCACCGACTTGACCCAGGGCTTGAGAGAGTAGTCCTTGCTGAATTGCTTCTGGAGTCTCTGCTAGTTGTTGAGTCAATTGCCCACCTGTACCGACTTGGGTAGTACCTGTGCCAGTTGTTACAGTGAATGGTTTAAACTCTGCAGCCTGTGCTGCTGTCTCACCTAGTGCAGTTGCTTGTCCAGAAAGACTTGTACCCATTTCCTTTAGGTAGTCGATCTGGTCTCCAGAAAGCTCATAAGGTAAATATGCAGAGGCAATTTGACCTCCAGTACCTAACAGCCCTGCTAAATCAATAGCCATTAGTATGTGCCCCCATCAATCGTTCCTGCTGTCAGAGTTCCTGTCACAGTTACTGCAGGAGCTGTTACTGTGCCTGTAAAGGTTGGAGATGACGTGTCAGACTTTGTAGCTACCGCAGTTGCAATAGCATCATATTCGTCATTGATCTCTGAACCTTTGATGATCTTTGCAGGGTTACCAGACGCTAAGGTGTCCTTTACCGCAAAGTTCGTTGTCTTTGTATAGTTCGCCATTAGATAGTCCTTCCTACGATAGCTTGTGCGGTCATACGCTGAATAGACACAGCCGCACCATTAACTTCTGCTTCAATACCCAACTGGACAACTTGACCGCCACCTGAAGCGTTTACGTTAGGGCGGTTTACCAAGACACCTGCGTTAAATTCACCGATGTTATACTCAGCGATATTGTATTCTGCGATTACCTGGGTAGATAACGTAAACCTCTTTTTCTTGTAAGCGTATGAGTAGTCATACCCCCAGTTAAGAGTAACGTCTGTTGCACTGCCTCCAATTACAGTAATCTTTAAATTCTTCAGCATCTTCAAATTAGATGGGGCACCAAAGTCAATGTAGTTTGTAAAGTACGACATCTGGTATGCAGAGCCGTTATCAGTAAAACCATCATACTCAGCAATGCCTAATGCTTTACCAATGAGTAAGTCACCGCTACGTGTTCTGCATAATGCTTGAGGCTGAATAGAATCCCATTGAGTTGCACGGTGGCTACCGTCTTCCAACGGTGCTCTCATATCAAAGCAATACGTAATTCCTGTTGTTGGTAACTGAAGAAGATAAAAAGCCTCTTCAGGAGAATAGACAGAGAATGTACGATCAGTTTCTGTACTGAGGTACTGCGTAAGTTCTGTACGTACATTCTTAGAGATGTCTGTCATAGGTGCAGACTTTTCTTGGATCGTGCGACGTAGGCTACGAACTCCAGAATCTGATAAGAAGATTAAGTCTGTACCCGTCACCTGCACAGAATCTCTAGCAATACACCCAACACCCACGATAGTGTCTGCCAGTGCCATCGTCGCAGGGTCTTCAGCACCTGTATACAAGATGATCTGACGTTTACCAAAGATAGCTAAGATACCGTTATGAACTGCTAAAGCTGTAATTTCATCAGCTCCGTCAGGCCACACCTTAGAGACATTTATAGAGCCAGAGCTGCCTGTATCCCATTTAAATCCAGTGAGTAGATCGCTCCAGTACACTGTGGTGTTATCGGAAGACGTTTTGGCAACCCAGAGTCTACCAAAGCCAGACTGCACGATATCCCCACTAGGAACCGTACCACTATAATCTGCGTGTGCAGATACTTCATCACAAGTCGTCCCATCATAGTAAATAGGATCAGACCCCTCACGGAACAAATAATGTACCCCGTTTAAAGTAGCGTGATCGTATAAACCATCAGAAACCGTATATGATGCCGGTGTGATGTCTGTTAGTGTTGTTGTACCTTTGTAGATTGCTGTAGCTGATGCACTAACTATCTCAGTTGTACCATCAGCTTTTACAAACTCTGAGATGTGAACGATGTCATCTGCATTAGTGTCAGTGACATAAGACCACCCTTTACGTGCACCAATACGCCCGAACTGGTCAATCACACAGTTTTCAGCAATCAGTGCAAACTGTTCAGGTAATGACGTAGGACTGTCTTGGGTGTTAAGCCCAAAGAATCCTGGTGCTTGAATTGCAATACTCTGTAGTGGCTTTGCCATTAGACGTTCCAGATAGTCTCTTCAGGATGCAACGCAGCGTCCTGTGCAATTGCATTAGTCAAGTCCTCTTTAGCAAACACAGCTTGCTCTGCTGCAGACTGACCGCCAGTTTCTCCACGTTCTCTCAAAGCGTATGAAAACGCCCATTGAATGATTGGATTGACTGGGAGGAGAGTAGAGTCTGAGTCTAAACCCAGGTCTCCAGTACGCTTTACACCGTAGACACTGATAGTCTCTACAGCACTAGGAACCATGTGAAAGCGTATCTGGGAATCCCCGTTGGTATCTGTACCGTCAATTGTCCAATACTGGATAGTCCCTTCAGCATTATCAGTCTGAAGAGCTACATTACGTATAAAAGGTAGAGCCTGTTGGGTCACTACACGATTATAAGTCTCATTATGAACTTGGATGATCTTAGAACGTACACCATAGCCTGTCAGGGCATACTTAGATGTCCCTGCAGCGGTTGTAATCGTTGTGGTAGTTCTTAAGGCTGTCCAGTCCCACGCATCTTCTACTAAACGCTTTGCATCATTGACAAAGTCACCGATTAGTTTAGAATAGTCAGACTCATCTACAGTTGTTACTTCATCCTCACGGAGTCTACGTAGAACTGCATTAACAAGTTGTAGGTATGTCATATTAGTATCTTACCACACTTTAAGTAGTTTGTCAAGTAAATCTACGCCCTAACGTAGCACGTGATAGAGTAGCTTCTTCTGGTAGGAAGTCGAACTCAGACTCTAGTGACTGAATCACTTCAGTACCGTCACCTGTTACTCTTGTACCTGGAATTGTCTCCATTGCTTGTGCAAGCTGTAGTTCCAATTCTATCTGAGGTAGGTCTATGTTGAGATCACCGATGTCAATACCAACATCTTCTAAGTCTGCTAAACTATAACCACGCTCATTAAAGTCACCTAAACTGTACTCCGACAAATCGACATTGAAGTCTGGTGCATCTATATCAAACTCACCTAAGTCAAAGCCCATGTCCAATGCTGACATGAAGTCAAACTTACTGAGGATGTCGTTAGCAGGTTTCTGTAAACTGTCCCAGGTACCCTTCCAATCAATCCCTAAATCTGGGATGCTAAATCCTAAGTCAATACCGTCTGGTACATCTGGTAGTAGGTTCTTAAATTCAGTACCTACAAGATCCGCTAATCTTCCCCCTTCACGGAAGTAGTCAACAACACCTTTACCAATGGCCTCATTAGCGTCTACGCCTTGGTCAAGTGCAACAGCGATGTTAAGACCTGCACGGGCTGCAGCGACTTGGTTGGTTGATGTAGCCCCTAGACCTTTGACAATGGCATCACCAAACCGTTCTGCTATAGCTTGTGATGGGTCTTTACCGTGGATAACAATGTCAGCCCCTAAGAACGCTAGATCTCTGTTATCTCGCATCCACTGCGCTGTCTTAGGATCAAAGACTTCATCAAGAGCTGCAGATGCTTTGTCAGACAGTCCTAGTAACTCATCAACGTCATCGCCAAAGACACCAACTAAGGCTGTCAAAGGATCGCCACCGTCTGCTAAATTCTTTGCAAGGACGATGGAGTCACGGATAGGCTCCGATAAAGTATCTAAAGCCCCTCCGCCCACTAAGTTACTGAACAGATCATCAACAAAGCTACCGTTAGCACCGGCTACGTAGTCTCTCCATGAAGGCTTACGCTTACCTGTGACAGCCTGTGAAAACGCTTGAGCATCTCCTTTGACTTCACCACTATCGTACTTTTCTTTGAGAGCCTCTTCCTGTGCTCTACGCTCTGCAAATTCTGATTCAGTGGTGAAGTATGTTGTAGAGTTTCCAGTGAATGGGTTGTTGAATGTTTGCTCTAGTACATTCTCACCTGTTAGTGGACTTTCCCAGGCTTGTGCTTGAAATGTACCGCCGTTGATACCTAAGAAGCCACCTTGACCAAATACCTTACCACCGTAGTAACCTAAGTTAGCCCCCAACGGCCCTTGGTCTAATGCTCCCCCTACTTTGAAGCCAAGCATACCGCCTAGACCGCCAGTAAGCTGACCAAGGATAGTGTTACCTACAGCGGCTCCTGCCTTAGCCATAAACTGGTCAAACATATCTGGGTCAGTTACCAGAATGTCTTGGTTCTCACGCAGAAGAATCTGCAAGTCACCTCTAGGCTTCATCTCACCTGTGATTGGATCTTCAATCATCAATGAAGCTAACTTATCGGCATAGCGAGGGTCAGCATAGATTGCATCTAAAGCGTCTAAAGAGTTTTCAGCAACATTAAAATCACGTGTGAGTTGTTCTTCACGTGACATGACATTACCTTCAGGATCTACCACAGACATTGTGCCTGTTTTGTAAAGACTGTCTAAACGCTCAAAAGTCCCTGAAGCCTCATACAGATCCATCATCTGTTGGTCTAAAGTGTCGTAGACTCTGCGTCCTTGTTCGTCTATGGAGTAGTCTGCAGTACGGTTGATATTGAAGTTATAAGTCTTGCCAGGCTCTGTGATAGACTCTCTAACATCTTGTGAAGAGTCTCTAGCGTCTGATGAGTCTGTGGTAACACCTTCTGAAGTAAATGACGTACCAGACTCATAGGCTTCATCCATTGCATTGAACTCAGCGTCAATAGCAGCCATCTCTTTATCCATGTCGGCTTCTTGAGATGATCCACCACCATTACCACCACCATCACCACCAAAGCAATACAGAGACTGCTCTAGTTTCTCAGCAATGTCTGTATAGCTTCTAGCGAATGGTGATTTTACTAGCATAACCTTTACTTCTCCTTAACATCCGTGCTGAAGTAATATCAGGGCGGAGTTTTCTAAATTCTTTCTTAAACGCTTTGTTGACCTCTTTAGCATTTCCGTAAGGTGCTATGAAGTCTATACACCAAAAGTCGCCTACAGAGCCTGTGAGAGCCTCTGGGGATAGCTTCTGAGTCCCGTTGACGTAACCTTCTACGGTTTCTGTAGTCAACCAAGCCCAGGTAACCATTCCCTGAACCTCCTCATCTTTGTAGGCAAAGTAGGCTTGCTGCGCTTTGATGAGTGGTAGTATCACTCTTTGAAGATCTGATACAGACCATTTACTGTGTATGTCTGAGTCTTTAATTAACTGCTTGAAGTCGTTGGATGTAGTCCGTGTGGTGATTACCACTTCTTACAACTCCAGTATCTAGCTGTCAACTTACTAGGGGGATTACTATCACACTTGTGACGTGCTCTGAAGCTCTTACGACGATCTGGGCTAGATTTCTTGATTTTCATGTCAGGATCACCAAAGCGAACCAGTTTGACATCGTCACCTTGTTTAGCCAACACCGCAAACTTCTTAGACTTGCCAGGTGTACGCTTAGGTTTGTTGTAACCGCTAAAGGTCTCACCACGATACTTGATAGCCACTTTAGCCTCCCTGAATAATATTATTCTCTTCAATTAACGATATAAGCATCGTCATCTGTTGTGTAGCAAATGCAGAGATACTGTCGCCTTCACGCATCATAATGAAAGCATTAACCTCTCCACCAATTTGGAAGAACTCTTTAGCTGTTACCGTGTAGCCTTCAAGTACAGAGAAGGTACTGTCTTGCTCTGCGTTGTAGTAGTCTACTTCTACAGTGCCGTTAGAGCCGCTAGTGTTGGTAATGTACATCAACACC
>ENA-OUOG01005385-OUOG01005385.1-marine-metagenome-genome-assembly--contig:-NODE-5385-length-10366-cov-4.586938_pt1 | contig 10366 bp, 10 predicted proteins | sample MGYA00248635_ERZ508505 | MGnify/ENA primary metagenome ERZ508505 (study PRJEB26176, sample SAMN06267871) | marine metagenome | isolation source: Saanich Inlet, British Columbia, Canada | place: Pacific...
TCCGCACCCTTGATCGCTTTAGATACTGCGCCGCACGCAAACACCATGAACCTTGAGGAGGCCTTTTTGTCCCCGGGCGTGAGTACAGAAAGAGGTATGCACCTGCTTGGTACGGATAAGTTCGGCCGGGATCATTTTTCGCGAGTCATCCTAGGCAGCAGGATCAGTTTAGGCGTAGGAGTCGTCGCCGTATTCGTCAGTCTTTTGATCGGTATTCCTGTTGGAGCCGTTGCCGGATATTTTGGCGGCAAGATCGACGCGCTGCTCAGCTGGCTCATGTCCGTGCTCTGGTCCATCCCCACATTATTGCTGGTCATTGCACTCACTTTCGTCTTGGGCAAAGGAATCGTCCAAGTATTCATCGCCGTCGGCCTCACCATGTGGGTCGAGGTCGCCCGTATCGTCCGTGGCCAATTCTTTTCTGAAAAAAACAAGGAGTACGTAGAAGCCAGCCGCGTCCTCGGATTCTCCACCACTCACATCATCTTTCGCGAAATTTTACCCAACACCCTCGGTCCACTCGCCGTGATTTGCGCCACAAATTTTGCCAGCGCCCTCCTGATAGAAAGTGGATTAAGCTTCTTGGGCATCGGTGCGCAACCGCCGCTACCTTCCTGGGGAAGCATGATCCGAGATTACTACCCCTATCTGATCACGGGGCAAGGCCACCTCGCTCTGGTCCCAGGCCTCTTGATCTCGCTCACCGTGTTGAGCCTCAATGCGCTCTCATCAGTTTTAAAATCAAGCTAAGCCTACTAGAAATCTGCTAGAAAAAGGGTTAAAGACGAATCTCGAAGTCGCCCTCATGTGCCGCCTTAAGCCGCTCCAAGAACCAAGTGCGGTCCTCACCGATCGCCCCTAAAGAACTCAAGTGCTCCGTAGGAATCTGATTATCCACCACATCAACACCGCATTCCGAAAGGATCTGACACATGCGGATGTAGGCAAACTTTGACGCATTCGGGCGGGTGTGAAACATGCTTTCACCGACAAAAACGCGACCCGTGAGCACGCCAAAGGTGCCGCCGATCAGCTCGTCGCCCTCCCATATTTCGAACGAGTGGGCTTGTCCGAGCTGGTGCATGCGGGAAAAATTGGCGCTGAACTTTTCAGAAATCCAAGTACCGTCTTGACCAGGTCTAGGAACTGTACTGCAGCGCTCCACCACCGCATCAAAAGCTTTGTTCACAGTAGTTCGCCACACCCCCTTATTGAAATACGGGCGCATGCTTTTAGAAATCTTCACATCGCTGGTCAGCGTGATACTACGCACCGGAGGTGAAAACCAAAAAACGACCTCATCCTGATCGAACCATGGGAAGATTCCAACAGGATAAAGTCGTTTGTACATTTCGGGATTGATGTCCCAAGAAAGCGCAATAAGTCCATCGTCGTTCGCCACGTCTTCCGGATCGGGTACCTTCCAGTCCCCTTCACCGATAAAATACAATGGGTTGTTTACGCCGGACATGTCGCTTTTTAGATTCGTTTAGAACGGCAGATCGTCGTCCAACACGTTAGTGTCCGCACCCGATGGAGTGAACGGCTCACCTGCTGGCGGCAAATCTGAAGGAGGTGCTGCTTGAGCCGCGATCGCATTCATACGCCACGCCTGTAGCGTCGTGTAGTAACGTGTCGCTCCACCTTGCGGAGGAGTCCACTCACGGCCGCGGATGTTGAATTCAATGTTCACTTCCTGACCTTCGCTAAAGTTGTTCAGTACGCTGGTTTTGTCCTGAGTAAACTCGAAACAAAGCGTTTGCGGGTACTGCTCCTTCGTTTGGATGACAAATTCTCTTTTTCTGAAGCGGTCTGAAATGACCTGCTCCTCCATAATCTTCTGGATTCTCGCTTCTATCTGCATGTAAGTGCCCTTACTGGGCGGATTTATCTATTAATAATACTTTCCAAGCTTCTTCCACCTGTCCGGCATCTAACAATTCTTTGGCCATGGTATGCAAAGCTTCTCTTAATTCAAAACCTTGCGGGTGATTTTGCAATATTCTTTTGACGTCAAATTCTGTTTTCTTCGCCTCAATTTCGTCCAGCTGCGGCACAGCAACAACCCCACCGAGCTGTCCAAGATTGTTCCCGGTCAGCACTGTTGAGTTTCGGATCACAGCGGGAATTTGCTCTACCCCAATGCCAATCTTTGGCCCATCGACCTGAAACAAGGCGTCGCCCGAGGCGCGTACCCACCATTTCTTACCCATGCGACCTACAAGATCCAAGGCGTCTTGATCCAAACCGCCCTCTTCCGAGACCACATGATCCGCCACGTGAATGCGTTTGATCTCGCAAATCACCAAATTTCCTGCGCCACCTTCCTGACCGAGCTCAACCACATCTTTCACGATGCACTCCAAGCTCACCGGACTTTCCAAAACGCGCGGTGGAGCAACTACTTCAGATTCCAATTTTGTAAAACCGCTCTTCACAAACTCATCCACTCCGCTGTCAAATTCCGCGGAGCTTAAATTTACCTGCTGCACCATGTCGTAGCTCACCACATTCACCACCACCTCTTTCTGACTCAAAGCGTTGTGCAAAGTGTCTTTTGTAGTGTTGTTTCTTACGCGGCGCGCCGGGCTGAAGATAAGCGTGGGCGGGTTCGAAGAGAAGATATTAAAGAAGCTGTAAGGACTGAGGTTGGGTGCACCAAACTCATTCACCGTACTTACTAAGGCGATAGGACGAGGGCCTACGGCACCGAGCAATAATTGGTGACGATGCTTAACAATGAGATCTTCTGGGGAGTAGCTAGGCATACTTTTCTTACTTTCGTACAAAAGTAAGGAACTCCACCGGTTCTCCGTCGGGATTGTCTTGCGAAACTCAGAGCGAATCCATGAGCAACAAAGAACAGGCACCGGTTATCATCAAATTCATCTTTGGTGTACTCGGAATTGGAATCGTAGGATACACCATTTCCTTCTACAACTACGATGAAAGTCCGGTCGCTTTCTTAAGCCTGGTCAGTATGATGCTGGGAACCTTAACCGGTACGTTCAATCACCTGGATATGATCCTCATTCGCAAAAGTAGAGACTTGTACTTTCGGAACGAAGTGCGCTCGCATTTGTTCTTTTTACCTGCCGTTTGGGTGTTAGCAGCACCGTACAATTTTATTCTATCCATCGGAATCTTCAGCGCTATTTTAAAAGAGGGACAGCAGCTCAACTCCGCAAGTTTCAACAAGCAGTTCAACGGATTTTTCATAGCGGTGTACACGGCCTTTTTGGGCATCAGCATGCTCAGCAACCTGTTCAACGAACACCCGATTGAAGTCCCCGCTTTTGGTGAAATTTTCATCCTCGTCGTAGGAATTTTAATGATGTACCTGCTCATCCAGAATATTGTCGACCTCAGCCGCAGCTTGCGCCAGCGCGAGGCAGAAATCAAACTCCTGTCTCGAGAAAAAAGCTGGTACAGTGACCTTTTCTCCCTGGTCTCGCACAACCTCAGAACCCCGCTGACTACGGTATACAACTCCTTTATTATTGAAGAACTGAAAAAATCGGAGTTTAGTAAAACTGCCCAGTTCGCAACGGTAAAAATGGAACTCGATAAAATTCTTTCGATCGTCGATCAGAGCTTCCGTCAAAACGCGTGGATCAAGCAGGAGCAAAGGGTGCTTGGAGACATCAAGAAATTTATCAGTGAGCAATATCCAGATGCCATTCTTCAAAGCAACGAGGAACCAAGGTATGCTCGTTTACTATTGGACTCTTCAGAAGCCACAGCCCTCATGCTTGGCTTAGACAGTGTCTTAGGCAATGCTTTCAAATACGGCGGGAAAAACGTCATTGTTTCTTCCAACGTTTTTTCAAAAGGAGCTGAAGTGATCATTTCCTTGAGCATTGCGGATGATGGAATAGGTATGAGCCCGGAAGAGCTCGAACTCTACGGCACTCCTTTCAATACCCAGTCGAAAAAAGCCGGTGGTAGCGGCCTAGGGGTGTATTTCACACACAACCTGATCAAACAACTCGGCTGGAGTATTGATGCCCAAAGTACCGCCGGTGAAGGCACCACCATCACCTACAAAATGGCCTTTGACCCGGATAGAATTCCCGTTAAGTAACTCTTTCTCTGTCAGCTTTGGCCCTGTTCACCTTGGCTTCTCAGAAATATTTTCACGGGAATTTATTTTTTCACCTCTCAACCCCTTTACTTCTAAATTCCTCTTATATTTGCCGTCCAATTGCTGCGGATGTGGTGAAATTGGTAGACACGCTAGTTTTAGGCACTAGTGCTTTATCGCGTGAAGGTTCGAGTCCTTTCATCCGCACTTGACGAAAAGCTCGGTTGCTTAGCAACCGGGCTTTTTTGTTTCCAAAAACTCCTAAAGCGTACGCTTTAAAGGAGTTTTGGAAACAAAAAAGCAAGGCAGCGCGGAGCGCTGACCAGCTTTGAGCTCAAGAATGCATCCCCACCGAGGTCCGCCAACTTCGTGGTAACGAAGGTTGGCAATCCTACTCAGAACACACACGCCCCTTGGCACCGTTGGGAGAAACTCCTAAAGCGTACGCTTTAAAGGAGTTTTGGAAACAAAAAAGCAAGGCAGCGCGGAGCGCTGACCAGCTTTGAGCTCAAGAATGCATCCCCACCGAGGTCCGCCAACTTCGTGGTAACGAAGGTTGGCAATCCTACTCAGAACACACACGCCCCTTGGCACCGTTAGATTTGCCTAACGCGCAAATTTTTCAGTTATGCGCACACTAAAGATTATATACTTACCCACACAGGTACAATCCACTTACTATAAATACCTTTGAGGGTAATTACCGTCCTATGCAGAAAGTACGCTTTACAGTCGATGAGATTAAAGGGAACATCAGGTTCATTTTTTGGATCTGTAGCTTCACTACGCTCGCTTTAATCCTGAGCCAAATCCGCCTCATACAGCTGGAAAAAACGTCGTACAATCTTCAAAAGGAGTGGACGACGAATGAAGCGTTTATCACAAGCTTCCAGAATGCTTTTTACACAACTCATGATGTGCAGTTTGCCATCACTAAGGAGTATGCGACTACGAATGCCCAAGCGCTCCGCATGTTTGACAACCCGCTGATTCAAAATGGACCGTACAAAGAAGAGCTCGAAAAATGGAAGGGCGCACTAGAATACGTACTTGACTCTAGGGGTTACAACGGCATGAAGGACCACGATCATCAAAAATGTATCGGCCTCAATGCCAAGAAAAATTACGTAGAGAGTCAAGCGCGTTTGACTTTTGAAAGCCAATTAGAAGGACTGCAAAGTAGAATTGATTTACTCAACTTGATCATCCTATTACTTCCCGTAATCACGCTTACCTTCTTAGTATACACCGCCTTTTTCACGAACTATGGCGGTACAGAATAGGTCTACACAGCGCTCGGCCAAATTACTGGTTGTGATTGCCTTTATTGCTATTTGGAGTTCAACTCCTGAGGTGGCGACCAAAGTCATCATGAGCACGGGAGTGGCGTTCACCATGATTCGTCGTTACCTGTTAAGGCCGACGCAGGTGTATCTTATACTGGGTTCAGAAATCCTAGTGTATTTAGTGCTTGCCATGACCCTGCCGGGGATTTGGTCGGTGATGCTCATCATTGCACTCACGTTTCGCTTCGGCAGCATGTACGTGCCCACGCAGATTCGACCTCGGCTTTTGTACCAGCAGCACTTAAGTCCGTATTTAGGAACTGCGATCGCGGCGTGTAAAGCGCTATTAGCTATGGCGGGGATGGACATCAGTTCGGTACCGGCTGAAATGATAACAGGATGGTTCAGTGGTTTGATTGCGCTGTTTTTTTGCATCACTATTCTCAGCTATCAAATTTACAACAGAGCGCGGATGTATGAAGAGCTGCTGAAGGATATGGCGGTGAAAGAAAAAAATTGGACCCTAGAACTTCTGAGTTTACTCTCGCACAACATTCGAACACCGATCACGACTATGTCGAACCGAATCGAGATCATGCGCATGAAATCTGAAACGGGGAGCGAGATTAGTTTGAAAGATATTATCTCGCTGCAACAGAGCAATGATAACGTAAGCAAGATCATCAACCAGCTGCTTAACAATACCGCGCGTACCCAGATTCGTGACAAGCAAGGAGTGATTAGCCTCGAGAGCGCTCTTGAAATGCTCGACCTGACAGGTGTGGTTCTTGAAAATTTAGACGGAGTAGACTTTAACCTTTCTTCGACGAACGCTATTGCATTGCAACTCTGTATTGAATCATTACTCTCTAATGCGTTTAAATATGGAGGTACAGATGTTCGACTTACCATTATTTCTGGAAAAACCGACTTTATGATCACCGTTAAAGACAACGGTCAAGGGATGAGCGCAAAGCAGATCGAAAGCTACGGGACGCCGTTCAACCACAGTAAAACCTCGGGCGGCACCGGGCTTGGAGTCTACTTTACCTTACAGCTGATCAAGGAAAAAGGCTGGGATTGGTCGCTAGAAAGCACCGAAGGTGAGGGCACTAAGGCAACCTTAATCATCCCCCGAAGTAAGCTCCTGATCTAAGGTAGAAGGAACCTCAGGCTCCGGCAACAGCTGGTTGTAAGCGTCGTAGAAACTTAAGCTGATCCAAGGCACGGCGACTAACAAACCCAGACCCAAAGTGAACACGACCACTAAAGCAGCAACTGCGACAACCGCGATGAAAAGCACGATGATGCGAAGCGTATTCGGTAAAACGTGCGCCGCCGACCATTGAATAGCAGTGAGCGGATCTTCGCCTTCCAGGGAAGCGCGGTATTGCGCGAAGAGCACCGAAAGTCCGAATACCGTGGTCATTACTCCGAAAATAAGTAGGCTATTTATGTTCGCTAAATACACTTCTTTCAAGTCTTGAAACATCATCATCAACTCCTCTGGATCTTGCGTTTGCTCGTCGATCGTGAGAGAGAGAATCTCAGATGGAACGACCAAGGTGAAGAGTTGGCTGATCAGGGCAATGATGACTGACACCGCGATCAGCTGGCGCGCGTTTACTTTAAAACCGTCGAAGAAATCGCCGAATTCTACATCCAGACCCTGCTCATCCTTGCGTGCAAAGTGGTACCAGCCCATACTGATCAATGCGCCAAAGACGCTGGTCAGTATAGCAACGATCGATCGCTCTAAAAAAGGGATTCCTGAGAAAACGCTCCCTATCGAAGTAGAGACACCGCCTGCAACCATGGATAAGATCAACATAAGTACGGTAAACGCAGTGTACATGCCTGCGCGATTCTTGTAACGAACCCAACCGGCTTGGAGGGCGTAGAGTGGAGCAATTTTTCTCATTGATAGTGCGATTTTCATTGCGTAATTTGCAAAAAATCTATCGAACGTTGAAAGTACATTACGGATTAAATGATTTTAGTACGCTCAGGTGCGCCGTGGCAACCACCGGAACGTTTGACGGAGTGCACCAGGGCCATCAAAAAATCTTGAGCCAGCTCGTGCAAAAAGCGGCAAAAGTAGGCGGAGAAAGCGTCTTACTCACTTTCGATCCGCACCCGCGTAAAGTCCTGCAACCGGATGTAGAACTCTCGTTGCTTTCTAGCGTAGATGAAAAGATTCGATTGCTGGAAAAAACAGGACTGGACCATTTGATCATTCAGCCCTTCACCAAAGAATTTTCAAGGACCCCTTCGCTCGAGTTTGTACGCGAAATCATGGTCAATACGATCGGCGTAAAGCACCTAGTGATCGGTTACGACCACCACTTTGGACGCAATAGAGAAGGAAGCTTTGAGCATTTGAAAGAGTTTGGACCGATCTACGGGTTTGATGTGGAGGAGATTCAGGCACTGGACATCGACCAAGTGAATGTGAGTAGCACGAAAATTCGGAAAGCGCTCTCAACCGGTCAGGTAGATCTCGCCTTAGAGTATTTAGGGCACCCGTACGCGCTGCAGGGCGAGGTGGTGGAAGGAGACAAAATTGGTCGGACGATCGGATTTCCTACCGCAAACATCCGACTACAATTTGCAGACAAACTCATCCCTGCCGACGGCGTCTATGCCGGATGGGCCGTACACCATGGCGTGCGCTACGCAGCGATGGCAAACATCGGGAGACGACCGACCGTGGGGAGCGTGAAACGCAGCATCGAAGTGCATCTGTTAGACGCGAGCCTAGAACTGTACGGGGAATCGCTCACCTTTGAGCTGCACCACAAGATCCGCGACATCGTTCATTTCGACAGTTTAGAGGCACTTACCACCCAGCTTGGACGGGACAAAGAGCAAACGCAGCAACTTTTGGCACAATAATTTCTATCTTCAACACAAATAACAGACACAACTTCATCATGAAAAAAATCGCCTTATTCATTGCCGCAGCGGGACTGTTTGTCTCATGTACAAAATGGGAAAACAAGTCTACTGAGTTTAAAGTAACCGGTCTTTGGACAGGTGTCAACCAAGAAATTCAGATTCAAGCGTTGCCGTTCTTAGATTCGAGCATCATTCAAAACACGCCGGACTGGGAAGCAAACTTTATGGAAGGTGGATCTTTAGTGATCGACTCTGCGGGTACGCGCATCGACTCTATGGGTTGGGCGATCGAAAGCGATACGGTTCTTGTACTTTCAGGAATGGATTTAGGGTTCGATGATTTGACCGGAGGTATGGCAACACCGACAAAAGTGGCCTACAACATTCTACGTCTAGAAGAAGACAATCTCATCTTCCGTTACGATACTACCTTGAGTGTACCTATCGATCCAAACCTTCCTGCCATCAACATTTCAACGAAGCAAATCCAGCGTTGGACGAAATAAACGACCAACCTTCCTCTTAAGTAGCCGCGGGCATTCCTTTTTAAAGCGAGTGTCCGCGGTTTTTTTATGCGCCCGTGGCCAATTCTTTCAACGCCCCATAAAGCGCTTGAATCTTCTGGTCATTTCTACGCCAGTGGCCTTTAAAGCCTAGAGGATCATCGACAGGCGAGACCCATTCACGAGCGGTCATGTGAAAGGCACGCACACCGACCTTCCAAAGAGGACTCACAACCTCAGCGCTCACGCCAGAACCGGCCTGTATCGACAAGGTCGCCTCTTCACAAAGCTCAGCGATGAGCTCTTGACCTTGAAGGGCCTTTGGCGCTCCACCCGAAGTAAGGATGCGCTCTACGCCTAGTGCTTGGAGTTGTTCTAGTACGAACAGTGGCGAAGTCGCAGCATCGATCGCACGGTGAAACGTTACGCCTAATCCGAAACGTAGGGCGCGCTCCACGAGTTTGGTGGTAAACGCTACGTCAAGACTCCCGTTCTTGTTCAAAGCGCCAAACACGATGCCTTGGATGCCAGAGGTCGCTAAATGTTCAAGGTCATCTAACATCTGTTGCTGCTCCGAAGACGTGTAGCAGAAATCACCGGCGCGTGGACGAAGCATGGCATATATGGGGAGACTGGTCTCACGAACTACTGCTTTTGCTTGACCGCGAGTTGGTGTAAGACCTCCCTCTGCAAGATTTGCACAAAGCTCTATACGATGCACACCGAAGCCTTCAAGACCCTTGGCATGTGCCGCCTCTTCCAAGGCGATTTCAATCTCAAACGGGACGTCCATAGATCTGAATTTCGTCGATAAAATGCCACACGCGCTGGCCGGCAGCCGGGTGATTTTCGGGCAGTACTTCTCGGTTGGGAATGCGGAAATCTATGGACTTTGTTGGACGGAACCCGCCTGGAGGGGCGATAAGCATAGTTTCAATGAAGGTGCCTTCGTCGCCGGGCGTGCTTTTGCGGAAGGTTTCTACACGTTCGATGACATCGCTTTCGATGTAGACATCGGCGTACACCACTTCTGGAACGAGGATCCAGCTGAGACGACTCTGAAGAAAATTGATCTTGACAGAATCTATTTGATACGGGATTTCCCAGCCGAAATGACCGCTGAATTCGTTAGGTCCATAAAACCCTAGCCACTTGCCGTCGCGGAAATTTAACGAACCGAGCTGGCCGTCAGCAAGAGGAATATCGGGGGAGCCGGTATACGGAGCGGTCGGCGTACTGGTCATGCAACTGTGGGTCAACAAGCCTTCATGCAAGGCATATTCGTACGCCAATTCCGGCCCCAAACTCCGCCCATCTCTCGCAGGCTGCACCGTTAACCTGGACACGCCACGATCGGTCAGAAGTACGTCCTGCCTCTGAGATTGACCGTTTAGTTTTACGTTGAGCTCGAGTTTGGGTAACCTCGGGAGCACGGCCACCTCGAGCTTGAATTCACTGCTATTCGACCGATTCTTTGCGTTCACCTCTACGGGAACCTGTTCCAAATCGTAGGCGTACCCCAGCGTGTCTAGTACCGGATAATGCTCCTGCAACCGCGCGCTAAAGTTCGCATAATCACGCTCTTTTGGATACGA
>ENA-OUOG01005391-OUOG01005391.1-marine-metagenome-genome-assembly--contig:-NODE-5391-length-10363-cov-2.993681_pt1 | contig 10363 bp, 9 predicted proteins | sample MGYA00248635_ERZ508505 | MGnify/ENA primary metagenome ERZ508505 (study PRJEB26176, sample SAMN06267871) | marine metagenome | isolation source: Saanich Inlet, British Columbia, Canada | place: Pacific...
ATCGTCGTCGTTACGAATTAAGGCAAAATCGCAAGTTTGAGCCGAGAGGCACCATATTGGCCGGGGCAACAAAAATCGGTGGCTTTGCAACCGGGCTATTTACCACAAGCCTCGTGGCTGGTGTCGCGACTTCATTCATCTCCGCCTGGCACTTCCATCAGATTGCGCCTTTAGGGTTATTGGCAAATGTGTTGGCCATGCCGATTGTTACCCTGATTGTGATGCCCTCAGTCTTGCTAAGTATTGTGCTTATGCCGTTTGGCATGGATCCCCTTGCACTTATGTTGGTTTCACAGGGCATAACAATAATTTTGGAGGTCGCAAACTGGGTGAGGGAGCTGATGCCTGTGACAGTTACAGGGCTTCAGTCGGCCTTTGCATTCGCGGTATTCCTTGTGGGATTTGGCGTATTGACGATCCTCAAAAGCCGGGCAAGATACATTGGATTGGCTATAGTCTGCTTCATTCCAGTCATCCTGACACCACCAAGAATTCCTGACATTTTGATTTCTGAGAATGGACGCAGTGTAGTGATAAAAACAGAGGAAGGTAACCTGCAGGCTTTGGTGCCCAAGCGCGAAAACTTTGTCACTAGGATTTGGGCAAAAGCTTATTCGGGCGGCAAAATCAAACCCCGAACTCTACCAAAGGAAATCTGCAATAAGGAACGATGCATTGCCCACTTGCCAAGTGGCTTGAAATTCCACCTGATTTATAATCCGGATTTACTCGAAAATGCATGCAATGAGGCAGATATTTTGGCAGCTCCGCGCTTGAAATGGGTGAATTGCCACACACGTGGACCAACGCTGGTGCTCAAAAGGGAAGACTTTGAATCCCGTGGAACCCACGCAATTTTCATTTCGACTGAAAATCAGCTTGAAACATTGAACGTGACCAAGGGAGAACAACAAACTGCGAGGTCAAATGCAAGTATTAGCATTGAAACATCATACGGAATTCCCAAACGCCCTTGGCATCGTAGGCCCGTTTCTTATCAGGATTAAACCTCAAACGATATGTTGGTTCAATGGTACTGGCGGATTAGCCCAACCAATTTACCTTGCACTTTTACACGATCCGGACCGAAATAACGTGTTTCATAAGCTGGATTTGCAGCTTCCAAACCAATCTGCCCACCGTCCTTTCGCAATGTCTTCAAGGTAGCTTCCTCATCATCCACCAAGGCAACCACAATATCACCTGGCGTTGCAGTGCTGGCGTGGCGAATGATAACGGTGTCTCCATCATGGATCCCCGCCTCAATCATGGAATCGCCTTCAACGGACAGTGCGAAATGTTCTCCGCCGCCAATCATCTCCGGTGGAACCGTTACAGAGTGCGTGTTTTCCTGAATGGCAGAAATAGGAACACCAGCTGCAATCTTCCCCATGACCGGGACAGAAAATCCATAACTTTCCTCTTCCTGGTTGGATGAAGCAGAACCGGGAAATGCAGACACATTATCAGAACTTGTTGGCGTCACGCTTGAAACTCCACCTCCAAATTGAGGCCTAACCACGTTCTCTGCATCATCTTGCAGAACAGGACTGCTATCAGCGCCCCAGGATTCCGGCATCTTGATCACTTCCAAGGCGCGGGCGCGGTTTGGAAGGCGGCGAATAAAGCCACGCTCTTCAAGTGCTGTGATCAAACGGTGAATGCCGCTCTTTGATTTGAGATCAAGAGCATCTTTCATTTCATCAAATGAAGGTGGAACCCCTTGCTCTTGCAGTCTGGTGTGGATGAACTGAAGCAAGATCTGTTGTTTACGCGTAAGCATGGTTCTTCTTTCCGAATTGCTACTCGCCAAAAAAAAGCGATTCCGTGAAACATAACTAGAACATTCTATACATGTTCGTTTTATGTTCTGCAAGTGCGGATTATGCTTTGTGGTCAATGGTTCGTTTTCCGCGCCACGTGGGTAAGACTTTGATAACCATAACAACAGTTCTATTGCCCAAATATACAATAAAACAATCGTCTTCACGCATGTTCTTTCCAACATATGGGGATATGAAATGCGTATACTTCAATCAATCTTAGCAAAGACAATTTTGATCGGGGCAATTTCGACGGGTGGATTGGCTGTATCGACGGATGATGCGGCTGCGTGTCGTGGTGGATTGGGGACCAGCAGAACGGTCACGTTAAGTACATCAGATGGTGCTCGATTTGGTTCTTCGCATGGTGGTCACCGAAACTTTCTGAAAAACAAAGAAGTTGTTCTGACCTTTGATGATGGACCGGTGCCGGGTAAAACATCGCGTGTGCTTGACGTCTTAAAGAGCCATTGTGCACGGGCGACCTTCTTTATGGTTGGGCAGATGGCGTCCAACAGTCCGCATTTGGTAAAGCGTGCATTGGCAGAAGGGCACACAATCGGAACCCATAGTTATAATCACCGCAACCTGGGCTCTACAAATGGCAAAACAGCCATCCAGGATGTGGATAAGACCATTCGCGCTGTCAACAAGGCGGCTGGCCGAAAGGTGGCGCCCTTTTTCCGGTTTCCTTACCTTTCTGAAAACCGTTCAGTGAATACATACCTGCGCAAACGAGGGTTTGGCGTGTTTGCCATTGACGTTGACAGTTTGGACTATCGTTTCTCCAATTCGACATCCATGGTGAACAGGGTCATGTCTGAACTTAACCGCAAGGGGAAGGGCATCATCCTACTTCATGATATTCAGTCAGTAACAGCGAACGGTCTTGACCAGTTATTGACGCGTTTGGATAAGGCGGGATATCGCCTTGTCCACATTCGTGGTCGTGGGGGAAAAGAGATTTCAGACCCGGTACTTGTGTCTTCTCTTGTAGAAGATACCGCGAAGGCCAAACCTCACAAACCAAAACGAAAGATTCGTAATTCTGCCATACCGCGGAAACAAATCAAAAACCGGATTACGATTGCTCAGGCGAATACTGCCAAAAAGCCCGAAAAAAAGAAGGCGAAAACTGTCACAGAAACTCAAAGCAAATTCAAAGCGAGACAGAAGGCGCTTAGAAAGAAATTGAAAGATCGCCAAGTTGCGTTTCGGGCCAAAATCAAGAAACGTCTTATTCTGCAATAACAATGATTTCCACAGCATCACCCTTGTTTGCAGACGGTGCCTTAACTGCACGGTAGACGAGGCATTGGGCACGCACCAGATTGGCAAGCATGGAACTGTCCTGGCTTTTAAACGGCGTCGCAATCCATTCACCGTTCGGGCCAATTTCCAAACTGGCGCGCATATATTCAGCACGCTCGTCGTTTTCAGGTAGATCGCATCCCAATACCGCTTGCTGCATATGCGACGCGTCAACCGTTCCACTCCCAAGCCTTTGAATCAGAGGGCGAACAAAAACGTTAAACGCCACCAAAGAAGAAACAGGATTACCCGCTAATCCGGTTAGATAGACCGTTTGGCCGCGATATTCTTTTGTGGCGAAAAGAAACGGTTTTCCAGGGCGCATGGCAATCTTGGAAATGGCGAACTCAAAGCCAAGCTTCCTTGCCACCGGCATGACAAGATCATGATCACCAACGGATGCGCCCCCGGTTGTCACAATGAGATTGCATCCTGCATCCAATGCTTCCTGAAACGTCCGTCTCAGGGCGATTTCGGTGTCCGCAACAATCCCGCAATCAAAAACCACGCCGCCGCAATTATCAACCGAAGCGATAAGTCCAAAGGTATTTGAGGCAATAATCTGACCATCTTGCAACGGTTTGCCCGGAAGAACCAGTTCATCGCCAGTGGAAAGCAGCGCCACCTTGGGTTTTTTGTAAACCGGCACTTCGGCGTGGTTCATCGAAGCTGCAAGAGCCAATCTGCTTGGTGTCAATATTTGTCCGGCATTTAACAGGGTTTCTCCCTTAGAAAAATCAAGACCGGCTTTGCGGATAAACTTTCCCTCTGCAACGCCGTGATGAATGGTTACGTTGCCACCATCATGGGGCTCTGTGTTTTCCTGAATGACAATGCTGTCAGCCCCGGTCGGCACAACTGCACCTGTGAATATTCTGACTGCCTGCCCCTCATTGATGGCGCCCTCGAACGGCACGCCGGCTCTCGATTCACCGATAACATCAAGAGAAACAGGAAGGGAGGTCAGGTCACCTTGCCGCACCGCATAGCCGTCCATTGCAGAGGCATCAAAGGGAGGTTGAGTGCGCAAGGCTGATAGCGGTTCGGCCAAACGCCTGTTAGATGCGCTCTTGAGTGGGACCATTTCAACCTGTGTCGGAGATACATCGGATAAGACGATTTCCAGTGCTTCACCTGCAGGGATCAAACGGTCGATAGACATGCCTAAAGTCTAACCTTCTCGCACCCAGTGGCCCGACTTACCGCCTTTTTTCTCCGTGAGAACTATGCCCGTGATTTCCATGCCACGATCCACGGCCTTGACCATGTCGTAGATTGTAAGGCAAGCAACTGAACACGCGGTAAGAGCCTCCATCTCCACGCCGGTCTGACCAGAAACGCCTGCAGTCGCAACGACTTTCAATCCGGGTAGCGCCTCCTCGGCGGTGATATCAACGGATACTTTCGTCAAACCAATTGGGTGGCAAAGTGGAATGAGATCGGACGTTTTCTTGGCAGCCATAATGCCCGCTATTCTGGCTGACGATATAACATCACCCTTTTTGGCATTGCCTTCGATTACGATATCCAGGGTTTCACGGTTCATTTTGACATAGCCGCGCGCACTCGCTTCGCGTTGCGTTGAATCTTTCGCCCCAACATCAACCATGTTTGCTTCGCCAGATTTTCCAAGGTGTGTGAGGGGAGACATGGACTGTTTCCTATTCGGCTGCCGCAGCAACAGGGTTTGCCAATAGTGCACGTGTTGCTTGTTCCACATCGTCCTGGCGCATCAGGCTTTCACCAATCAGGAATGTACGAATATCGCATTTGGTCAGCCGAGCAAGGTCTGCAGGTGCAAACAGGCCACTTTCCCCAACAAGAACCTTGTCATCCGGCACCATTGCAGCCAGCCGTTCGCTCGTTTCCAAAGTCACTTCAAACGTTTTCAAATTACGATTGTTGATACCAAACAAGGGAGACTTCAGGACTTTAAGCGCTCGCTCCAGTTCCGCTTCATCATGAACCTCAACAAGCACATCCATTTCAAGTTCAAATGCAGTCTCTTCCAGCGCAATAGCCTCATCATCGGTAACGGATGCCATTATAATAAGAATGCAATCCGCGCCCCAGCTCCGCGCCTCATAAACCTGATAAGGCTCATACAGAAAATCTTTGCGCAGCGCTGGCAATGAAGTGGAGGATCGGGCTTTTGTTAGGAATTCAGGCGCACCCTGAAAACTCGGTGTGTCGGTCAAGACCGATAAACATGCTGCCCCACCAGCCTCATATGCTTTTGCCAGAAGTGGAGGATTGAAATCCTCGCGGATCAAGCCTTTTGAAGGGCTGGCCTTCTTTATTTCTGCAATCAAACCGTATTGCCCGGCGTCAAGTTTGGCTTTGATTGCATTCAAAAATCCGCGCGGTTCCTCAATATCTCCACAACGCGCTTTAAGGTCTTCAACCCCCACAAATTCTTTAGCAGCGGCAATTTCTTCGCGTTTGTAAATCTCAATTTTCTTCAGAATATCGGCCATCATGCATTCCCCTGATTTGAAACTGATACGAGCTTTTCAAGGGTCTTTGCTGCAGTGCCATTATCAAGGACTTCTGCGGCCATGGCCGCGCCTTCCGATATGTCAACTGCCTTGTCTGCAACAACCAGCGAGCAAGCGGCATTCATAATTACCATATTGCGATAGGCGGAAGGGTCTCCGTCCAGAACAGCTCTGAGCGCTTTCGCATTCACCTCAGCATCGCCTCCTGCAATTGCGGATTCGTTTTCAACCTCGAAGCCGAAGTCTTTTGGCGTGAGTTCGAAAGTCGTTACGTTGCCATTTTCAAGGGCAGCCACTTGCGTGGTTCCGGTTATGGTGACTTCGTCAAAGCCTTCACCGTAAACGACCCATACTTTTTCTGAGCCCAGCTTTTGCAGGACCTTTGCAGCGGTCAGGACCCATTGCGGAGCAAAGACGCCGAGTAATTGCCGCTTCACGCCCGCAGGGTTGCACATCGGACCAAGCAAATTGAAGATCGTACGTGTTGCCATTTCAACACGGGCAGGGCCAACATGCCTTACGGCCGAATGGTGAGCCGGAGCAAACATAAAGCCAATACCGGCATCATTGATACAATCGCTGATCTGGCTTGGAGAGAGTTCGATGTTCACACCAAGTGCAGTCAATACGTCTGAAGCACCGGATTTTGAAGACAAGGAACGGTTTCCGTGTTTCGCGACAGGAACACCACAGGCAGCGACGACAATAGAAGTACATGTGGAGATATTATATGATCCCTTTGCATCACCTCCGGTTCCAACAATATCAATGGCATTGGAGGGCGCATCCACCGGCAACATTTTCGCCCGCATGGCATCTACTGCGCCTGCAAATTCTTCTTCGGTTTCACCCCTTAAACGCAGTCCCATGAGCACAGCACCAATCTGCGCATTTGTGGCTTCGCCCGACATAATGATATCGAAAACGGATTGGGTTTCGCTGCGTGAAAGGGTCTCCCCATTAGCAAGACGATTTATGACGTGCTTGATGTCCGACATGTACTCCCCCGACATGAAACAGCTGTGAAACTCAAGGCAGAGAAATCACAAGCAAATACAGAGACTATCCGCCATGGCCACCACCATAGGGGTTAAAGGCAGCGTCTATGGCAGACTGATTTATGCTGACACTTTCGCGTGATTGCAAGTCTTGGACAAGCTGTCCGACAATATCGTCTTCGGCCAAAGCGTTCAGATTATCCAGTTGCTCGGAGGCAAGTTCTGATCCGTCGGGCAATTCAGCTGATTTGACACGCAATACTGCAAAAGTGTCAGCACCCGTTGTTGCAGTAGACAGCTCACCAACTTCCGATGCGAAACCTGCTTCAATAATTCCGCGGCTCAAATTGGATGTTTGTGCCGAACGTTTGAAGGCCGAACTGGTCGAAAACGTTACTGGATTTCCAAGTGAATCCGTCGGCAGCAGTTGAGCAACAACTGTATTAAAGTCTTCGCCTTTGCCTACGCGCTCGGCAATAGTCTCCGCTATGGCAAGCGATTTTTTGTTTGTTTCCTGCGAAATCCATGAAGCGGTGACATCTTCTTTGACCTCTTCAAATGGCTTCTGTCGCTCAGGAATGATCTCAACTACCTCATACCAGATAAATCCGTCATTTCCGACTTCGATTGGCTGGTTGTCAGTGTCAGGTTCGGCCTCGAATGCTGCTCTTGCCAAGCTGCGGATATTCGCAATTCCCGGGATTGCAACGCCTGCTTTGTCGGTTCCGTTTACGTCTAATGCATCAATAACACGATGCTCTAACTCAAACTTGCTGGCGATTTCTTTAAGCGGTACGCCCGCACCCCGTTCCTCTTCAACCAGGTCATATGTCTCGAAGATCAGGTCGCCAGCCACACGCAGGGCAATTTCGTTGCGCAAGTCATCCTTAATGTCTTCAAAAGTAGTCGTTTTGCTTTGTTGGATTTCAGTAACGCGAAGGATTACCGGACCAAAAGCGCCTTCTACGACATCACTCGGCACATTGAGGGATGCAGAAAAGGCTGCTTCAGAAACAGGTTTGTCCGGAAGTTCGTTTGCGGTTACCAGTCCCAAAGACAAATCTGTGATGTTTTTTCCCAAGCCCGTGACAACGTCTTCAAAACTCTTTCCCGCCGTCAAATCCGCCACAACCTTGTTTGCCTCTTCAGTATTGGACAAAACGAGCTGCTCAACCTTGCGGCGTTCCGGCGTCGTCAGGTTTGCGGCACGATTTTCGTATTCAGCGCGCAAATCCTCATCTGATACATCATCGGGTTTAACCAATTTGGAAGCCGCTATATCGAGAACATTAACGGTGCGATATTCTGGGGCCACATAACGTGTCTTGTTCTCTTCAAAATAGTCAGTGAGGTCGCTTTCAGTTGGTATTGGCGTTTCCGTCACAACTTCAGAACCGAATTCGACATATTCAAACACGCGCTCCTCATTGCTGAATTTTGCCAATGCATCTGTAAATGCAGCTGGGAGTTTCAATGAAGCTGCGGTGCCATCTTGCAACTGATTGCGCATCGCAACTTTTTTTCTGCTCTCAATATATTCAGCCTCTGAAATGCCATACTGACGAAGCGTTGCGGCAAGTGCGCTTCTTGAAAAGTTTCCGGCCAAGTCACGGAAGGTCGGGTCCGCTGCAATTGTCTTTGCCAATTCTTCTTCGGAGACGCCCAATCCCATTTTCCTGGTATTTTCGTCCAGCACGGCTCCCGCTACTACCTGGTTTAATACGTTTCCTCTTAGGCCGAATGCATCGGCCTGTTGTTGTGTCAAACGACGGCCAACTTGCTGGGAAAGTGCCAAAAGCTGGTTTTCATAGGCAAGTCGATAATCAAGGGTCGAAACCTTTGTGTCGCCAACCTGGGCAACGGTGTTCTGATTGCCGAATATAATGCTGCCTGAGATACCCCAGATTGCAAAACTCAACACCAGGAGTGCGATGAGAATTTTAGCGAGCCATCCGGTCGAGCCACGGCGAAGGAAATCGAGCATTTCAACTCCTGAAATCTGAATCTTGAGTGTTTCGTATATCGGCTGCGTCAAGCAATCACAAGGCGTTAGTCTCTAAAGGATTTGTGAATGATGATCGGGGCCAATTGCGTTTTCTGCATGAACCATGGATAAAGCAGAAAATTCTAGTGGAGATATCACATGACCCCAAATATCAAGCCTCTTGTAGCTGGCAATTGGAAGATGAATGGTTTCAGAAATTCATTGACCGAACTGGGTAATATGGCAACCGGCTATGATGTGGCGATGCGCAATCGCATTGATATGCTGTTGTGTGTCCCGGCAACGTTGATTTTTTCCGCTGCACACGTGGCACTCGGGACCCGTGTTCAAATTGGCGGTCAGGATTGTCACTTTAATCAGGTGGGGGCACACACTGGCGATATATCCGCGGAAATGATTGCTGACGGTGGTGGAACAGCGGTGATTGTAGGGCATTCGGAACGCCGCACAGATCACGCTGAAAGCAATGCAATCGTAAAAGCCAAGGCAGAAGCCGGATTGCGCGGTGATCTACTGACAATAGTTTGTATTGGCGAAACGGAGGCACAGCGCAAGGCAGGTGAAACGCTTAGTGTTTTGAAAGACCAATTGGACGGATCAATGCCGGATGAAGCAACGGCCGATACGGTCGTGGTTGCATATGAGCCTGTTTGGGCAATTGGCACTGGGCTCGTGCCATCTGCAGATGACGTAAAAGAAGCGCACGCCTTTATGCGTAAAACCCTGACAGAAAGGTTTGGTGACGAAGGTGCGCATATGCGGCTTCTTTACGGCGGATCGGTTAAACCCGGAAATGCCGAGGAACTGATGGGCATTGAAAACGTGGACGGTGCACTAGTTGGTGGCGCCAGCCTTAAGGCGGAAGACTTCCTTGGTATTTGCGCTGCATATGAAAAGCTGATTTGATTTAACCCGTCGAACATTGAAAATGGCAGATCAAACCTTTAAATGTGCCTTATGCTTTGCATTCTTGTTTTGGCGTGATAAAGAGCGCCAAAGTTTGGGTTAAATCCCTCACCAATCTCAGGATTTACTATGGAATCTGTACTCATTGTCATTCATCTGCTCATTGTAGTTGCTCTGGTTATCGTCGTTCTCCTGCAACGCTCTGAAGGCGGTGCGCTTGGCATCGGTGGTGGCGGCGGCGGTGGCGGCGGCGGCTTTATGTCTGCCAGGGGTGCTGCAAATGCACTCACACGCACCACAGCCATTCTCGCAGCCTGTTTTTTCGCGACATCAATAGCGCTTGGCGTTCTGTCAGGTGTCGATGGCGGAAGCAGTGTTTTGGACAACATTCCGGTTCAAAACCAGGAAGGTGGATCAGGCGAGGGCATTCTTGACCAATTGGGCGGTAGCGATACGCTAAATCTTGGTGGGGAGAATTCTACCGAAGAAGGCCAGGTTCCTACAACGGAATAGCCCGGAATTACAGAAATTTTGAAGGCCCCGAAACTTTTCGGGGCTTTTTTTGTGAAGAAATCATTTTTCACTATCAGAATCGACAGAACAGGTTTAATTCTCAAATCCCATGGCTCGTTATGTTTTTATTACCGGAGGCGTGGTTTCCTCACTTGGCAAAGGTCTTGCGTCAGCTGCACTTGGTGCGCTGTTACAAGCCCGTGGGTACAAGGTTAGACTGCGTAAACTAGACCCTTATTTGAATGTTGATCCGGGAACAATGTCCCCGTACCAGCACGGCGAATGCTTTGTAACGGACGATGGTGCCGA
>ENA-OUOG01005397-OUOG01005397.1-marine-metagenome-genome-assembly--contig:-NODE-5397-length-10356-cov-21.176574_pt1 | contig 10356 bp, 8 predicted proteins | sample MGYA00248635_ERZ508505 | MGnify/ENA primary metagenome ERZ508505 (study PRJEB26176, sample SAMN06267871) | marine metagenome | isolation source: Saanich Inlet, British Columbia, Canada | place: Pacific...
CCGCAATGCTCGAAGCCCTAAGCATCGCCACCCAAGCGCGCACCGCTGCCGTCATGGATGCAGGCCATGATCTACCAACGGGGCGGGCGACGGGGACAGGTACGGATTGCATCGCAATCGCTTGCCCAAAAGGAGATACCGCCTATGCAGGGCTTCACACCGATGTTGGTGAAGCCATCGGGCGCGCAACCTATGCAGCGATTGCCGCCGAAGCAAAGCGCTGGATTGAAACGGAGGGCAAGGAATGAATGATCTATTGGTACAAGGCGGCCCTATTATCTGGATCATTGCCGCCCTCTCCGTTTTGACGGTGGCCCTTATCCTGTGGAAGATCTGGCAATTATGGAGCATGGGCGCTTGGTCGCATGGGGCGGTGACCGATGCTGCCATCCGCGATTGGGTCGGTGGACGAGCGGAAAGCGCACACTCCACACTCTCCGAGCGCAACTCGCTCAGGGCGCAGCTTGCTCTGGCCGCAATGACTACAAAACAAACCCTTCCAATCGAGGCCGCCCGCGAAGAAACCGCCCGCGTGGCCAAGCGGCTCCTGCATGAGGCCCGCGCAGGGTTGCGCGCGCTGGATCTGATTGCAACGATAGCGCCACTATTAGGCCTGTTAGGCACTGTTCTTGGCATGATCGCGGCCTTCCAAGCCCTGCAAACCACAGGCGCGCGCGCAGATGCAGCCGTGCTTGCAGGCGGCATATGGGAGGCGCTTTTGACCACGGCCGCAGGCATGGCTGTGGCAATCCCCGCTTCCATGGCGCTGACTTGGTTCGACAGTGTGATCGAGACTGTACAAACCGATATGGAAGACGCCGCGACGCGCATCTTTATCCAAGGGGGGAAAGAGTGAGCTTCGTCTTTGCCACCCAAATACGCCGCCGCAAGCCGAGCCTGACACCCATGATTGATGTGGTGTTCCTGCTGCTCGTGTTCTTCATGCTGGCCGCGCGTTTTACGCTGGACGGCGCGATTTCGGTGTCGGGGCCAAGCGGGCAGCTTGAGGCCTATGCGGGCCCGCCCCGATTGATCGATATTTCCCCCGACGACACGCGTCTCAATGGGCGTATGGTTGAAAATTTGGCGGTTGAGCTAAATGCGCTGACCGAAAGCAGTGACGATACCATCCTGCTCAGACCTGTTGACGGTGCCCCATTGCAGCGGCTTGTTGATGTGATGGAACTGTTGGAAAGCGCGGGTTTCACAGGTTTGGTTCTGGTGGAATGATGGATTTCGGCGCGCATATCACCACGCGGCGTGGGTCACGGGACGGCAATATTGTTCCCATGATCAATGTTGTCTTTCTGTTGCTGGTTTTCTTCCTAATGACAGCGCAGATCACCCCGCCCGAGCCTATTGATGTGCGCCCCCCCAGCTCCTTGGCTGATCCATCAGAAACCCTTCCCGAGGGCGTTCTTTTCATTGCAGCAGATGGCAGTCTTGCCTTTGAAACCACCCGAGGCGAGGCGGTATTCAGCCATCTTCCAACAGATGCACCGCTTGCAATCCGCGCCGATCGCGAGGTGGACGCGCAGGCTCTCGCCGCCCTTTTGCCGCGACTAGCCGCCCTTGGAGTGAGCGATGTGACCTTGCTCACGGAGGCGCCATGATGCGGGTCTTGCAGGTCACCATATTCCTCGGCCTTTCCGCCGCTGTTCATGCAGCCGTCTTGGTCGGCGTGCCAGGGATGGGCGCTGAAGGCGCAGGCGAGAATGGAACCGCGCAGGCCAGTATCGCAGCTTCAAGTGCCCGCGCGCAGAGCTTGGTGCAAGACTGGACCCGCCCGCCAGAAACAGGCCAAATTCAAGGCGCGTTCCCTCAGGCTGTCTCGGTTGCATCGCCCGCACTTCCCAATCTACCGCGCATTGACGAACAGGCGCTTTCGGCACTTCCCCTGCCGCCATCCCAACCAGAGCCAATGATCGATAGCGGCCCAATTGTGCATGATCCTGCGCCACAAATCGCGGCCCCTTCGCTGCGGCCCCAGCAACGCCCCGCAAGACCGCAACCTGCTGAAGCACCACAAGCCGCCCAAGTCGCACGCGGCTCAGGCGGGGGGCAGATACAAGGGGCAGCACCCCAAGCAAGTTCGACACCTGGGCTTTCAGCTGGTCAGCGCAATACATTGATGTCGCAATGGGGTGCCGCGATCATTGCACGGGTCGAGCGGAACAGGCCCAATGTCGCGCAAAGCGGGGCTGTCAGCCTTCGGATCGCAGTCTCGCGCGATGGCACGATTGAGGGGCTCGCGATCATCGGCAGCTCAGGTGATGAACGCCTTGATCAAGCCGCCCTTCGCGCCGTGCAACGCGCACGCCGTTTTCCCGCAGCACCGGATGGATTGACAGATGCAAGCTACCGCTTCGATCTGCCAATCCGTTTCCAGTAAAGGCGCTAAGTTCAGCCTAGACGTAACGGTTTACGATATTTTCCAACCGTTCCTGCTGGCCCGATTTTGGCTGAGGATTGATATCCTCACGCTCGACCCGCTCGGTGATCGAGGCGAGATCAGATGACAGCATCGCCTGTGCCTCAGGTGAATTCCAGCCAGCATATCGCGCGTCGCGCTTGGCCTCCAACTCACCATCCTCAAGCATTTTCGCGGCAGCTTTCAAACCTGCCGCACAGACATCCATGCCGCCCACATGCGCAAGGATCAGATCCTCGGCATCAAGCGATTGGCGGCGGATTTTCGAATCAAAATTGGTGCCGCCCGAAGTAAAGCCGCCCCCTTTGAGAATTTCGTAATAGGCCAAGGCAACCTCAGGCACGGAATTGGGGAATTGGTCGGTATCCCAGCCTGATTGGTAATCATTGCGGTTCATATCGATCGAACCAAAAATCCCAAGCGCCTGCGCCAATGCAATTTCATGTTCGAAACTATGGCCTGCAAGGATCGCATGGCCTTGCTCGATATTCACGCGAACCTCATCTTCAAGACCGAAATCCTTGAGGAAGGAATGAACGGTCGCCACATCGTAATCATATTGATGCTTGGAGGGTTCCTGCGGCTTCGGCTCGATCAGGATCATGCCTTTGAAACCGATTTTATACTTATATTCGACAACCATTTGCAGGAAGCGGCCCATATGCGCGCGCTCCTTGGCAAGATCGGTGTTGAGCAGGGTTTCATACCCCTCGCGCCCACCCCAGAGCACATAGTTCTCGCCCTTCAATTGCAGGGTCGCATCCATATTGGTTTTCACCGTCGCAGCCGAATAGGCGAAGACATCAGGGTCAGGGTTGGTTGCGGCGCCCGACATGAAGCGGCGCTGCGAGAAGAGGTTGGACGTGCCCCAAAGAAGCTTCTTGCCCGTTTCTTCCATTTTGCCCTGAATATAATCCGTCATCTCGCGCAGATTGGCGGTATTTTCGGCGAAATTTGCGCCTTCGGGGCGCATATCCAGATCATGGAAACAGAAATAGGGCGCGCCCAGAATGTTGAACATGTCAAAGGCGCAATCAGCCTTCAGCTTGGCGTGGTCCATGGTTTCCCCGAACCAAGGACGCTCGAATGTGCCAAGCCCGAAAGGGTCACCACCAGGCCACGCGAAAGAATGCCAATAGGCCACCGCAAAGCGAAGATGATCCTCCAGCCGTTTGCCCATGACGATCTCGTCGGGGTTGTAATGGCGGAAGGCAAACTCATTGGTGCTGTCGGGGCCTTCATATTTGATCTGCGGGATGGCGTCGAAATACCTGCTCATGGCGTGGTGTCCTCATGGTCCAGTGTTTTGATGGCATGATAGGCGGCGCGGTATCGCGCATGGCCCTGCTTGAAATCGTCTCTAAACTGCATATTCGGCTCAAAAACACGAGCCACTGGCGGCTTGGTCACCACCTCGGAAACAGCCACGTCAGACGCGGCCAACATCCCCAAACGGGCAGCACCAAGGGCAGCGCCAAATTCTCCGTCATGGGGCAATTCCAGCGGGAAGCCCAAGACCGTCGCCAAAGCATCCAGCCAATAGGCCGAGCGCGACCCACCACCAAGCGCCAAGGCAGAACGGATATTGGTGCCCGTCGCAGCCAGCGCATCATTGCAATCGGCAAAGGCAAAACTCACCCCTTCCAGAACAGCGCGCGCAGCCTCTTTGGCGTCCGTCACATGATCAAGATCAAGGAATTGGCCACGGATCGAGGCATCATTATGCGGCGTCCGCTCTCCACCCAGATAGGGAAGGAACAGGCTGCGCGATGGCGCTTGAAGCTCGCCCAGATCGGCGGTCAAGGCAGCAGCACTTTGCCCTGTGAGACGCGAAAGCCATTCCAGCGCATCCGTTGCGGCCAGAATAACACCCATCTGATGCCAACGCGCGGGCAGGGCGTGGCAGAAACTATGCACGGCGGTCTCAGGGTCAGCGCGGTAAGCATCATTTGCCGCAAACAGAACGCCCGAGGTTCCAAGCGACAAGAAAGCCTGACCATCCTCGATCACACCAGCGCCAATGCCCGCCGCCGCATTATCACCCGCGCCACCTGCAACAGGCACAATGGGCAAACCCAGCTTCTCCGCCAGTGCAGGGCGCAACTGGCCCGAAGCCTCAGACCCTTCGACCAATCGCGGCATCTGGGCACGGTTGAGATGACAAGCCGAGAGCAACTCATCCGACCAATCCCGCTTGCCCGTATCAAGCCAGCTTGTTCCTGCCGCGTCCGACATCTCGGAGGCATATTCACCCGTCAGAAACAGGCGCAAATAATCTTTGGGCAGCAGAATTTTTGAGATTTTGGCAAAAACCTCAGGCTCGTTTCGCCGCACCCATTCAACCTTTGGGGCCGTAAATCCCGGGAACACGATATTGCCAGAAATGGCTCTAAACTGCGGTTTAGTGTCGAATTCTTTGGCCTCGGCATGGCTGCGGGTATCGTTCCACAACATGCAGGGCCGCAGCGGGCGGTCATCAGCACCAACTAAAGTGGCACCATGCATATGGCCCGACAGCCCGATACCAGCCAGCGTGCTGCAATCAGCCTTGGAGGCCAAAGCCGACAACGCCTCAACGGCCGCTATTTCCCAATCAGAAGCATCTTGTTCAGACCAGCCATCATGGGCGCGCTGAACATTCAAGGCCACGCTATGCTCCGCAAGGATACGCTGCGAGGCATCGATAAGGATGGCCTTCAGCGATGAGGTGCCGAGGTCGAGCCCGATAAAACGTGTCATTAAATTTCCTCCGTTGCGAAGGCTAGTCGCATCGGAAGTATTGCTCAAGAGCTACTCAAAGAGTTCCCTGAAACAGAGGGAAAGTCGCAGCCAAGGCCCAAGCCAGAATCACTCCAAGACCCAACCCCATCGCCATTGGCGCGCCCGTTCTACGGCCCACGAAACTGCCCATGATGCCGAAGGTCAGATAGAAAAGCACGATGACAGGCAAGATGATCAGCAGAAACATCAGCCTTTCAAAATCAAGGGCAACAGCCACACCAAGCGACGCGAGAAAGGCCAATCTCAAGCCGAACCGCCGTACCCAATGCGCAGCCCCGCCCTGCAAAAGGGTGGCATCGGCCAGCATCGCCAGAACCGCGCCAGGCAGGATCGCGGCGAGGACAAGCCAGCGTTGGCCGCTTGGCCAGAAACTCGCGACATAGCGATCAAGGATGCCACCAAAAAGCGCCAGTCCGAATAAGGCCAGCAAGAGGCCAGCCAGAATACCGCGACGTTCAGGGAAAGCGCCCGCCATAAGCAAGCCGAATAGAACGAATGCGCCGTACACACCGAGATGCAGCGCAAGGTAATCCGCCACAAGAACGGGCAGAAATTGCAGATTAACCCCCAACAGAATCAGCGGCGTTAGCCCCGCGGGCACCAAAGCCAAAATCCAGAAAACCCGTGCGGGCAAATCAGGTGCGGCTTGTCCTTGCGGCAAAACCTGCGCCATCGGTAATGCAAAAAGAACCACCCCAACCAAAGCCAGCGCAATCCAACCGCCAAGAGCAACAGCTGGAGCGTCAGGCCCGTTAATGGCAAAGCTTCGATCCAACCAATTGCGCGCCTCGGCGATCCCCGTTGGCGAATAAAGCACACCGACATGCTCAGCCATCGGGGCAACGGCCGCGCGACGGGCAAAAGCAGTGGCTGGATCGCCCACAGTTATGCCTTCGATGACGCCAGCCTCAGCCATGATGCGGCGCGCCTCGGTTCGCAGCGAACCCTCCCATTGGCCATTAATAATCAGCAGGGATTGTGGGGCATCTTCGGTCACGGCTTGCGAGAACAGGGATATCCCAACAATGGTTTCAACCCGCGTATCCGCGATGCCTTGCCTCACGACGATATCAGAGGCCATCGAATGCCCCAGAAGTGCGACACGGCCATCGGCGCGCGGCAGTGACACAGCCCAATCGGTGACGCGGGCCGTTTGGTCCATCAGCAACCGCGTTGTGCCATCAAGCGAATTGACGTCGCCGCGCAGGGGTTGGCTATGCCGTCCATGCCCCTCAAAATCGAAACTCACCGTGATATAGCCCGCGCGGGCAAGGCCGATCTGATAGGCCGACATCAATTGGCGCGAACCTGCAAAACCATGGGCGATAATCACAACAGGGCCAGCAGCATCGCCTCTTTGCATGAGAGTGACAGGCGTTTGGTCAACCACGTCATGGCTGATCTCCAACCCGATCCGTGGCTTCTCCAACATAACCACGCCCGCCAAGATGGCGGCCAAGCCAAGCACCAATGCCAATGCGTGCCATGGTTTCAACGGTTTCTACCCCAATAACGCTCCGTTTTTGCACAGTAGCGGATCAAGCCCCTGTGCCAAGGGCTGGAATCGAAGGGCCGAACATGGTCTATGCCGAAGAAATATTATTTGGATAAGACCTATGCAGATCGTCACGCTTTTCACCAATTCCAGCATGCATCTTGAACCCGCTTTGGTCTCCTCGCTTCGCGATGCGCTTGGCGGGGGTGATGCGGTTTGGCTGGCCCCAGACCAAGCCGCTGAATTTGCCGTTGAGACGCTGCCAAACCATCTGGATGACATTTGGAACAGCCTTCAATCCGAGGGCGTGGATCTTGTGGCGCAACCTGCGGAAGGCCGCCGCAAGAAGATGCTCCTCGCGGATATGGATTCGACCATGATCCAGCAGGAATGCATTGATGAATTGGCCGCTGAGGCAGGCGTCGGTGAACGCGTCTCTGAGATCACGGCTCGCGCAATGAATGGCGAGCTGGATTTTGACGGGGCCCTGACAGAACGGGTGGGCTTGCTCAAAGGGCTTGCTGAATCGGTGATCTCCGAGGTTTTGGAAAAGCGGATCAAATTGATGCCCGGCGGGCCAGTTCTATTGGCAACGATGAAAGCGCATGGAGCTTACGCCGCGCTTGTGTCGGGCGGCTTTACCTCCTTCACCGCAGCGATTGCCGAAAAGCTTGGCTTTGATGAACATCGCGCCAATACCCTGCTGATCGAGAATGGCGTTCTGACAGGCGATGTTGGCCGCCCCATTCTGGGACGCGAGGCCAAGGTCGAGGCCTTGCATGACATCACCAAGCGCCGCGGGATCGGTGTTGAAGATGTGCTGGCTGTCGGTGATGGCGCAAATGATCTGGGGATGCTGCAATTGGCGGGTACGGGCGTGGCGCTACATGCCAAACCTGCGGTTCAGGCACAGGCCCAACATCGCGTGAACCACGGCGATCTTACCGCTTTGCTCTATATCCAAGGCTATTCGAAATCGGATTTCGTGACAGCCTGATTTCCAAAAAGAAACCCCACCAAGCAGTTCCGCTTGGTGGGGCTTTTTATCTCTTGGTCTCAGCGATTACTCCGCAGGGACAGCTGTGCTTTCAATGCCAATCGGATGCGCCAGTTTATTGAGCATCTCTTTGGGGCAAACCTGCACAAAATTGTCTTTCTCGATCGCCCAATTCTGCAAGATCTCCTCGGCCTTGCGGCTGTTGGTTTCTGCATAATGACGCTCGATCAAGTCTTTGAGCTGTGCTTCCCAATGATCGACGGTGACAGGGCAAGTGACCAAGGTTTCTGTGTTCATATTCACATCAGTCTGACCCTCAGGATCATAGAGATAGGCCATGCCGCCCGTCATCCCTGCACCGAAATTGGCACCGATACTGCCAAGGATCACGGCAACACCACCTGTCATATATTCACAGCCATTGGTGCCGCAGCCTTCGATCACCACTTTGGCGCCTGAGTTGCGCACGGCGAAACGCTCGCCCGCGCGGCCAGCCGCAAAGAGGTATCCATCAGTTGCGCCATAAAGCACGGTATTGCCGATGATCACGTTATCGGAGGCTTTCAGCGGGCTGACCTGCGCAGGCCGCACCACAACGGTGCCGCCAGACAGACCCTTGCCAACATAGTCATTGGCATCGCCCGACACCTCAAGCTTCAAGCCAGGTGCCGCGAAAGCCCCAAGAGATTGGCCAGCCGAGCCTTCCAGCTTGACCGTCAAGTGATCGGGCTGAAGCGTGTTGCGCATGCCGAAGGCCTGAACGATATGGCTTGAAGTGCGCGTCCCGATGGTACGGAGCGTGTTTTGCACCGCATAGGAAAGCTGCATCTTCTCGCCCTCCTGCAAGAAGCGCGCGGCATCCGCCACGATCTGCGCATCCAGCGTGTCAGGCACCGCATTGCGGGGCTTGTTGCGATCATAAACGATCTTGTCAGCGCCATCGACGGTGATCAGCATCGGGTTGAGGTCAAGGTCATCCAGATGCGCGGCACCACGGCTTACCTGCGTCAGCAGATCAGCGCGGCCAATCACGTCATCCAAGCTGCGCGCCCCGATGGAGGCCAGCAATTCACGCACTTCCTGCGCATAGAAGGTGATCAGGTTCACAACCTTATCGGCATTGCCCGTGAATTTCGCGCGAAGGTCTTCATCCTGCGTACAAACGCCAACAGGGCAGGTGTTCGACTGGCACTGACGCACCATGATACAACCCATCGCAATCAGGGCAGCCGTGCCGATACCGTATTCCTCGGCACCCATCATCGCAGCCATAACAATATCACGACCTGTGCGCAGGCCACCATCGGTCCGCAGGGTGATACGGCTGCGCAGGTTGTTCATCGACAAGACCTGATGCGCCTCGGTCAGGCCCATCTCCCATGGCAGACCTGCATGTTTGATCGAGGTCGCAGGCGATGCACCTGTGCCACCGTTATGGCCAGAAATCAGGATCACATCCGCCTTGGCCTTGGCCACACCCGCCGCAATCGTGCCCACGCCCGAAGATGCAACCAGCTTCACCGTCACTTTACAGCGCGGGTTGATCTGCTTGAGGTCATAGATCAGCTGCGCCAAATCCTCGATCGAATAGATATCGTGATGTGGCGGGGGGCTGATCAAAGTCACGCCTTTGGTCGAGTGACGCAAACGGGCGATCAGATCAGTGACCTTCATACCAGGAAGCTGACCACCCTCACCAGGCTTGGCACCTTGGGCGACCTTGATCTCAAGCTCTTCGCAATGGTTCAGGTATTCGGCAGTGACACCAAAACGGCCCGAAGCCACCTGCTTGATCTTGGCAGAGGGGTTATCGCCATTCGCCTCAGGGACGAAATGGGCGGGATCTTCGCCGCCCTCGCCCGAGTCGGATTTGGCCCCGATCCGGTTCATCGCCACGTTCAGCGTTTTATGCGCCTCAGGGCTGAGCGCCCCAAGCGACATACCCGGCGTGACAAAGCGCTTGCGGATCGAGGTGATGCTTTCCACTTCCTCAATCGGAACAGGTGCACCAAGCGATTTGATATCCAGCAAATCACGCAGATGGATCGGCGGGTTGCTCCGCATTTTGGCGGAATACTGCTTCCACATCTCGAATGAGGCCTTGTTACAGGCCATTTGCATCAAATGCATGGTCTGCGCTTCCCACGCATGGGTCTCGCCCGAACGGCGGGCTTTGTAGAAACCGCCAATAGGCAACACGCTTTCACCGCGCAGCCAGCCCTTTGCATGGACCTCTTCGACCTTCTTTTGAAGGCCCGATACACCAATGCCAGAAATACGCGAGGTCATGCCGGGGAAATATTCGGCAACCATGGCGCGGCTCAGGCCTACGGCCTCAAAATTCAAGCCACCCCGATAGGAGGAAATCACCGAGATGCCCATCTTGGCCATGATCTTCAACAGACCCTGATCAATCGCGTTGCGATAGCGTGCCATCGCTTCGGTCAGGGTGCCATCAATCAAACCACGCTCAATACGGTCCGCGATACTGTCTTGCGCGAGATAGGGGTTCACAGTGGTTGCACCACAGCCCACCAGCACCGCGAAGTAATGCGGATCAATACATTCAGCCGAGCGCACATTGATCGAACAGAAGGTCCGCAAACCTTTACGTGTCAGCCAGCTATGGACAGCGCTTGTGGCCAGAATGAT
>ENA-OUOG01005400-OUOG01005400.1-marine-metagenome-genome-assembly--contig:-NODE-5400-length-10354-cov-2.738056_pt1 | contig 10354 bp, 8 predicted proteins | sample MGYA00248635_ERZ508505 | MGnify/ENA primary metagenome ERZ508505 (study PRJEB26176, sample SAMN06267871) | marine metagenome | isolation source: Saanich Inlet, British Columbia, Canada | place: Pacific...
TTTCATGTCGCTTTGGCGTTCTTATAAACCGGTAATTGCGAAGGTTCATGGACACGCAGTGGCAGGTGGTAGCGATATCGCACTTTGTTGTGATCTTATCATTATGGCCGACGATGCGAAGATTGGTTACATGCCGGTCCGCGTTTGGGGATGTCCGACCACAGCGATGTGGGTTTATCGTTTGGGTGCTCAGGGTGCGAAACGCATGTTGCTGACCGGAGACAAGATTACCGGCAGGGAGGCAGCAAGTCTTGGTTTGGCTCTCGAAGCTGTACCCGCAGATGATCTTGACGCAAGAGTAGATGCGCTTGCCGAGCGCATGGCAGGTATTCCGCGTAATCAATTGATGATGCAGAAACTCATGATCAATCAGGCCTATGACAACATGGGACTTGAAAATACGCAAATGATTGCGACGGTATTTGACGGGATAACCAGACATTCCCCTGAAGGTATGAACTTCAAAAAACGCTCTGAGGAAATGGGGTGGAAACAAGCGGTCCGCGAGCGGGATCTTGGGACCTATGACTGGACCCAGAATCGACCGATAAACCCGGGGAAGAAATAACAAGACTGGTTTGCTTTGCTGTATTGTGATTTGTTTGCGACTTGTCGATGTGACGGAAGAATCAGACTGGCTTAGTCCTTTTGAAACAGTGACAAAGCCAATTCAAAAAAGTTGGGTGGATTCATTTAATGTCCCTTCGTATTGCCACGTTTAATGCAGAAAACCTGATGCATCGGTTCGATTTTTCTGGCTTCCGCAACGAATTGCGGAGAGACCGGGCACTCCAGGTGTTAAAGGTTGATGACAAGGAACACTACGAAACGTTAGAGCAGGCCAGGGTTGTTGCGCATACTGATGACGCCATGCAGCTGACTGCGCTGGCCATTGCAGATACCCGTGCCGACATCATTTGTTTGCAAGAAGTGGAGAACATTGAGGCGCTGAAAGCATTTGAATATGGCTATTTATTCAAGATGGTGGGGCAGGGGTATCGAAACAAATATCTGATTGAAGGCAATGATGGTCGCGGAATTGATGTTGCAATCATGACCCGTGATGAAACCGCTACTGGCGAAAAGATCGAGTTTGTTGCGAGTAAAAGTCACGCTCATTTGACGTTTCAAGAGGTTGGAATTCATTCAACAGAATTAGAACAACTCGGACTGGAAAAAGGCGAGCGCATATTTAAACGGGATTGCCTCGAAGTTGATTTGAAGATTGGTGGAAAGCCGTTCACGCTGTTTGTGGTGCATTTCAAGTCCATGAGTTCCGCCCGTGACGGTATTGATGGCCGAACCTGGACAATGCCCATACGCGAAGCGGAAGCCCGTGCTGTAAAATGGATTATTGAACAGAAATTCGGCAAGGGTAAATCCAGTAATAAACGGTGGATGGTGTGCGGTGACTTGAACGATTATCGATCGCGAATTGTGGTTTCAGGGAGTAGGCATTCCGGATATGGGTTCTCTTATGTTGAAGAGGTGAAATCCGGCTTTGATCCATTGATTAACAACGGTTTTAGCCATGACCTTGGCTTGCGAATGGATGGAATGGAACGTTGGACGCTTTATCATTCCAGAGGGCCGAAGGAACAACATTTGTGCCCTTTGGATTATCTTTTGGCGTCGCCGTATCTTGCGGACAAAAATCCGAAAGCTGTTCCGGAAATCATTCACGCTGGACAGCCATTTAGAACCCCATTTCCCGAGGGACAATCGGTTGAGCGATATCCAAGAATTGGTTGGGATCGTCCAAAAGCCTCCGATCATTCGCCAATTGTGGTAGAATTATCGTTGTTTTGACGGCTTCAAACGCAAAAAAGCAATCTCGGCGGCGCATTGTTAATACAGCTTTAACAGAATAGATGCATTCTTGATCAAATCCATTTTGTCGAGGGCGGCTCTAAGGAGTGTTGTTATGCGTATTTTAGCCATCGCTATTTTATTGGGCTCAGCTGTATTGGCTGCAAACCCGTTAACGTCTGATCTTGAAACTACAGCAGACGCAAATCAGAAAAGCAGCTCGGTAATTGCTGCTGGTGAAACAATTGATCCGATTGTGACCGGACAAACGATTTCAAAAGAAGACATCAGTGAATGGGAAGCCGAGCGCAAACGCTACCTGGAATGCCCTGATTGTGAGACGAAACAAGCGTTTCCTGGTGATTAGATATCAAGAAACGCGGTTGTCCAGAATGTCCTTCCAGCGGCCGGAATGGGTTTCCGATTGTCGTTTCAGATAGGTGTAGGGTGTTTGGTCCCAGCGTTTGATCTTGGAGTCAAGATTATCAAGTATGTAATCGCCTTTGGTCGTCCTTACGGTTAGGACGGCATGTCCTTCTCCGTTCGGCTGGAGAACCACAGTGATCAATAGACTGGAAGGCGGCCACCCACGCTCCATGAGCATATGGCGCTTCATGAGGACATAATCTTCGCAATCGCCGTAGCTTTTTGGATAGGCCCAGACTTCTTCCTCGTTATAAATTTCATAATCGGTATACGGTGCGATGGTGTTGTTGGAAAACGCATTGACGTCTACGAGGTCTTTCCAACGCTTTTTCGTGAGTTTGGGTGCTGACGTGTTCTGGGTCTTTATCCTGCAGTCAGATTTGTATTGCTTGCAGTAGACATAGTGACCGATGGGTTGACTTGTGAGACCTACGGTCTGCATTTGCGCCTTATTGCCAGCAAAAGCTGATGAAACCCCAAAACCGGCAAACGTTGCCAGTACCAATGCCGCTTTTTTCATTACCGTACTCGTTACTAGAAGGCTTCAAGAAAAATGCCGAAAAGCCTTTGGTTAATGAAGAGTTAACAAAGCGTTTAAAGTTGTTTGAGTCAACGAATTGTGGCCGAAATACGTAGAGAGTTCTTGATCATGGTTAATTTGCGTGGTTACAGGTAACTACGAATACCTTTCAGGTTTGGAACCCCAATGCTTTCTATTTTCGAAATTGCTGCGCTTCTCTTGGCGCTCTCCGGCATGTTTGGTTGGATCAATCATGTGACTTTTAAACTGCCGCATACAATAGGCCTTCTGGTTTTCGCGCTGCTTGCCTCTCTTTGTCTGCTGTTTGCGGAAAAACTGTACCCGGCATTGGGCATTACGGATACGTTTCAGGAGATTATCGGGCAAATCGATTTTTACTCAACAGTGATGGAGGGGATGCTTGCCTTTCTGCTCTTTGCAGGTGCCTTGCATGTGAATTTCGAGAAAATGGCAGATCAGAAATGGCCAATTTCGCTCATGGCAACTGTCGGTGTGATTTTGTCCACATTCATTGTCGGAACAGGATTCTATTACCTTGTGCAACTCTTCGGAATAACCATTCCGTATGCATGGGCACTCGTGTTTGGGGCGCTTATCTCGCCAACTGACCCTGTTGCGGTTCTGAGCCTTTTGAAGTCGGTAAATGTGCCGGCTTCTCTCGAAGCAAAGATTGCCGGGGAATCGCTCTTTAATGATGGCGTTGGCGTCGTTGTTTTCACAATTGTGGTTGCTATCGCTGTGGGAGCTGGCAGCAGTAATGAGGGAATTGACTTCCTGCATATTGGTGAGTTGTTTGTGGTTGAAGCAATTGGTGGGGCTATCCTTGGTCTTGTGACTGGATGGATTGCGTATCGGGCTATGTCACACATGGACGAGTATACGCTTGAAATATTGATCTCGCTTGGTGTTGTGGCGGCAACCTATGCGATTGCACTTCGGTTGCATCTTTCCGGACCAATTGCGGTTGTCATTACAGGGTTGTTGATGGGAAACCGTGGCGTACGTGTCGGTATGAGCGAAAAGACTGCGGAGCATCTGTTTTCGTTTTGGCACTTGGTCGATGAAATTTTAAACTCGGTTCTGTTTTTGTTGATTGGGCTTGAAATTTTGATTGTTGCGATTGATCCCTCTTTTGCATGGATTGTGTTCGTAACGATCCCACTTGTACTGTTTGCACGCATGTGTGCGGTCTCTCTTCCCATCTTGCTGCTGTCCAAGTTTCAAACATTCACAGCAGGTGCCATCCCTGTGCTGACTTGGGGCGGTTTACGTGGTGGTATTTCGGTCGCGCTTGTACTCTCTTTGCCAAACACTGAATATAAACCCTTGCTGCTTACTGCTACTTTTGGCGTGGTCTTGTTTTCAGTCATCGTGCAAGGATTGACAGTCAAGAATGTGATCAGCAAGACCGTCGATCCAACCTTGGTGTAGGGGGCCTGAAATGGGCAGAAAATTCTATACGCTTGATGTTTTCACAGACCAAAAATTGGCAGGAAATCCGCTTGCGGTCGTGTTGGATAGTGACGGACTGGATGATGCAGCCATGCAAGACATAGCGGTCGAGTTCAATCTCTCTGAAACCGTGTTTGTTTCGCCGCCAAAAGTGCCTTCCAATGGTGCCGCGATCAGAATTTTTACGCCAGCGCATGAGTTGCCTTTTGCCGGGCACCCGACAGTCGGGACAGCAATATTGTTGAATCATCTGAATCACTTGGGCGTGAAGGATGAGTTTATACTGGAGGAGCAGGTTGGGCCGGTAAACTGTGTCGTATCCTCCAAGGGTGGTAAAATGTTTGCCCGTTTTGAATTGCCAAAGATATCGGAGCCTATCGAAAACGCGTTTGATCTTGATCTGGTTTGCGATGCTCTTGGCTTGGTGCGTGAAGATTTATTGGGTGACGGTCCAGAGGTGTGGCATGGTGGCGTCGGTTACACGATGGTTCCAGTTAATTCACTTGATGCAGTCAAGAAGGCAGTTGCATCTGCTGACGGTCTTAACAAGGCCATGCCCTTCTCTGAATTCAGAACCACAAACCCTTATGTTTTTTGCAAGGGCGGGGAGGCTGATGATGCAGATTTTCATGCGCGGATGTTTGCGCCAAATTTCGGAATTCCAGAGGATCCAGCTACGGGAAGCGCTGTTGCGTCCATGAGTGGTTGGATTGCCCGCCACGAAATGGCTGAAAATGAGAGCCGTAGTTTCAAAATTGAGCAGGGTTATGAGATGGGGCGGCCATCTCAAATCTATCTGGATATTGAGAAGGCAGATGGTGTAATTGTTCATGCGGGAATATCCGGATCAGCGGTTATCGTTAGTGATGGTGTTTTGCACATCTGATTGATCGATTCCGCACTTTTAAAGTGTCTCATTTTCTGGCACGACAGATTTTCAGATTTTTGGAGAGAGCCATTGTCAGACTTTTATGATCTCGAAACGCTTGCCTTGCATGCAGGGCATGTTCCGGACAAGAACGGCGGTTCGCGCGCAGTGCCTATACATCAAACAACGTCTTATATGTTTCAGGATAGCAGGCATGCTGCGGCCCTTTATAATATGGAAGAGGGCGGGCATCTCTATACACGCATTTCAAACCCGACTGTCGCTGTATTGGAACAGCGTGTGGCGGCGATGGAGGGGGGCGTTGCGGCAACGGCTTGTGCGTCAGGCATGGCAGCTCTACACCTTGTGACGACCATGCTAGCAAGTGCTGGGGACCATATTGTCTCGACTGCGCAGTTGTACGGTGCCAACATAAACCTGCTCAAAAACACCATGCCCAGATTTGGCGTTGAAACCACGTTCGTTCACGGGCGTGATCTTGATGGCATGAAGGCAGCAATTCAGGAGAATACAAAGTTTCTGTTTTGCGAGCTTATCGGAAATCCCGGACTCGATGTTCTTGATATTGATGCGGTGGTAAAAATTGCTGACGAAGCTGGGATACCGGTTGTCATGGATGCAACATTTTGTACGCCTTATTTGTTCAAACCGTTTGACCATGGTGTGTCCGTTATAACGCATTCACTAACCAAATGGTTAGGGGGGCACGGTGTAGCCATTGGGGGAGCTGTCGTTGATGGTGGAAACTTCAACTGGGGAGCGTCCGACAAGTTCCCCACGTTAACGTCACAGCATTATGCTTTGGATGGCATCAACTTCTGGGAAGAGTTTGGGCCTGCTGCTTTAACACAGCGTATAAGAGCTGAGGGTATGTACAATTTCGGACCGGCGCTTTCGCCCACGAATGCGTTTCATATTCTTCAAGGTATTGAAACCCTCCATATGCGTATGGAGCGGCATATTGCCAATGCACGGGCGATGGTAGAGTTTCTGAAGAACCACGAGATGGTGAGTTGGGTAAAACATCCCGAACTTGAAGATCATCCGGACCACGAAATCGCAAAGCGTATTCTGCCAAAGGGTGCAGGCTCGATGATCGGTTTCGGCGTCAAGGGTGGGCGCAAAGCAGGCGCTGCGTTTATCGAGAGTGTTGAACTTGCATCCCATCTTGCCAACGTGGGAGATGCAAAAACGCTTGTTATTCATCCTGCGTCCACAACCCATAGCCATATTTCTGCTGATGACATGAAGGCGGGCGGGCTGAGTGAAGACATGATCCGGTTGTCTGTTGGTCTTGAAAGCATTGATGATCTGAAGAAGGACTTCAATCAGGCGTTGAAAAAGGCATCGAGGGTAGCATCATGAGGTTTGAACTGGACGGAAACGAAGTCTATGCCTCAACTGGGGGGCGCGAGCATAAAGATGGGCAACCCTGGTTGATTTTCCTGCATGGGGCGGGATCGTCTCATTTGGTTTGGAGCCAACAATCACGTTCATTTGCTTATGCTGGATATAATGTTTTGGCGTTGGATTTTCCCGGGCATAACCTTTCTGGTGGTGAACCGCTCAAAAGCGTTGATGAACAGGCGGCATGGGTTCTTGGTGTGATGAATCATCTGGGTGTTGAGAAGGCCACTTTAGTGGGCCACAGCCTGGGCGGACTGATCTGTTTGGAAATGGAACATCTGGCTCCCGGGCGCATCGAGAAGATTGCTTTCGTTGCAACGTCCTATCGTGTGCCAGTGGGAGAGCCTTTGTTGGACAACGCAGATAATCGTGAACAGCTTGCCAAAAATGCAATGACCGCATGGGGGCTTGGACCCGAAGCGCATCATTTTGAAAATACTGTCCCGGGCTTTTCTCACATCGGATTTGGGTTGCGCACTATGGACCTCAATCCTGAAGGTGCTGTCGCAGCAGATCTTCACGCCTGTAACAATTACGATTCCGGTGAAGCCAAGGCTGCCAAAGTCAGATGTCCGACGCTCTGCGTCTTTGGCGGCAAAGACAAGATGACCCATATCAAATCAGGTATGAAATTGGCGGAAGCGCTGCCTGATAATACCTTGCATATATTAAAAGAAAGCGGGCACACGATCCCGGGTGAGCGGCCTCACGAGCTGAATGTTTTCCTGCGTGAATTTCTGAAAGGTTGATCGTTTGCGATTGTTTTTCGTAGGCATCATTTGCGTTGCTGCGGGCCTCGTCTTGCCGGCTGCGGCGTTTGCTGAAAGTGAAGTAACCCTTCGTGCAGAACGGCTGATCGATGCCTGGAAGGGGTGGCTAAACAAACATGAGGTTGGTGAGGCTTCAATTGCGGTTTCTTTCGAAGGCAGAACTGTTGCCGAAGAGGGGGTTAATCGTCGCGTCACAGACCCGTCCCCAATTGGAAGTATTAGCAAATCCGTAACTGGTATATGTGTGGCTAAACTGGTTGGTGATGGCAAGCTGTCGTTTGATGCTGCCCTTAAGGACTATGTGGCGACGTTGGATTCGAGCGTTCCGGTAAAGTCATTGCTGCGACAAACAAGCGGATATACGCATGATATTACGCAGCGCCCGGAAAAATATATCGGGCGTGATCAAGAATACTTGAGTTGGGTTTTGAAGAAAGAAATCGCACGCGGTCGAGATGAGAGCCAGATCGGAAAGTTCAATTACAATAATTCCAACTATGCCATGCTCGGTGCCATCATTCACCGGATCAGCGGAGAAACTTATGAGCAAACCTGCAAAAATCTTGTGTTTACTCCGGTTGGAATTTCAAATGTGTTCCTAAATCCGGATTGGCGGATCATGTCCTCCTGGGGAGGCTGGATGATTTCTGCGCGAGATCATTTGAAGTTTGTGAATGCTTATTTTGGCCGCGACAGCATATTGGGGAAGAAGGCAAAGGACTTTCCAAATCATCATTTCGGGAATGGTGTAAGGTATGGAATGGGCTACGTGTTTCGCAATGGAAGGCACGGCGGCACGAACTTTTGGCATGACGGACGCTGGCACACCGATGTCGACGGAAACGCAGAACGGTTTGGCGCTTTTTTTGTTAGTTTTGACAATGGTTGGGTGGTAACAACCAACCACAACATATCGGCTATTAATGGTGAACATCGTGGGTTGGACAATCTGATCGCAGAAGCAACACATTCACCTCTCTGAAACAGTATTTGCAATGAGTGAGACAAGCTATGACAATTACATCATCTGATATCAAGAAAGTCTGTGTTATTGGCGGTGGCACCATGGGGTCTGGTATCGCGGCGCAATGTGCGAACGCAGGCGTGGACGTGCTCCTTTTGGACATCAAGTCGGACGGAAATGCCAACGCGGTTGCAGAAGGATCCATTCAACGGATTATGGAATCAGATCCACCGTTGTTGATGCGCAAGGAAAATATCGAACGCATATCGGTTGGAAATATTGAGGACGATCTGGCAGGCGCGGGTGCATGTGACTGGATTTGTGAGGCAATTGTTGAGCGTCTAGATATCAAAAAAGGGCTTTATTCAAACCTGCTTCCGCATTTGAAGCCAACAACGCTTGTTTCCTCTAATACATCGACCATACCAATCAAGCTTTTGGTAGAAGATGCGCCACAGGACTTCAAGGAACGTTTTTGTATAACTCACTTTTTCAATCCTGTTCGATATATGCGCCTGTTAGAATTGGTCAAAGGCGAAGAGACACGTGATGACGTGATTGCTGCATTGCATGATTTTAATGATCGCATGCTTGGAAAGGGCGTTGTTAATTGCGCTGATACACCTGGTTTCCTAGGCAATAGGGTAGGCGTGTTTGCACTACAGGCTGCGGTTCATGAGGCTGTTGCGCTTGGCCTCGATATTGAAGAGGCAGATGCTATTTTTGGTCGTCCTATGGGTATTCCGAAGACTGGTGCTTTTGGATTGTATGATCTTATTGGCCTCGACTTGATGGGTGATGTGGTTCGCTCTCTAAATTCAATTTTGGAACAGGGTGATCCGTTCCATGAAGTCGGCGGTGAAAACAAGGTTGTAAACGATCATGTTGCCCGTGGTTACCGTGGCAACAAATCGGGCGAAGGCTTTTATCGTGAGGTAGATGGTGAACGTGAGGCCTGGGACCTGCAGTCCGAAGCGTGGCGGCCGAGAAACAGAGAACTGCCCGAACTTGCCCAACGTGGCGAAAAAGAAGGCCTTACGGTGTTGCTCGAAGGGGATGACAAACTATCCACGTTTGCCTGGCGGGTGCTTGCTCGCATTCTGACATATTCTGCGAGCCTGGTGCCGGATGTTACCCTTTCTCCCCAAGACATCGATGATGCGATGAAGCTTGGTTATAACTGGGTGAATGGTCCCTTTGAAATGATTGATAAAATTGGCTCCGGTCATTTTGTTGAGCGTTTGGAAAGTGAAGGATGGCATGTTCCTGAATTCTTACGTGATAATGCTGGTAAGCCGTTTTACGATGTTGAAGATGGTGTTTTAAAGGTTCGTCATTTTGACGGAAATCTGCATGAGGTAAACTTACCTGAAAATGTAGTTCGTTTTCATATGACAAGACGAACACTTACACCTATTTCTGAGAATGCAGGTGCAAGCTTATTCAATCTTGATGGTGATGTTCGTCTTATCGAATTTCATACTAAAGCAAATGCACTTGATGCGAATTGTATGTCTATCGTTCATGAGGCTGCAAATAATCCGGGGAACGGCATTATAGTTCATAATGATGCACAACACTTCTCTGCTGGAGTTAATCTAGAGCGATTCTTGGAAATGATAGAGGCTAAGGACTGGGATGGTATAGATACTTTTCTATCTGATTTCCAAAATGCGGTTGCAGCTCTTAAATATTGCCCTGTACCGGTCATTGGTGCGCCTTCTGGTCTTGCAATTGGTGGCGGTTATGAAGTGCTTGCACATTGTGACAAGGTGATTGCTCATTCAAATTCTGTACTAGGGCTTGTCGAAGCCAGTGTTGGTCTCGTTCCAGGTGGTGGCGGGGTAAAAGAGACTTACCTTCGTTGGTATCAAGCTACAGGTGATTGGGCAAAAGCTGCTAGAAATACATTCAATCAAATTGGATATGGTTTAACGGCTACTTCGCCAGACGAAGCTGTAGCAATGCAGTACTTTATGCCTGATCGTGATGATCAAGTTATGAACCGTGACCGTTTGATGGAGGGAGCGCTTAAAGCCTTAACAGAAATATCCAAAGATTATGCTGTGCGTGAAAAACCTGTTTTTGAATTGGCA
>ENA-OUOG01005405-OUOG01005405.1-marine-metagenome-genome-assembly--contig:-NODE-5405-length-10349-cov-2.663065_pt1 | contig 10349 bp, 8 predicted proteins | sample MGYA00248635_ERZ508505 | MGnify/ENA primary metagenome ERZ508505 (study PRJEB26176, sample SAMN06267871) | marine metagenome | isolation source: Saanich Inlet, British Columbia, Canada | place: Pacific...
CGGTCGCGAGCGTAGCCGGCCACGTGCAGGCGGCCTTCGACGCACTTGGGGCAGACCCAGGTCCACCACTTGGGTGGAGCGCCGTTATCGGCCGGAGCGACCGCTCCCAGCGGTGTGGACTCCGCGCCGAGGCGTTCCCCGAGGCCCTCGATGGCCAATGACAATTCCGCCAGACCCATGCCGGTTTCGCCGCTGCCTGTCAAAATCCCCACAGCCTCTCCATGCTCGGGGCGCGGCATCAGGTGCAATGCGAGTTGCAGCGCACGAGCGGCCTCAGCGGCAGCGGCCGCCCCAGGGCCATCAGCTTTGTTCACCCAAACCCAGTCCGCCATTTCCATGATGCCCCGCTTGATGCCTTGCAATTCGTCTCCGGTGCGCCCGAGCACCATCAGCAAGAACACATCGGTCATGTCGCGAACGGCCGTCTCTGATTGCCCCACGCCCACAGTTTCAACCAAAACCCGATCAAAACCTGCAGCCTCGCACAACAACATCGCTTCGTGTGTCGCCCGCGCCACGCCGCCAAGCGCGTCTGCTGCTGGACTGGGGCGCACGAAGGCGTTTGCGTGCACGGCGAGAGCGGACATGCGCGTTTTGTCGCCCAGGACGCTGCCCCCCGATCGGCCGCTGCTCGGATCGACTGCGAGCACAGCCACGCGGTGTCCTGCTTCGATCATCATTTGGCCCCAACGCTCAATCATCGTGCTTTTGCCCACGCCTGGAATGCCAGTGATGCCGATTCTGAGCGAGGAATGGCCCGGCGTTTTCAAGCGCAACACTGCTTCGAGCAAAGCCTCTGCGCCAGCCCTGTCCTCCGGCAAGCGGCTCTCCACCCACGTGATGCCTTGGCTCAATGCCACGCGATTGCCGGCAACCAATTGTTCGGCAAGCCGGACAGGATCTGCGGCCTTTGCCGTGCGAATGCGCGCCAAGGCAGCTTCCCTCGCCTTCTGGCGAGCCTCGGGAGCGGGTTTGGCTTGATTTGGCTCCATGAGGGCAAGTTACCGCGAGCGGCGTGTTAATTTCGCAACATGCTCGGATTTTCCCGTTGGTTCTCGGCGGCCGCTTGGCTGATGTTGGTGGGGTTTCCCCTCGCGCTTTTGGGCCAAACCCGTGACTGCCCACCCCTGGCGCTGACCGGCCTGGTGACCGATGCCGGAGGGGGTGTCGTTCCAGCAGCAATGGTGGTCAATCGGTCCCGCAATCCGGAGGGGTTTTTCGTCGATCACCAAGGCGCTTTTGCCCTTCAAGTGTGCACAGGGGATACGCTCTCCTTCGGTGCAGTGGGGTTTCACACCGTTGAACGGGTGATGCCGGAGGGTTTGGAAGCACTGGATTTGGTCATCCGCTTGCAACGGCTTCAATTCGATTTGCGCACTGCTGAAGTGGTGGCCCCAAGAGACCTGCGGGAGATCATTCGCGACATCGAAACGCTCGGGTACAACGAGAAGGACTACCGCGTGTCCAGCGTGGATGCATTGCAGTCGCCGATCACGTTTTTGTACCAAATGCTTTCCAGGGAAGAACAAAGCAAACGGGAAGTCGCCATGCTCGAAAATCGGGACCGGCGGCATGCTTTGCTGCGCGAATTGTTCGCGAAGTATGTCGATTATGAGATCATTCATTTGGCCGACCCAGACTTTCAATCCTTCATCGAATTCAGTGATCCAGGAGATGAATTGTTGCAGTCTTGGAGCCAATACGAGTTCATCCTTTACATCAAGCAGCGATTTGCCCGCTTTCAGGGCATGCCCACGCATTTGCAGGACAGCGACTATCAGTACCAACTCGATGGGTCAGGCCATGGACAGCGCTGAATCCAGGAAGTAGACGAACAGCTGGAACAACCAGTCAATCACAAGAAAGCCGACGGCCACAACGTGCCAGACCCGCCATTTTGCCGGCAATTCGTCGAAACGGGTCACCATGTCCACGAACAAAATGCCGGCCCCAATGAGCTCAATGATCATGACAAGGGCACGTTGCTCGTCCAACACCGAATCAATGGCGCCGATGACAGATGCACCCAAATTCGGCAAAAAGGTTTTCCACAAAAACAAGGCATGCAAGACGAGCAAAAGGGCAAAGGTGAATTGCAAAAGCCGCTTGTCTGGGCCGATGGGCTTGTGGGGAGGGGCTTCTTTCATGAGCGGCAAAATTAACGGATACAGGCATGCGTTCTGTTCATATGATTCGTGCATAACTTCAGTCTTTTCCTGTGAAAAACGCTCGTTTTTTCAGAACTTTGACTTTCAACGGCTGCAATGCCACTGATCGATTCCAACTTTGAACCCTGCCATGAAGAACTTTGCCATGAAATCCGCTTCTTCTCCCTCGAATGTCCGGTCCGCTCAGTGGTTGCTCTTTGTGGTCCTCATGTCCACCCTCGCGGCGTGCACCGCGCGCAAGCCGAGTTGCAGTGCCTATCAGTCCATGGATTTGGTGGGGCAGGAAGAAACGACGGAAGCCACGCCAGCCGCTGGGTTGGACTGAATGGAGCTGCTGCCGCTGAATTCTTCCCCAGGTTTACCGCAGTGGAGAATTCAGAACTGGAAATAAATGAATGGGGCGGATCCAGTGGACAGCCGTTCCCACAAAAAACCCGCGACAACAAGGCAGACGAACCCTTGAACGACTTTTGAGGACTTCGCAAACGAGAGCCGATACCTGCGCTTCCAACGCTCAGGTAGCCAGTGGATGGTCATGCCTGTCCCGAGCAAAATGAGCGGGGTTGCATAAGCGAAGACAAGATCGGCGAGAAGCGCCCAGTTCATCGGTGCAGACATGGCCATCAACATGTCATTTGCCGTGAGCCACTCTGACCACAAGTCGTGCGCGCCGCCCAAGTCCTCCCAATTTGCGGTGCTCGAAGTCCTGAACCAAACGCGTGTCAATGTCACAAAGTGAAAGGTCAGGAGAATCCCGAGCCAGGGCGCGCGGCCTTTGAAGGGGTTGATTCGGCGCCAAAATTTGGCCACCACCAACCCCACGCCATTCAGCCCGCCCCAGACCACAAAGTTCCAAGAAGCGCCGTGCCACAGCCCGCCAATCAACATGGTCAACATCAAATTGAATGTCGTCACTGTCCATCGGCCCAAGCGAGGAAACTGAATGCCCAGGGCCATCCAGAGGCATCCGATGCCTGCGGCAATCATCCAGCCCCCAAGACTGGGCATCAGGAGCATCAAAAAGAACAAGACGAACGCCAATGCGATCCAAGTGAACAAAGAGCCCTGTCGGTTGCCGCCCATCGGGATGTACAGATAGTCGCGCAGCCAGCCGGAAAGGCTCATGTGCCAGCGTCGCCAAAAGTCGCCGAGGTGTTGGGCTTTGTAAGGCGAGTTGAAGTTTTGCGGCAAATGGAAGCCCAAGAGCAAGGCGACGCCCATGGCAATGTCGGTGTATCCGCTGAAATCCGCGTACACCTGCAAACTGTATCCGTACAGTGCCCAGACATTTTCGAGTGGCGTGTAACTCGTCGGGTTCGCAAAGACGCGGTCCACCAACATCAGCGCCAAGCCGTCTCCCAACCACACCTTCTTCATCAATCCGTTCAGGATCCAGAACAACGCCATGCCGAAAGCAGCATGGGACACCACGGACGGCCGCCGCAACTGTGGCATGAAATCTTTCGCTCGGACAATGGGGCCAGCCACGAGTTGAGGAAAAAAGCTGACAAAGAAGCCGTAATCAACGAGGTTTTCAGCGGGTTCCACCTCCCCCCGGTAAATGTCGACCACATAAGAAATGCTCTGAAACGTGAAAAAAGAAATGCCGATGGGGAGCACAATGCGATCGGCGTCGAAACCGGTTTGGAACACGGCGTTGGCCAGCCCCGCAAATGGATTGCGCAATGCCACTTGCATCCCTGTCAGGGCCTCAAAACTCTCTGAAAAAAAGTAGGCGTATTTGAAAAAGAGGAGAAAGGCCAAACTCAGGCCCACCCCCAAACCCAGCCAGCCCTGTTGAACCCCTCGGCTGCTGGGGCGGTGGATTCGACCACCCACAAAGAATCCCATGACCGTTGTGGCCAGCAACAAGGTGAAAAACCAACCGCTCGTCTTCCAGTAAAACCACAAGCTTGCCAGGAACAAAAAGGCATTGCGCGCAGCCTTCCGCTGCTCCAACTTGGACTGGATCAACAAAACGGCGAAGAAAAACCCCCAAAAGGACAAGTGGGTGAAGCTCCAAGGGTCGCCTTGCCAGAGCCATTCAGCCCAATGACCATCTCGCCACCACCTTGCGATTGCTTCTTTCATGGCGTGGCGTTTTCTTGGGCAAGGCCAAACAGGCCATCCATCAGCAGCTCGGCCAAAACCCGTGCCCCCCGTCGCGTGAAATGAACATGATCGGCCCCGGCGAGCGGGGGAGAGGTGTTGACCCAGCCGCCCATGCTGTGCTTTCCTCCCATGGCCTCGAAAACATCAAAAAACACCGCGTCTTCAAGAAGAGCGGCTTGGCGCAGCGCATCGCGAGTGGGTTCGACCATGGGCTTGGTGAGCCATTGTCCGTTGATGTTTTCGGCCATGTCGGCGTTCCCGATGATGACAAATGCGGCGTCGGGCATGAGGGCTCGGATTTGCCGCAAATTTGATGCAAACCAACGCCCATAGCGTTCTGCCGCCGCGGCATCTCTCAGGTAGGGCACGGTATTTCCACCAAACTGGAGGAAGACGAGGGCAGGGGAGATGTCCTGGGTTTGGTCTGCCAAAACCGACGCATCCAATCGCCGAAACAATGTCCCAGAAGACCCCCGCATCGGCACGTTGTGCACCACAACCCCTGTGCTGTCCAGCCACATCCCCACATGCAGCAAACGGTCCAATCCGGCAGGAAGCGCCACCGAAATCGGCAATTGGGCTTGTTCTCCATGCCAACGCATCCTCCCCAGCCCTTGAGCCGGCAGCAACACGGTGTCCATCCACATTCCGCCACCGGCGACTTGCCAAGAGATGGGCACGGTGTCCGCCGATGCATCCCAAACCACTTCCAACCGGTTCCATGTCCTCGCTGCCTCGTTGCATCGAGGATGCGGACGGATGGTGAAGCGGGCGCCACTGTCCGCGACACTTCGCGCGGCCATCCAGCCGTATCGTTCATCGCTGATCAAGGAATCCGCGGTCATGTAACGGGTTTGGCGTGTCCACCGTTCTGGGTCATCCACTCGCAAGTTGACCGTGAAACTGGGCGAAGGGGGGGAAACCGACAACCATCCTGGGCCTCCACCGCCGAATGCAGTTTGCATGCGTTCACGGATGGTGGCGGTGAAGCGGTCCCCTTCGATTTGGCTGTCACCGAAATGAAAAACATGAACGGCACGCCCACCGAATTCTCTGGCCTCCAAAGCGGCGAACAATTGACTCAGTTTGCCTCTTGCCTCGTCATTTGCTGTCAAGAATGCCATGGGATCCAAACCTTTCCGCGTCGTCCCCTCGTTCCCTGGTTCCTTGGTTCCCTCGTTCCCTGGTTCCTTGGTTCCCTCGTTCCCTGGTTCCTTGGTTCCTTCGTTCCCTGGTTCCTCTTCCAACCAGACCATCACCGCTTCAGCAGTCATGACCTCCTCCTTCGGTGCCCACCATTGCGACCAACTGGGATAGCTCAGCAGGGAGAACGTTCCAATCTTGACCTCGAAGCCTTCCGGCCATGCGGCCACCAATCCCAACCATGCAGCGGCAAGCAAGCCAAAGAATTTGGCGGACTTGCCTGCGCCATGCTGCCCGGATTTGGCCCCTCTTTTGGTCATTTCAAATCTGGAATGCGCAAGGTTTGCCCCGCATGGAGCGCAGGTTCATCCATTCCATTCTCGGACATGATCTCTGCCAAAGTCACACCATACTTTCTGGCGATCAGCCCCAAGCTTTCGCCGGTTCTCACCTCGTGAAGATGAAGGGAAGATGGCGACCATGTTTCCTCGGGGAGTCCCTCGCCAAACGAACGTCGCCAAGCAGCCGCAGCATCTGCAGGCAAGGCGAGAACCAGGCGTGTTGCATCCGGGCAATTTTCGAGCGGACCTGACCACCACGGCAGGAAGGTTTGTTGCTCACGTCGATTCCAACCCAATTCTTGGCGCAGCAGTCGCCGGGACATATCCTTGTGCCATGTCACCTCCTCCCATTGGCTCCAGGCCAGCAGCCATTTTCCTCTTTGAGATGTTCGCTCAAGGTTCTCCAGCAGTCTCACAATCACGCGATACAAGGTGATCCACTCATCAAACGCTTGATTTTCTCCAGGATTCGGGTGAGGGTCTTGCGCATCCGAGTCGCTCCATCGAAGGAATCGCCAAACCACTTCCAAGGGGTCGTTGGGATGCGCTTTGGCCAAAGCGATCAATCGTCGTCCAGCGAGTTGATTGGCGGGTTCGAGCAAATGCCGATTGTCCACGCAAGAAGGGGCCTCCATTTCGTTGGACGACAGCGCCCACATGCCACGCCTGTCACCTGGGCCGATATAGCTCAAATCTGCGCATGTCAAAAGCAGGGGCAGGTAACCCAACGAGGGAGGGAGTCCTTCGGCCGACATCATCTCGGTCAAGGGCAAGCAGAATCCGTCGCTCAGCCAGCCCAAACGTTGATGGTTTTTCATCCCATCATCGAGAATCCAGCGGACCACCACGTTTTCCAAAGAGTCCATTCCCTCCCATGCAGCGAATTGAATCTCGAGTTCGTCCGGTGCCACAATGCTATCTTTCAGAACCGGGGTGCAGGGTTTGTGGTCCTGAGCCTCGGCGGGCAGATCAGCGAGGGTCCATCTGTCCTCCAGAAGCATGCGATAGCGTGCAAAGTCCACTTGGCTCGACAGCAGCAGGGGACAGGTCAGGAACATCAACAGGCCACAACACTTGGAACGGAAAGCGGAAGACATCGGTGCGAATTTACTTCGGTGCTCTGAACCCGCTGCAAATCTGGCGTTTTCCTTGAAGGGTGCAAATTAATCGATGAAATAGCGTATTCTGTCTATTTATTCCTTATATTCGTGATGGGTCAACGAACAAATGTTCAAGGAGGACCTAGTTGTGAATCGTAGTGAAGCATCTGCAACGGCAGGTGCTTCATTTTTTTTGAACCTTTTCCAACAGATCTTGTCATCTTGCCATGAGAGTGCATCGACGTGTGGACACGACCGTTTTGGACATTTCTTTGGAACAAGCCTGGGCCTTTTTTGGTCAGCCTGAGAATTTGGCAAAAATCACCCCTAAAAACGTGGGGTTTGAGCCGCTGACCGGAGACGGTATGGCGGTGTACACCGGGCAAATCTTCACGTACCGGATTTCCCCACTTGCAGGGATTCCCATGCGTTGGACCACCGAAATCTCCCATGTCGAGCACCACGACTATTTCGTGGACCAGCAGCTGTCGGGGCCCTATGCACTTTGGCACCACTTGCATCGGTTTCGCGCCCTCGAACCGGAAAAAACAGAAGTCCAGGACATTCTCCACTACGCCGTCCCGGGCGGGATTCTTGGCGATGTTGCGACGGGCTGGTGGGTGCGCAAGGCAATTGACCAAATCTTTGCCCATCGCCAACATAGCCTGTTCGGCCTTTTCCCGCCCAAGAGCTAGCTAGCGGAGGATTCAAGGTGCGAGGTGCGCAGCAATTTCGTCCACAATCCGCGCTCTGTGCGCACGAGTCAAGACATCTCCTCGAGCGGCATTCGCGCGAAGCATGGTTTGAATGCGCTTCAATTCAGCGTGTGCCATCGTTTTTGCCCATTCGCTTTGTGTCGATTTGTCGTCCGAAAATCCCATCAATCGGCTGACGTATTCGAGCTGCAATTGCTGCCGAATCGTACTGACACTGGAGCGAAGGTCTGCCTCGAACATGGCATCGGTCAATGCAGGGACATAAGTCCCGATGTCGTAGTTGTTGCCATACACTGAGGCGTCAACCAAACGTTGCAAGACCAGTGGATGAAGCAGGTGGTTGAGCGCGCCCTTTTGACCGTTGAGAATTCGCTCGTGAATTTTCGGGTCTTCGGGTTCGCTGAAAAAGCCAAATCCCCTTCTCCGCTCCTGCAAATATCCCGCAGCAGCCAATTGGGCATCATATGCCCCTGGGGCAAAGGCAAATTGGCTCAACTGCTCAAGCGCTCGCACTTGATCGTCCTTGGACACCGGCTGCAGCGGGGCCTGGGTTTGTTGGTCAGGCGCCGCACGATTGTACCGCACGCCGCCGATTTGACGCGTCATGACCCCAAGTTGGGTGCTGTATTCAGCAGTCAAGGTCAAAAACGCCCGGCGAACCTCATGAAAATCTTCGGCTTCCTCCGTAGCGTAGGTCTCGATGAGTTCTGGCAACAAGTCGTTGACCAATCCGCAACGCTCTGCAGCATACGCCACCGGATCGTTGGACAGGTCATAAATGTTCACATCCGGGTTCATTCCTCCACCCGGGCGTCGCATGTCATCCGCATCATTGCCGAAGGCCAGTTCTGGACGAATGGATTGGCGGAGCAAATCATTCAGCACGATTTGGGTTTCTTCTTCATTGGCCAAATCTGGGGTGTATCCATATGCAATCACCCATTTGTCGTAAACGCCAGGCTTGTCATCGTAAAACTGGGTGTGGTCTTCGGGATTGCGCGCAAAGTTGATTGCCGGGTAATCCATCACGCTGTTGCACAGCCCCGTTGCTGACACGGCATCGGCATCTTTGAGTTCTTCTGGGGTGTGCAGCGTTGAGCCGTGCATGTTGTGGCTCAGGCCCAATGTGTGCCCCACTTCGTGCAAAACGAGCCTGTGCAATGTTTCTCGTGTGAATTGCTCAGATTCTTCATCAGTGAAGTTTCGCATGCGTGTAGCTGAAAGGCCAAACATGGTGTTTCGTGCCATCACAGCGCCGCCGTCGCAGCGATGCATGGCAACGGCGAGTGTGGAACGGGCGTCCATGGGCGCTGCAGATGAAATGTGGTCGAGGCCGGATTTGGCAAACACTTCCGATTTCCAAAGTCGGCCGACCATGCCGCCCCACTCCAACATGATGTCCGCCCCAAGAATCTCGCCTGTCCGGGGATTGACGAAACTCGGTCCGTACCCGCTGTAACGAGGTGAAGGGGAGGAGGTCCACCGCAGGACATTGTACCGCACATCGCCGGCGTCCCACGCGGCATCATCCGGTTGAACCTTCACCACCACTGCGTTTTTGAAGCCGATTTCCTCGAAGGCTTGGTTCCATTTTTCCACGCCGCTGACGATCCAATCTCGAAACTCAAGAGGCGTTGTATTCTCCACCCACCAAGTGATGGGTTCGACAGGCTCTGACAAGGCCAGTTCCGGATTTTTTTTCACCAATCGCCACCGATGAATCACATCGCGCCAGGGAGCCGATGCTGTGGAGGTCATGTCCTCCACTTGTGTGGCGAAATATCCCAGTCTGGGGTCGTCCTTGCGCGGGACAAATCCTGGTTCCGGCATGGGCAGGAGGCTGTGTTGATACCTCACTGTGATGAATCGACCGTCCACAACATCTGGTCCACCGGCCTGTGGATTCGGATTGTCATAGACATAGTCCACTTGGACCTCCAAGTTCTCCGGATAGTTTCTCAAGGCATGAATTTTGGTTTTGTCTTTCGACAATTTGCCCAAAACAGACTTTCGACCTGCACGCTCCGGAGGCTTGACCATTTGGAATTGTTCGGTCAAGAACAGCTCATTGCCGCTCACCAGGAATACTGAATCGTTCCCGGCGATGCCTTCGATTTTCAAACTGGCGAGAATCGGGGTGTTGAGGTTGGCTTGTCCGGCTTTCGCCAGCGGGCTGCTGCTATCGAAGTAGTATCCGGTGTTCTCTTCATGAACTTCCAACCGGTCGAAATGGCGGTGGAAGGTGATGATTTTCGACCCTCTGTAACTGCCACGCGTAGCGCCAGATGCTGCCACACCATCTTCGATGTAGCTGAAATAAATGAACTCTTCTCCCAAACGTGCGCTTGGGATTTCGACCCAAAGGTCCCCTGTGATGGTATCCCGGTGTGCTTTGAGGAGACCGTCGACGAGATTTGAGGAAGAAGTGACCTCATCAATGGTCTTGATGCTGGTTTTCGCTGGCGATGATTCCGATTGCCCTTTGTCTCCATTGGATTTTTTCCAAAACTGGGCGTTGGCCATCAGAGGCATCAGAAGCAGCAAACACATGGCCCTTTGGGGCCAGTGGACAAGAATGGGTCTCATTTTCTCAGTGTTTGTCGCGAATTTAAGCGACAAATGGGGTTGAAGGGATTAACTTCGTCCTGTCAAGTTGTTTTCTGGTCCATTTGGAGCCAAGCTTTTTCGATCCCCTCATTGATGGCAAATCAATCAAATCTTTTGCGCACAAAACAAGTGCCTGCGCATTTTTGGGCGTACGCATTGTTG
>ENA-OUOG01005408-OUOG01005408.1-marine-metagenome-genome-assembly--contig:-NODE-5408-length-10344-cov-5.711600_pt1 | contig 10344 bp, 4 predicted proteins | sample MGYA00248635_ERZ508505 | MGnify/ENA primary metagenome ERZ508505 (study PRJEB26176, sample SAMN06267871) | marine metagenome | isolation source: Saanich Inlet, British Columbia, Canada | place: Pacific...
GACGAGCCGTCCGAGGCGGGTCTCGAACCGGCAACCTCCGGCTCGCCGCCGCGCGCCCCGCCGGGCGGCGCGCCCTTCTGCGCGGCGAGCTCGCGGACGCGCGCCAGCGTCGCCGCGGGCACCTCCGTGGCCTCCCGGCGCTTGTACAGCACCGGAAGCATGGCGATGCGCAGCAGGTTGCGCCACTTGTCCTTCAGGTCCACCGCGGACCGCGACGCCAGCGCCGCGGCCACGCCGTTCGCCTGGAGCGACTTGATGTCCGCCCACTGCCCGCGCCCGTAGTGCGCGACGCCCTCCACCAGCGCCTCCACCTCCGGCGGCGTCCAGGGGCGGTGCACTTTCTGGCGCCCGCCGCCGCGCGAGGGCAACAGCCGCCGCTTCGCCGCCGCCGCCGACGCGGCGTTGTACATCGCCGTGTCCGGGACGATCGCGGGGCCGGCGTACGCCGCGCCGCGAGACGAGACGTCTCGAGCGGCATCAGACACATCCTTCTCTGCTTTCGTCGGAATCTCCGTCTTCCGCTTCTTCGCCGGAACCGACCGCGCCGCCGCTGTCTCCGCCGCACTTCGCTTGGCGTCCTTCGGCCGGAGACCCGACGGCGCCGCCGCGGGTTTCGGCTCGCCAACCGCCGGCGCCCGCGCCGCCTTCGCGCCCGGCGCCGAGTCGCCCGCCGTCCCGTCGGCGTCCGCGCCGGCGGTCATCAGCAGCATCAGAAGCGTGTCCGCGGCCGCCATGCCCGCGCCCGGGCTGCCCACCAGGAGCTCCGCCGCCGTGGCGTTGGTCACGCGGAGATACGAAGGAGGCGTCGCCGCGTCTCCGCGGTTCGGCGCGCCCGCCGCAATCGCCGTCGCGCCAATCGGCCGACGCGGCACGGGCGCCGCCAGAGCCGCGGCGGACGGCTCCTCCTCTCCGGCTCCTCCTCTCGCCGCCTGTTCGTGCGCCTCCGCCTGCTCCTCCGCGAACCGCCTGGCGAACGTCTCGTTGCGCGCCCGAGGGCGGCGCGAGCGGCGGCCGGTGGCGGTGTTCCGCACCCACGGAGGCGCCGGCGAGTCGCACGCCCCGTCGCGCGTCGACTTGTCGCCGTCATCCGCGTGTCCCTCGTCCCGCTCGTCGCAGCTGTGGTCGGTGACGCAGCCGCCGCCCGCGCGGTTCGCGCCGGCGCTGTTCTCGGGGGTGGGTCGGCCCTGAGGGTGGTGGTGCGCCTTCACGGTTCAGGAGACGGGGTGGAAGGAAGGAGAGGAGTGAGCGCGTGAGCGCGTGAGCGCGCGCGTGCGTACGATTGTTCGTAGATTGTTCGTCGCGCCTTTTGGTTTCGGAACGTGTCTGCGAGTCGAAAGCGCGAAAAAAATCGGATTTTGGCGCGCGAAAAGGAAAGACACATGCCACCCTGGCACACCGAATCGCGCGCAGGGTGTAGGGTTGTTTCGGTCCGACAAACGAGCGAGGGGGGCCGAGGCGACCGCGCCTGCGGGAGCGAGAGAGGGAGAGTTCGCGCGTGCGACGGGGACGTACCGCGTGTGAGGCCTCCGCGGAGCCCTCGCGTTTCACCGGTTCGCCAGCGGCGCGGCCTGCGCGAGGAGAGAGGCGGGGAGGTGAGCAAACGAACGGACGCGGGTTTGAGATTTCGGGGATGAAGAATAATCCGCTCGTGGAAAAAGTCGAACCCGCGCGCGCCCGGGGAACGACCACGCGCGCGTCGCGAGCGCGGCGATGCGCCGCGGCCGCGCAGGTTGCCGCGTGCGCGTCAGTTCTGAGAGCGTTCGGTCGTTCGGCGGCCGCGAGGTCGACCGACTGCGCCAGCGGCGCGGTCGTCAACCTCACAACCCTGAACGGCGGGTTTTTCGGCCGCGGACGAAAACCAACAAAATGCCAACACCGCGCGTGAGTCACGGTCGTAACGCGCGTACCTTGATGCGCGTCGACCGCGGAATCCCGGATATCGAACGCCACCTTCGCGAGGTGCGTTCGCGGCTCGACGTTTCGCTTAGCGTCCGCGACCGACATGATCGGCACGCCCGCCAACGCGGCGGTGCCGTCGACGACCTCCTGGTTGGGGTATTGGTGCACCATCGCGAGAGGATGTTTTGGCGTTTCCCGTCGTGCCGCCTTCGGGACGTCGCGAAGCGCGTGTCCCGCCTCACTCGCTCTCGGCGCGCTTCGACGCGCGAACCGCGGCGTCGAGAGCCGGTTCCGCTCGCCGCGACTTCGCGAGCGCGGTCGTGTGGCGCGTGCGGGCGCGTGTCCGGCACCCCGCGCGAAGAAAAATGAAAGGACCCTGGTTTTGGTTTTGGCGCAAGAATTTTCAGGCAACAGACCGTCGGCTTGAGTCAGCAGACCCCCGTTCGCAGCTTTTTTTCGGGCCCCAGGATATTTTCCCGCGCCTGCGATTTGGCAAGGATGTTCACACACCTGGCACACCGGCTTTTGATTCGGTGAGCCCCTCCGCGGGTTTATTCCTGGAATTAATTCCCGCGCTTGATAAGAATAAAAAGTCTTTCACCATCTCCTTTTTCATCGGCTCCGCGTGGGGGTTCGACCGGAAAGCCTCGCTCTTGAAAGGCGCGTCCACGCGAACGTTCACCGGCACGCCGATCGACACCCCGGTCGAGCCGAGCTCGCTCGAGTGTAAAGCCGAGATCGAAAAGTGCTACGCGTGTATTCCGAGGGAGTAGTGAACAACGTCGCGCGGCAGCGCGCGTCGTCCGCACTCGCGGGTCCGCGAGCGCCCTCCTCGGATCCGGACGAGGGCGTTCCGCGCGGGGGCGGTCACGCGCTCGGCTCGAGGCGCGGGACACCGAGTCAGGCGAGGCCCGCGGTAGGGTCGCGCGGGGCGAGGCGCGCGGCGCGGCGGCATCATGTTCGGCGCCGCGGGAAGCCTGGCGGACGCCTCTCGCGCGTACGAGACGTACAGGCAGGTGGACGCGCTCGATACGCGCGTGCGCGCGGGCGTGGCGGACGCCGCGGCGGCGGCGAAGCGCACCACGGACACGCTGGTCGCCTCCGTGAACGACGCGGTCGCGCCGCGCGACGCCGGACGGTCGAGTGCGGGCGAGAAACCGAGGCGACCGAGCGCAGAGACGGAAAAGACGGGACGATTCCGCCGACCCGATCGCGGCGCGTCGTCCGTCCGCGCGTGGTCGGTGTGGTGTTTCCACATGGGCGGCGACACGTGCGCGGATGAGGCGGAGGGGGACGAGGTCCGCGGCACGCTCGTGAAGCCCGCGGGGAGACGCGCGGTGTTTCTGTACTGCGACGGCGACCGGGGGGAAAACACGCTGGTCGCGTCGTCGGTGCTCCCCGCGGGCGTGGACGCGCCCGAGCCCGGCGAGACCATGCGCGTCGGGCCGAAGGCCGTCCGCGTGGTCGGGGAGATACGGGACTTCGTCGTCGCGGACAGCGAGGAGAGCGACGACACGCACAGCGAGGAGGACGGCATGGACACATCGAGCGACCTCGAGGACGCCGACGCGGCGGACCGCGAGGCGGGAGAGGCGGAAGCGTCGACAACCGCGTCGGCGTCCGCGTCGTCGTGGTGGAGCTGGGGGTCGGCGATTTCGCCGGCGGAGACCACGCCCGCGAAACCGGCCGACGCGGCGATCGCGAAACCGAAAGAACCCGAAGGAGAAACGAAGCCCGCGGCGGGCGAGTCAAACGGGGGTTGGTTCGTTGGGTGGTTCTCCGCTCCGGAGCCGCCGCCGGCGAAGCGCGACGCGGGCGAATCGGCGGCGGACGCCTCCGCCGACTTTTTTGGCGTCCCGACGTCGATCGCGCCGGGCGCGTCGATCGATCCGGTCGACGCGGGCGACGGAACGCACGCGACGCAGCCACCCGGAACCCGTGCGCCCGACGCGGGCGACGCCGCGCTTTTGTCGTCGTCGAGTCCGACCGGGAAAAACAAGAAGCGCGCGGTGGTGATTCCGGCGCCGCCCCCGCCGCCGTCGCTGTACGCGGCGGCGGCGAGCTGGGCGCCCGCGCCGATCGCGCCGGAACCCACCGAGCTGTACCGCACGCGCGAGGAACGCACCGCGGGCTCGATGGAGTCCATGGGGAGCGCGGGCGCCGTCGGGTTCTCCTACGCGTTCGCGGCGGAGGCGGCGGTCGGCGCCACCGCCGCGAGCGGAGCGGCGGCGCCCGAGCTCGGCGGCGGCGAGGCGATCGCGCGGGGGGGCGCCCCCGAGGAACCGGAAGAGGCGCGCGGCGTCGAGCCTGTCGCGTCTCCTCTCGGCGACGGTTTCGGCGAGAAAGAGAAAGCTGATACCGAAGTCGACGCGGCGCGTGAGACGACGCGGGGGTACGCGCCGCCGGCGCCCGCGCCGGCCCCGAGGCCGACTGAGGGCGCGGCAGCGGCTCCCCGGCTCACCGCGGCGGAGGTGGAGGAGATGCTCTCGATCAGAAACAGGATCGCGGAGCTCGAGAAATACGTGCGGCAAGCCGAAGCGAGCGCGGCGTGAGGTCCGCCCCCGCCCCCGAAGCGCGCGCGACGGGTACCGGCCGTCGCCGAGAATGACGCGGCGCGCGAAAATCCAACCGATTTATGATATTCAAATCGTCTGTAGTCTACTGTACGAGATCCTCCATCGTCTCACCGTCTCTTCCCGCGGCCTCCTCCGCGTCCGCCTTTCCCCCCGCGGCCTCCCCCGGGCAACACCCCCCCCATCCCGCGCCGTTTCGGCTTCGTATCGCCCCGCCCGCTCTCCGTCCACGTCTGCTCGGCGGCCCCGTCCGGTCCGTCCCCGCCGGCGACGCGCGCGCGCGCGCGCACCGTCTCGCGCCCTCCCCGCTCGCCGGCTTCAAAGCGCAGCTCCTTGTTCCCCGACACGCGCGTCTTCTTACCCGACGTCGCCGCCAGCTGCGCGGCGCGCTCCGCCAAGGTCAGCGTCGAGGAGACGTCCCGCCGCCCCTCGCGGAACGCCGAGGCGTGCCGCTCGTCCTTCGCCGCGTACATCTTCACCTTCGCCACCGCCGCCGAACGGCGCCGCGCCGCGCGCGCCGCCTCGGCGTCCTCCGCCTCGTCTTCTTCTTCCTCCGCGTCTTCGTCTTCGTCTTCGCTCTCGAGGTCGAAGTGCTCCTCGAGCATCTCTTCGCGCTCGCGCTTGGTGAGCTTGGGCGCGTTCGGGTGCAGCATGCGGTAAGTTTCGCTGTCCTCGTCCACCTCGAACGCGCTGTCCTTGAACATAGCGGCGAAACGGTCGTCCTTGAGTAAACCCCCCTCCCGCGCGCCGGCGTCGGCGGCGTCCTCGCCGTCGCTCTCCTCGTCGCGCCGCGTCGCGGCGCCCGCGCCGCTGTCGCGCGATCGCTTCTTCTTCCCGTCTTTTCCGCCCTCCTCCTCCGCGGCTTTCTCCAGTCTCGCGGCGAGCGCGGCGTTCACCTTCGGGAGCTTCTTCTTGACCGTGATCCTCGTCGCGCGTTCCTCCGCCAGTTTCTCCTCCACCCGCCGCGCGCGGTACTCGTCGTACGAAAACGGCTCGGCGATGGCTTTGGCTTTGCCGTACAAACGGTTGTCCACGAAAAAGCCGTGCATGTACGCGCGGAGCATCTTCGTGCCGATCAGGTTCTGCATGCCCAGCCTCTCCAACTCCTCCCTTGTGACGAACCGGTAGTCGTCGTACGCGTTGCCCGCCGTGTTCTCCTCCATCTCCTCCGTGAGGTTCTCCAGGAACGAGCACCACCGCGGCGCCGCGCCGAGGGAAGGCGCGAAGTAGCACCCCGGCGTGCGATTCTCAAGCGCCAGAACCATCAAACCGGTCCCGTCCCACGCGCACGCGTCGTTTATTTCCTGCCCCGGCTCGATGGCGGTGTAGTTCGCCCCCGAGTTAGGGTCCCAGAACTTCACAATACGCTTATCCGTGCTCATCACGCGCCTCGTGCCGTCCACCGCGGTGTGGTACTTGACGTCCACGATGGGCGAACCGTACATGTGGTCTTTTTCGATCAGAGGACGCGAGCTTCGCAAATCGTACAGACGCACGATCCCGTCGTGGTCGCCGGCGGCGAGATGCATACCTGTGGGGTCGTGCTTCAGCGCGGTGACGCCCTGTCCGAGACCCTCCGGACCTGACTTGGTCACGCGCAGCGTCCCGACCGCCTCGCGCGTGCGCGAGTCGAAGCACTCCACCGTGCCGTCCTCGGTGCCGACGGCGATCAAGCCGTGCTCGTTTGACACGTCCACGCAGTTGAGCCCCTCGCTCGTGGCGGCGCGCATCGGGTTCAGGAAGCGGCCTTGCTCGAGGTTCAGGCGGTACACCTCGCTGGAGGACCCGACGACGAGTAAATCCCCGGTGTGGCGCACGTACGTCATGTCGCGGCCCTGCCTCGGCGTGCGCGTGCTGTAGTACTTGCCGAACTTGGCGTGGAAGTTGATGGAGCGGTCCGCGCACATAAACGCGAGCTTGCTGTAATCCTCCCCGAGCACCTCGAAGTCCACCACCTCGCTGTCGAGGTGCCTCTCGAACTTCATGGAGAGCTGCGACAGGTCATACACCTTGACCTGCGGCGGGTGTATGCCGGTGACGCACAGGAAGTTCCCGTCGGGGGAGAGCTTCACGCGCGACGACGCGCACGTGAACTCCAGATCTTGCACCAGCTCCACGCGTCGGCCGTACTCGGCATCCTTGCGAAGCTTCCTCTTGTTCTTCTCGGAGAGCCACTTAGGCGCGTCCTTGCCGCTGGTCACCTGGTACACCTTCACGCCATTAGGCGCGGAGACCCGCAACCCGGAGTACTCCCCGGCGGACATCGCGGGCCGCGCGGAGGCGAAGGCGGCGGGGCGCCGAACAAAATCGCAGCGTCGGCGGCGGCCGCGAGGTATTCCGGAAGCCGAGCGAAACCAGGGCCGAAATCGGAAAACGCACGTCCGACCGTGCGACCGACCTGCCGCGAGCCGCGGGCTTTTGTGCACAAAGTTTTTCCCCGCGTGCCGCGTCATCGCCCTCACTTCCTCGGTGTACGCGAGCGCGCACGCCCCGGTCGACACCCTCGCGGACCTCCTCGTCCACGCGCGCGCCCACTCGGTGCGCGGTCCGCTCGACTCCCGGAGTTGTCCCCGAGCGTCCTCGAGTCGCATCCCCTCGTGACTCGGAACGAACAACCACATCATGGTGTTCACGGCGCGCACCTCCCCCGCGGCGCTCGGCGCGCGCCGCGCGGTCGTCCCAAACAAGGTCTCCGCTCGCGGCGCGTCTGTCGCGCGCCGCTTCCGCGCGCCTTTCGCGCCTCGCGCCGCCGGGCAGGCTGCGATGCGTCCTTACACGCTTCGCAAGGGCGACACGCTCGAGTCGATCGCGCAGAAGCGGTCGATGAGCGTGGATGAGATCAAGAAGTGCAACTCGCGGAAGGACGGCGACGCGATCAAGGTGGGGGACACCATCCTGCTTCCCGCGGGGAAGCTCTCGGCGCGGGACAACGAGATCATCGACGGCATCGCCAAGATCAACCAGCCCAGGGTCTACCCCACAAGAAAGGGCGAGTCCATCATGGACATCATCGAGCCTAGGAACATCGCGTTTGAAGATGTCAAGAAACTGAACCCGGGCGTCAACTTAGGGACGTTCAACAACGGCGAGAAGCTCAAGCTGCCGCCGGGCAAGTACACGACGCGCGAGAAGGAGATGTTACAGGGGTGCGGGATCCTCCCGCCGGAAACCGTGAACCCGCTCGCCATCCTGGTATCGCCCAACTCGCTGGCGCTCTTCGGAGCCGCGACGCTCGCGGGAGTATACGCCATGTACTTTGCCGCGTGCAAGCGGTACCAGGAGCACGGGATCAAGCTCTGGGGGAACGAGGAGGGCGCCAAGCAGGGGTCACGGTGAGTCGCGCGAGACGCGCGAGTGACGAGAGTGACGAGAGTTCCACGACGACTAACGAAGGCGTGCCGCCGAAGAAGTCCGCGCAGTCGGGTGGATCGCGAGCGCGGCGGAGGCGCGCCTCGTTTGTAAGGTAATCAATCAATCAAATCAATCCATCGGTGAACATCGAGACTTCGAGCCTTCGCCTTCGCCTCACGTACGCGAAAGGGGAAGGAAACTGCGAAACGCGCCCGGCGCGCGTCGTTCAGATTTCGGCGCGCGAGGCGCGCGGTCGCGGCGTCGGGGACGCGCGATGTCGTCGGACGACGACGACGAGTTCGCGCCGCGGCGGTTCGGGGTCGACGGGAGCGACGACGAGGACGAGGGGGACTTCGGCGCGCCCGGGGGCTTCGGCGTGGGACGAAAACGTCGGCGGGGGCAGACCAGGGAGGAGCAGATCTACGGCGTGTTCGCCGACTCGGACTCGGACGAAGGCGGAGGCCGCGGGGGGAGGGGCGGCGGGCGCGGCGGCGGCCGCGGCGGTCGCGGCGGGCGCGGGGGCCGCGGGGGGGACCGAGAGGACTACCTCAAGCCGGTGAACTTCCGCTCGGCCGGGCAAGTCACGGGCGAGGAAGATGCCGCCGGCGACGACGACGGAGGCGCGCGCTCCACCGGTGGTCTGGGCCTGGGCGCGACCGCGGGGCTGGGCGCGACCGCGGGCCTCGGCGCGACCGCGGGTCTGGGTCTGGGCGCGACCGCGGGACTGGGAAGCGGCGGGGGGCTCGGTTTCGTCGGGGGAGGCTTCGCGCCCGCCTCCGACCAGGCGCCGGCGCCCGAGGAATCGGAGAGCGACGACGAAGATCTGTTGCCGAGCACGTTCGGCCAGCGCGTGATGCAGAACGCGGCGAAGCGCCGCGAGGAGGCGGAGAAGGCTAAGGCGGCGGCGAAAGAAGCCGAGCGCGCGCGTCTCGCGGAGCGCGAGGCGGAGCGCGCGGCGTCGAGCTCGCGGCGGGGACTCGGGTCCGGCGGCGGCGCGAAAGTCGAATCCATCGGCGACTTCGAGAAGCACACCAAGGGCATCGGGATGAAGCTCCTGGAGAAGATGGGGTACAAGAAGGGCGGGGGGCTGGGCAAGGACGGCAAGGGCATGGCCGCGCCGATGCAGACTAAGATGCGCCCGGTGAAGATGGGCATGGGGTACGGGGACTTCAAGGAGGCTGGCCAGCTCAACAACCCGCAAAAGGCGGATGCCGAGAGACGGGATCGGCGCGACGACGCGCCCGGCGCTTCCGCCGCGACGTTGACGGACCGCCTCGACGCCGAGGAGAGGGAAGAGAGGAGGAAGAAGGAGGCGAACGAGCGCGCGATGTGGAAGCGCCGCGATGAGCTTCGGCGCGCGCGGCGCGAGTACAGAACCGCGGAGGAGGTTTTGGCGGAGCGGGAGCGCGCCGACCGCGCCGCCGCCGAGAACGGCGGCGGCGCCGCGGCGCCGCCGCCCATGACCATCGTGGACATGCGCGGCGGGAGCGCGCGCGTGGTGACTGACCTGAGCAAACTCGAGAAACCCTCCGGCTCTTCCCTGGACGCGGAGGAGCTGCCTTTCCCCGAGCTGCAGCACAACCTGCGGCTGGTGGTGGACCTCGCTGAGGCGGAGATCCAGACCGCGGACGCCAAGATAAGGCACGAGAAGGACACGCGTTTGCTGCTCGAGCGCGAAAGGGCGCGTCTTGTGGAGAACATGGAAGAGGCGCGCTCCGCCGCCGCGTCCGTCGCCGAGCTTCTCGCCGACGCGGAGGCGTGCGAGGCGGCCGCCAGGAACAACACGGCGTCCTTTTTGGACCTCGCCGAGGCACACGCGCGCATGGCGGAGACGCACCCCGAGGCGTACAAAACGCACGGTCTGCGCGACCTAGCGCTGAGCCACGCGTTTCCGAAACTGACAAAGCTGATTGGCGAAAACTGGGACCCGCTGACGGACCCCAAGCCGGAGGCGGCGAAAGCCGCGCGCGCGTGGCGCCGGTGCCTGACCGTTTCCGGACCGAGCCGCGACAAGGCTCGATCCGCCGATCCGGTAACTCTGCTGGTCTCCGAGCCCGTCGCGCACCCGATCCGCGCGGCGCTGGTCACGAGGTGGGACCCTACCGACCCCGAGCCCGCGCTTCGCGTTTTAGAAGCGTGGGACGCGACGCTCCCAAAAGCCGTCGTCGACGACCTGCACGCGTCGGCGGTGCTCCCCAAGCTGCGCCGCGCCGTCGACGCGTGGGACCCCACCTTGTCCGCGGGATCCCAATCCCATAAAAACGCGTCCTCGGCGCACGTCTGGCTTTTCCCTTGGCTCCCGCGGCTGGGCGAGTCCCTGCAATCGCTGTGGGCGCCCATACGCCACAAGCTCGCGCGCGCGACGCAGGAGTGGCACCCCTCGGACGAATCGGCAATGCGTCTGCTCGAGCCTTGGCGTCGCGCGTTTGAACCAAAAGACTGGGACGCGCTGCTCTCGCGCGCGGTGGCGCCGAAGCTCGAGCACGCGCTGCTCGCCGAGCTGGTGGTCGACCGCGACGCG
>ENA-OUOG01005409-OUOG01005409.1-marine-metagenome-genome-assembly--contig:-NODE-5409-length-10343-cov-3.391097_pt1 | contig 10343 bp, 8 predicted proteins | sample MGYA00248635_ERZ508505 | MGnify/ENA primary metagenome ERZ508505 (study PRJEB26176, sample SAMN06267871) | marine metagenome | isolation source: Saanich Inlet, British Columbia, Canada | place: Pacific...
GACTTCCGCGAGGCGGTAGACATTTGCCTCTCGGCTTCGGTAAACGCCACCCTTGACCGTGTCATAAAACAAGCGATGCACCGAATCGCCATCGTTCTGGTAGTTCTTCGCGGCGTTGATGCCCCCCTGTGCGGCGATGGAGTGCGCGCGGCGTGGAGAATCCTGAAAACAAAACGCCTTGACGTTGTAGCCCATCTCTGCCAGAGATGCCGCTGCCGAACTGCCTGCCAAACCCGTTCCAACAACGATCACGTCAATTGACCGCTTGTTTGCTGGATTCACCAACCGAATCGCATTCTTGTGGTTTTTCCACTTATCGGCCAAAGGGCCTTTTGGGATTTTCGAATCAAGTGTGCTCATGGCAATTGGGTGATGTAGAGGTAAACAGGGATCACTGCGAACAAAACAGGCACGCCCAAGCTGAAGACTTGACCGACACGCTTGATCATCGGCGTGTATTTCGGGTGGCTCACGCCCAAGGATTGAAATCCGCTTTCAAATCCGTGATACAAGTGAAAGGCCAGAGCAACTTGTGCGACCAGATACAATCCAACCGCCAACAAGGCCAGTGGGTTCTCTTGCGCATTGAAGAAGCTTGTGACCACAGCATACAAGTCTTTCAATGACTCCCCATTCGCCAGTGTCTGCATCGGAATGTCCGCGTCAAAATGCATGACATACCAAAAGTTCTGCATGTGCGTCACCAAGAACACCAAAATGATGGTGCCCAAAATGCCCATGTTTCTGCTGCTCCAAATCGCGTTCGCTGCACCGTTTTCTTTCACATACTTGACCGGGCGCGCAGCGCGGTTTTGCATGGTCAATCGGATGCCGCTGACCACGTGGAACAACACGCTGAAATACGTCAAATAGCTCAGAATCTTGACGAGTGGAAAGGTGGTCATGAACAAAGCGTATTCATTAAAAGCCAAGCGGCTGCTTTCCGGACTGCCCAGAAGCTGCAGGTTGCCCAGCAAATGGCCCACGAGAAAAAGGCAAAGAAAAAGACCCGTCAAGGCCATGAAATATTTCTTCACCAATGAAGATTGCGTCGCTTTTGTGCTCATAGTCATTCGATGAGATTGACCACAAAGTTACGGCGCAGTTGACGGCCAAGGAAAGGCAACGGGCATATCCTGAACAAAAAGGGGGGCGCTCCGCACGCGGCAGGTTTCAAAAAGCCCACCGGAGTCCTTCGCGCCCCCACCAAACCGCCGGATCAGACTTCAGCCACCTGTGCAGGACGCTTCTCGAGCATCAACATTTCGCTCGCCACAACCTCCGTCACATAACGCGTATGCCCCTCGGCATCCTCGAAGGTGCGATAAGTCAGCCGGCCCTCAATGGCAACTTCTGAGCCCTTTTTCAAGTACTGCCCTGAAACCTCCGCCAAACCGCCCCACATGATCACATCATGCCATTGGGTTCGCTCCACTTTCTCGCCATCACTGCCGCGAAAGGTTTCATTTGTAGCAATTGGAAAAGCACACTTCGTCTTGCCGCCATCGAAGTGAAAAGTCTCGGGGTCTTTCCCGAGTCGTCCAATCAATTGGACTTTGTTTCTGAGTGCATTCATTTTGAATGGGTTTTTGAATTGTTCAACAGGCCAAATCTCCCCAGAAGCAACGCCGAGAGCCGTAACGGTTACGGCTCTGTTTGTGGGTGCGCGCGTTGGCTTTGCAGATGCACCACACCGAGGATGTAATTTTGTGTCTTCATGAGCCCAACCACACCCCCACGCGTTCGATTCGCCCCAAGCCCCACAGGTCCATTGCACATGGGCGGGGTTCGCACAGCCTTGTACAACTGGCTTTTTGCACGCAAACATGGCGGAACCTTCATTTTGCGCATCGAAGACACAGATGCAACCCGCTTCGTTCCAGGCGCTGAAGCTTACGTGGTCGAGGCGCTGAAGTGGTGCGGGCTCACCCCCGATGAAGGTATCGGAGCGCCCAATCCTGGCCCACACACACCGTACAGGCAATCTGAGCGAACCGAGGGTTACAAAAAGGCGGCGGACCGGCTGCTGGCCACGGGATGGGCCTACCGGGCCTTCGATACTGCAGAAGAATTGGCGGCGAAACGGGCGGACGCCGAGTCAAGAGGCGAAACCTTCCAATACGACGCGGCCTCGCGGATGACAATGCGGAATGATTTGGCCTTGCAGCCTGAAGAAGTGAATGCACTGGTGGACCAAGGCGTGCCCTGTGTCATCCGATTCAAAACCCCGGAAACCGCTGAAGACATCGTTTTTGAAGACCAAATCCGAGGCGAAGTCACCGTTTCTTCTCACGTGCTCGACGACAAGGTGCTGTTGAAGCCTGATGGGCTGCCGACCTACCACTTGGCGAATGTCGTCGACGACCACGACATGGCCATCAGCCACGTCATCCGCGGCGAGGAGTGGCTTCCGAGCGCTGCGCTGCACGTGCTGTTGTATCGGGCGCTGGGTTGGGCCCAACCGGCGTTCGCTCACTTGCCATTGATCCTCAAACCGGAGGGCAACGGAAAACTGGGCAAGCGTGATGGGATCAAGGGCGGATTTCCCGTGTTTCCATTGGCTTGGACAGACCCAGCTTCAGGCGATGCACTGATGGGGTATCGCGAAAAAGGCTATCTCCCCGAGGCGTTTCTCAACATGCTGTTGCTCCTCGGGTGGAGCCCTGGCGACGATCGAGAATTGTTCTCCATGGAAGCCGCTGCAGCGGAGTTTGACCTCAACCGCGTTGTCAAATCTGGGGCCCGTTTCAATCCAGACAAGGCCCGGTGGTTCAATGAACAATACCTGCGGCAAACGCCGATGGCGGATTTGGCCACAATGTTGAAGCCCCTGCTGGAGGCGGCCGATTTGCCTTCAGACCAAACCCACTCCCTCCTTCAACTCATGCTCGAACGGGTGACTTTCTTGAACGAAATCCCAGCCACCACTTGGTTGTTCGAGGCCCCCACATCCTTCGACGAGAAGCTGATTCGCAAGAAGTGGAAGGACGAAACGGCGGGTTACATTCTGGCCGTTCGCGACAAGCTGGCCGCCCTTTCGGACTTCAACGCCGAGGCCATTGAGACCGCCTTCAAAAGCTACTTGGAGGCCGAGGGGCTTGGCTTTGGGGCCGTGTTGCTTCCCCTGCGCATCGTTCTGACGGGCATCGGCGGCGGGCCGTCCATGTTCGCGTTTGCCGCTTATTTGGGCCAAACCGAGACGCTCCACCGCATCGACCACGGGCTTCAAACCATTGCGGGGATGCGGGCGCTGGCCCACTAAATCTGCATCTCCGGGACATTCGTGGGCACGACGAGTTCGCCCGCCGTGGCGGCTTCGATGTCTGCGACTGACACACCTGGAGCGCGTTCCACCAGGTGAAATGCCCCGTCGCGGATGTCCAGCACGGCCATGTTCGTCACCACCCGCTTCACGCAGCCCACGCCGGTCAACGGCAAAGTACAAGCCGGCAACAGTTTCGATTCGCCCGCGCGATTCGTGTGCATCATGGCCACGATGATGTTTTCGGCACTCGCCACGAGGTCCATCGCTCCGCCCATTCCTTTGACCATTTTGCCAGGGATTTTCCAGTTCGCAATGTCACCGTTCTGAGCCACTTCCATCGCCCCCAAGACCGTCAACTGCACGTGGCGGCCACGAATCATGGCAAAGGAGGTGGCGCTGTCGAAATACACCGCACCTGGCAAGGCCGTAATCGTTTGCTTGCCTGCGTTGATCAAATCAGCGTCTTCATCGCCCTCAACGGGGAAAGGACCCATCCCCAAAATTCCGTTTTCCGACTGAAACTCCACCTCCATCCCTTCGGGAATGAAATTCGCCACAAGGGTCGGAATGCCAATGCCGAGGTTCACATACCAGCCATTCCTGACTTCCTGCGCGATGCGCTTTGCAATGCCATTTTTGTCCAACATGTCTCAGGCTTTTGGATTTGCAGCTGCACGCACCGTCCGCTGTTCGATGCGTTTCTCGTAACGATCCCCTTGGAAAATTCGCTGAACGAATATCCCGGGTGTATGAATGGTGTTGGGGTCGAGTTCGCCGACAGGCAGGAGTTCTTCCACTTCCGCCACCGTGATTTTGCCTGCCATGGCCATCATCGGGTTGAAGTTTTTTGCTGTCGCTTTGAAGACCAAATTCCCCGCGGTGTCCCCTTTCCATGCCTTGACAAAGGCAAAGTCGGCTGTTAGGGCGGACTCCAGAATGTGCGGCTTGCCACCAAACATCCGCACCTCCTTGCCCTCGGCCACTTCCGTCCCAAACCCCGCTGGGGTGAAAAACGCGGGAATGCCTGCACCTCCTGCGCGACAGCGCTCTGCCAATGAGCCCTGTGGAATCAGGTCCACCTCCAACTCCCCGCTCAGCATTTGTCTCTCGAACTCGTCATTCTCACCGACATAGGAGGAAATCATCTTTCGGATTTGGCGGGATTGCAGCAGCAAGCCCAGCCCAAAATCATCCACACCTGCATTGTTCGAAATGCAGGTCAATTCCTTGACACCAAGCCTCACCAGCTCGGCAATGCTGCATTCGGGAATGCCACAAAGGCCAAACCCGCCCAGCATCAGGGTCATGCCGTCCTCCACACCTTCACAGGCGGCAGCAGCACTGGAAACCACTTTATGGATTGCCATTTCTTTTGTGTTTCATCAATTGAACAAATCCTCGTCATCAAACCCTCCTCCTGTGCCAAAAGTCGATTGCTGCATTTGCAACCAGTCCTGGCAATCCAAGGAATCAAGCCCCAAGGATTCGGGCTTTTCAAAATCCGATTGGCTCAGGCCGATGCGAGAATTCGCATAAACGTCTTTCATGTAGTACCCATAAATGGGCAAGGCTGTGTTGGCGCCCTGTCCGTAGCGCAGGCTGGAAAAACGGACGGTTGGGTCTTGGGCGCCCACCCAAATCCCCGTGACCAATTCAGGCGTCAGGCCCATGAACCAACCATCGGTGTGGTTTTGGGTGGTGCCCGTTTTGCCTGCCATGGGCACTTTGATGCCGTCGTAATCCCGGCTCTCGAGGTCCATGCGCAAACGAATGCCCGTCCCCATGCGCTTTCCTGTTTCGACATTGTACGCCCCGTCCACGACACCCTTCATCATCTCAACAACCGTTGCAGCCGTTCGCTTGTCAAGCCCTTGGCGAATGACCGGCTCTGGGGACCAAATCACATTGCCAAACTTGTCTTCAATTCGCGCGATGAATGTCGGCTTGATGTACACACCGCCGTTGACCAGCGCAGCATTTGCCGCAGTCATCTCCCGGACGGTGAGCTGGGCCGCACCGAGGGCAATGGAGGGCACATTCGGAATCTCCGATTCAATGCCCAAGGCATGAGCAAGTTGAATCACCCGCTCTGGGCCGTAATCTTTGATCAGCTTGGCCGTGATGGTGTTCATGGAGTTCGCCAACGCATATTCGAGGGTCACCACATCGCCGTAGGCAAAATCGGAATTGTCAGGGCACCAATCTGGCTGGCCATCGGGCATTTCAAGGCAGGTGATTTGGTTCGGGTATTCGGTGCAACGGCTTTTGCCGTGTCGCAACGCGGTCGCATAGACAAATGGCTTGAAGACCGACCCCACCTGGCGACGAGACTGGGCAACGTTGTCGTATTGAAAAAACCGGTAATCAACGCCACCCACCCAGGCCTTGATCGCACCCGTTTCTGGTTCGATGGACACAAGCCCGGCATGCAAGATGCTCTTGTGGTACTTGATGGAGTCCATCGGCGACAACACCGTATCTCTCGGACCTCGGTGTGTGAAAACCTTCATCGGCACAGGCGAGTCAAATGCGGCATCAATTTCCTTTGACGTCATTCTGGCCCAAGTGTGGCTGCACCCCCCTTTCTCGGGATTGCACAACCAAACCAACTTGCCCTCTGAATCGGATTTGTCAATGTAATGCCCAGGCCGGTTGCACTCTGGACACAACTTTCCGGTGTACTTGAGGTGGCGATCACTCGCCCGCACAGCAGATGCCAAAATGCCATCGCGATCGCGCCGTGAAATGCCTTCATAAAAGGGCCACTCCGACTGTGAGCGACTGCGCAAATCTCGGTTCAGCGATGCTTGCAGTTCCCCACCCAAATGTTCTGACACCGCCCGCTCAGCTGCTGCTTGCATGCGGCTGTCGATGGTGGTGTGGATTTGAAGGCCATCCCGGTACAAGTCGTAGGGGGAGCCGTCCGCTTTGGCGAGAACAGGCAGTCCATCGGATCCCTTTTGCTTCAACAAATCTTTGAGGAAGGCACGAAGATTTTCACGGAAATACGGCGCCGGTCCTTCGTCATGGCTGACCCTTTGGAAGTTCAAGCCCAGCGGCAATGCGCGAAGGGAGTCGTAAGCCGCGTCGGTCAATTTGCCGTAACGCTTCATTTGGCCCAACACCACTTCCCTGCGTTGCAAGACCAACTCAGGCCGCCGAATCGGATTGTACAAGGCGCTGTTTTTCAGCATTCCCACCAACATGGCCGCCTCCTGTGTCTTCAATTCACCGACTTGCTTGTCGAAATAAATGTCCGCTGCGGATTTGATGCCGACCGCTTGGTTGAGGAAATCGTACCGGTTCAAATAGAGGGCCAAAATCTCCCCTTTCGTGTAATGGCGCTCAAGCCGCGCTGCGATGATCCACTCCTTCGGTTTTTGCAACAGGGCCCGTTCGATCAGCCCCGTAGAATCATAGGACTCGGTGAACAGCAGCTTGGCCAACTGCTGCGTGATCGTACTGCCGCCACCGCGTTTGCCCAGAAAAGCCACAGCGCGACCGAAGGCATAGAAGTCAATGCCACTGTGCATGTCAAAGCGGACATCCTCGGTGCAGACCAAGGCATCCACCAATTCTTGGGGGAGCTCCTCGAAACGGGCATCGGCACGATTCTCCGAATAATACCGCCCAATCACACGTCCGTCTGCGGAGAACACCCGAGTGGCCAAATCCGTCCGCGGATTCGCCAAAGCTTCTGTATCAGGCAAGTTTCGAAAACTGGCGAGGGTCACCAAAGAAGCTATGCCCAACAAGGGGGCCAAACTGGCGAGCCACAGCCAAAAGCGCTGGCGTCCGTAGGAAGGTCTTGCGGTCTTGCCCTTCGGTCGGGGCGGCGATGTCGACTTTTTCTTTGCCATGAATTCCTTTTGCAAGATTAGGGATTTATTGAGGGAAGACCGCCCGACTCAAGGTGTACCTTTGCCGGTTATGGTGGGTTTGATCAAAGCCGCTCAGTTGTTGCTGAGCTTGTCGATATTGGTGGTGCTGCACGAACTCGGTCACTATTGGGCGGCCCGGGCGTTCAAAACCCGGGTGGAAAAGTTCTACCTCTTCATGAATCCGGGCTTTTCGCTGTTCAAGAAACAAATCGGTGAGACCGAATGGGGCATCGGCTGGCTGCCGCTCGGCGGTTATGTCAAAATCTCGGGGATGATCGACGAATCGATGGACACCGAACAGCTCAAATCCGACCCAGAACCCTGGGAATTTCGGTCGAAACCAGCTTGGCAGCGCCTCATCATCATGCTTGGCGGCATCATCGTCAACCTCATCCTCGGCTTTGCCATTTACAGCATGGTCTTGATGGTTTGGGGAGAGACGGTGATCGAAACAAAAAACATTCCCTACGGCTTGGAATTCCATGAGAAAATGGAAGAATGGGGGTTTGAAGATGGAGACCAAATCGTGCAGCTCAACGATTTCCAGCCCGAGACCTACAACGAGCTCCGCCGCAAATTGTTTTTCGCCCCAGTTCATGATGTGGTGGTTCGCAAGCCCAACGGAGAAATGCGCGAGCTGCATTTCGAAGAGGAAATTGGCCAGCAACTGATTGACCATTCGGTTCGCTCCCCGATCAACTTGCGGTTGCCATTGGTCGTTGCAAGGGTGGAAGACGGCTCGTATGCAGACCAAGCGGGTTTGTTGGCCGGCGATCGAATGGTGTCCCTGAATGGGGTGCCCACATTTGCCTACGACCAGGTGGTGAGCTTCTTGCGCAGCCACCCGGGGGAGTCTTTTGAGTTTGTCGTGGAACGCGAAGGCCAAGGCCAAGTGGCTTTGACCGGACAGACGGACGAAACCGGTGCCTTTGGGTTCAACAACGCCATGCCCAATGCGCTTGACGATTTCACCATCACACGTCGAACTTACGGTCTTGGGGAAGGCGTTGTCAGCGGTTTTCAATTGGCTGCCACCACTTTGCAGGATTATGTCCTTTCCATGCGGTTTCTGTTTTCCAAGTCCGGGGCAAGCCAAGTGGGCAGCCTCGTGACCTTTGGCAGCATCTTCGACGCCGGTTGGGATTGGGAGGTGTTCTGGCGGAACACCGCTTTCTTTTCGTTGATTCTCGCTTTCATGAACTTGTTGCCCATCCCCGCACTCGATGGCGGGCATGTGGCCTTTCTGCTCTACGAGATGGTGGTGGGTCGCCCTGCCCCAGAAAAATTCCTGGAGCGTGCCCAGATTGTCGGCATCGTGCTGCTTCTGTCGTTGATGGTCTTCGCACTTGGCAATGACATTTGGCGGCTCATCACGGGCCAATTCGGCTAACTTGGCCCCATGTCTGTCAATGACATCAACGCATACGGTTTGGTCATCGGCGGTTCGCTGGTGATCATCCTTTCTTATTTCGCGAACCTGCTGGCCAAGCGCACAAACATTCCCAGTGTGCTGGTGCTCATCGGGATGGGCGTCGCTCTTCGACAGGGCCTGAATGCCATGGGGCTCACCGGGATTCCTTACGAAGGCCTGGTCCTCGAGCTCCTGGGGACCATTGGATTGATTTTCATTGTGCTCGAAGCCGCGCTCGACCTCGAACTGAAGAAGGAAAAACTGCCCCTCATTTTGAAAAGTGCCAGCCTCGCCTTGCTTGCTCTGGCTGGCAGTTCGATGGGCATCGCAGCGCTGTTGGCCCAATTGATGGGGATGCCATTGTTTCAGGGATTGGTCTACGCCATCCCCTTGAGCATCATGAGCAGCGCCATCATCATCCCGAGTGTGGGTGGGCTGCACCACGACCCGAAGGAATTCATGGTCTACGAGAGCACGTTCTCGGACATCTTCGGCATCATGGCCTTCTATCTCTTGCTGGAGAACTCCGATGTGGCCTCGACACAATCTGTTCTCCTGAACATCGGTTCGAACCTGATTTTGACCCTCGCCATTGCCGTATTGGTCAGTTACTTGCTGGTCTGGGTGCTTCAGAAAATCACCAGCCAGGTCAAGTTGTTTCTGTCTGTGGCTGTGCTCCTTCTGATTTATGCCATCCAGAAGTTGTTGCACCTGAGCCCATTGATTTTGATTCTGATTTTCGGACTGATGCTCAACAACCACCGGATTTTCTTTCCCGGCAATTGGCGCATTTTCAGACGGCAGCAGGAAGAAGGTCGCTTTGTTCACCTCTTGGACGACAAGCGCATGGAGAGCCTTCACCACGATTACCATTTGTTGACCCTTGAAAGCGCATTTGTCATTCGAACGTTCTTTTTCGTGCTGTTTGGAATGACCGTTTCGCTGGCCGCTTTGAGCAACTTGGATGTCTTGGTGGACGGCCTGTTGATTTGCCTCATCCTGTTCGCGGTTCGGTTGGTTTTCTTGTTGTTGTTCCAACGTCAGCAACTGTTCCCGCTGCTGTACATCGCGCCGCGAGGCCTCATCACCATTTTGCTCTTTTTCCAAATTCAATCCTCCTACCCGGAGTACCTCAGCCCCGCTTTCGACCAAGGGATCTTGCTGGTGGTGATTCTCGTGACGAGCCTGGTCATGACCGCCGCACTCATCCAACATGGCCTTGGCATTCGAGAAATCCCACGGGAGCCAGATACGGCTGCGCTTTCCCTGGATTTGGATCAACCCTCTACTGGCCCAGCACCCTCCTCGGCGGCCGCTGAAGACGAAACAGGCACATAGATTCCACCCGGGGAACGAACCACCCATCCCATCAATTCGAGTCGGGTGAGCAGCGATTGCACCTCATGGTCCGGTTGTTTCAGCGCTTCCGCGCAGGCCGCACGATGGGCTCCGGATTGCTTCATCAAAAACATCCACAACGACTGCAAGGCCGTCGGCAAGGCCTCCGCCATGCCCAGCAGAACCGGTGGGCGCTTCGAGACCCAGTGTGCAGCGCCTTTCAGACCTGACAAACGGGTCAACAACTCCCTCGGGTCTTCAAAGGCCGTGCCGGGGAAGGCGTCGATCAGCATTTGATTTCCCTTCCAACGCCTCCCACCGGCAGGGGGATTCAAAACAAACAGGTTCACGCCCATGTCCAACGCAATGTCCACCGAGATCATGGACCCCCCACGTTCAGGGCTCTCGATCACCACCAAAGTGTCCGCCATCCCCACAGCGATTCGGT
>ENA-OUOG01005413-OUOG01005413.1-marine-metagenome-genome-assembly--contig:-NODE-5413-length-10337-cov-3.141618_pt1 | contig 10337 bp, 6 predicted proteins | sample MGYA00248635_ERZ508505 | MGnify/ENA primary metagenome ERZ508505 (study PRJEB26176, sample SAMN06267871) | marine metagenome | isolation source: Saanich Inlet, British Columbia, Canada | place: Pacific...
CGATGCCTTCGCTACTTTGGCTTTGGTTTTGGCTTTGGTTTTGGCTTTGGTCGTGGCTTTGCCTGCTACCTGTCGACCTTTTGAAGCCACTTTAGGATTCGCTGCAGATTTAGGTTTGGCAGCCGGTGTCGATGCCTTGGCCGTAACGGCCTTGGTTTTGGGCTTGGTTGTCGCTTTGCCCGCTACCTGCCGACCCTTCGAGGCCACTTTACGAGTTGTGCCGCTCGTCTTTGAGCGTTTGCTGAGAGGCTTCTTCTTGGCTGCAGCCTTTGTTTTCAACGATTTTTTGGCCGCTTTGCCCGCTTTTTCAGGGCGCATATCGTCAGGCAGCGACTGTTGCTCCTTCAGCGTCTGCGCCACGGTCTGTTCGGGTTGTCCCAAGGCCTGCAGGAACATATTGCGAACTAAGGTCACCTGTTCGTCCATTTTTTCTAGGGACCAGCCGGTGGTATCCACCGGGGGAAGCACGTCCACCCGAACGGTTCCCGGCTTGAACACAAAATCGCCTTTTGGGGCAATATCCCCGGCGTTATGAATCACAACCGGCACAATGGGTACTCCCACTTGCATGGCCATGTGGAAGCCACCTTTCTTGAACGGCGCCAACTTACGCGTTGGGGCTCGGGTACCTTCTGGGGCAATCACAAGTGATTGCCCCTCTTCTCTCATAGCGGTCGCGAGGGGTGCCATCGATTCAATTGCTTTACTGCGGTCAGAGCGATCAATAAAGACAACTCCCGCAGCCCCCATTGCCTGACCGATAAGAGGCATTCGTTGTATTTCTTTTTTCCCCACGGCAACTACATCGCGACGAACGAGGCGGGCCATTACGGCGACGTCCGCTTTGCTTTGATGATTGAACATGAACACAGCGGGGCGTTGTGCCCATAAATGTTCTTCCCCCGTGACCTCTAGGTCGAGCCCTATCAGTGCACTGCAAGTATCTGCAAATAACGAGATAGAAAAATTCAGGGAGTCCCTTTTAGATCCTGTAAGCGCATAGAGGGGCAGTGCTGCCGCGACGCTACCGACGAGTGATCCTGTTGCTGCAACAGACCGCAAAAATCGATTGACGGAGATGCGCCCTCGACTGTCAAAGGTTGTTGTAGGCCAATTATTTTCTTTGGTGATTTGTCTGATCCGTTTTCTGGGGTTCAAGGTGACCGGTCGCCCCACGTATTCAAGCAATTGAATGTCGTCGACGCTGTCGGAGTAAAAAAAGCTTTGGCTTAAGTCAGCCCCGGTATCCCTTGCTAAGGTCTGAGCGGCATCAACTTTTCCCTCGCCAAAGCAGGTCGGCTTGACGACTGCCCCAGTAAAACTACCGTTTGCGACTTCCAATCCTGTACAAAACACGCGATCAATATTGAGATCTCTTGCGGCAGGCATTACTTGGTAGGGTGTCGCTGAGCTGATAATCGCAACAGAGTGGCCCTTTGCTTGGTGAGCTGCAATCAGTTCCCGCGCCTCAGGATAAATAAGCCGGGCTATTTTTTTACGGAATAAGCGTTCGCTGTTTCGGGTGTATTCGTCTTCGTCGCGCCCAGCAAGATACTGTGCATGAACTGCCATGAGTGCAGAAAAGCCCATATTGCCCAAACCAAAGCCGGTCAGTGCACGGGTCAGTTCGTAAAGCTCATCAGGCTTTAGTTCCCCTCGAGTCAACGCGTCTTGAAGAAATACAGTGGCGGAAAATCCGGCAATAATGGTGCCGTCGAAATCAAAAATTGCGGCTGTCTCAGGACCGGGTTTCGAGGCGTTGATATCGGCAATGAGTTTTGAAAAGTTCAAGGGTTGTCCTTAAATGGTTAGCGTCAAATGGCCAGCTTCGCCCCTTTAGGGCATCATTATCCACAACATACACGGCTAGCTCATTGGGGCAAAGTGTATAGTACTTGCTCGCTAGCGGTCATTTATCACAGTTGATTGCCAATCTGGACTGATTGCCGGTCAAGCTCATGGTGATAAGGAGAAACCTCAAGTTCATGAACGACGAAAAAGATAGACTTCCGGGAGATATTTTCTGGAGCACTTTTCTCGAAGAAGAGGGTTTACCCGCCAGCTATCGTGACACCGCTGAAGCTTGGTTTTCACCCCTAGTTCAGTCTATTTTGCGGCATTACAACGAACAAACATCGGTAGTGGCGAGCTCCCCTCAAATTATCGGCATACATGGGTGTCAGGGGTCAGGGAAAAGCACTTTAGCGGCGCTTTTAGAAGCTTGGTTAAGGAATATCTCTGATTTGAATGTGTTGCGCTTATCCATAGACGATTTTTATCTGACTAAGCATCAGCGTCGATCTTTGGCAGAGGCTATTCACCCTTTATTCGCGACTCGCGGTGTGCCTGGTACTCACGATATAGCGTTGTTAGAAATGGTTTTGCGAGCAGTGATTGCGCGAAGCCCTGAAGAAATTTTCATCCCTGAGTTTGACAAGGCAAAGGACGATCGGGCGCCACTTGAGAAATCAGTGGTTGCCCGTGACATCGACGTGGTCGTACTCGAAGGTTGGTGTGTGGGTCTTCCTCCCGAGCCCCAATATCGGTTAGCGCATGTCACCAACCTTATGGAGTCGGAGCAGGATCCAAACGCTATTTGGCGTGGGGAGGTCAATAAAGCGCTGGCGCAGAGTTACAGCACAGTGTTCGAACTTCTAACATCACTCATTGTTCTGAAGGCTCCGCACTTTGAAACCGTGGTTGATTGGCGTTGGGAACAAGAGCAAAAGCTCAGCGGGCGGCAGAAGCGCCCCCTGGGACTCGACGACGCCTTGATGGATCGAGAAGGTGTTGAGCGTTTCGTACAGTTTTTTCAGCGACTCACGGTCTGGGGTCTAGAGGTCCTGCCGGATCGTGCCGATCTTTGCTACCACTTAGACGCAAGTCGTCAGATTAAATCTTCGTCGGGGCCCTGGGCTAGCGGCTGAATTACTCCCTGCAATGTTCACCTATCCACTCGATGCAGCAAGGTAGGAAACTCTTACGCTGCTCCCGAGCACGGATGCTTGGTGCTCAGGGCAAAACCGTTTCACGAAATTTTTCAAAAGCCTGCCTAGATGACTCAAGCGGTTTCTCCGCCCTTGCTCGCGCCTTGGCGCAGGATTTTTTACTGACCGATAATCGATCGATGAAGCCCTTTCCAATCAGGGAGATACCACCGGTCATAACGGCAAGCCCGCCTTGCACAATGGTGCCCTCTGGATCTAGCGACATCTGAGGCCGGGCCAGGGTGCCAGCAACGCCAACAAAGGGATTGAAGGCGGTACTTGCGCTTATGCCTAGGCCTTTTTGTGGGACGGTATTGAAGGCCAAAAACAGCTTTTCATTGTGCAGATCGACTTGACCTTTACTAACAATAGCCAACTCATCTGAGATAACGGTAGCAAAGGGATCACCTTTTACTTTGCCATTAACAACTGCGGCAAAAGCTGCCACGCACTGCAATTTGGTCATCTCTTCTTCTTCCTTAACGACATTGAGAAGTGACACCAGTTCAACAAGGAAGTCGTTCGCAAAAAAACCTGAAAGCTCTCCCGGAATAACCCCCTCGTCCATGGTTACTTGCAGTGAGCCATTTAAGCTCTGCGCTAACTCTCGCAAAGTGTTGCCCGAGCCATATAGTTCACCCGAGAAATCTGCGGGTGGTAGTGCTGCTAAATCTTCAGCCGCGAGGGCAGAATTTGGCAATATGGGTCTGACCTCGTCACCCTCTATCGTCAGGCCAAAGTGTTGGTCACCGTCTCCGGGAATACCGAACCCCGACAATTCAATACGACCGCCCAATTCACTTTTTACTGCGGCTTTATCAACGATAAAGTGCCCGTCAGTGATGTGACTGATCAGCTCGATATTGTTAAGCCGTCGCTCACGAAATATGAATCGATCGGCAGTGATATTGATGTCAGCATTAAAATGCTTCAGAAACTCTAAGTTAATTTCGGCGGAGGGTATTACTCTTTTATTGCGGGCAATTTTTTTCTTTTTTGGCTCGGCATTTTCCTCGCCTGACCTAGACTTTCTCCGGTTTTTTTTCTTGGGTTGCGCTGGTGCTGGTGCTGGTGCTGAAACTGCCGGGGACAATGACTCCTCCTTAATAATGGTTGTCTCCGATGCATAGAGGGGCCGGAGATCGATCATGCTGCTGTGCAGTGCCAATTGAATGTTGGGGTGGGATGGATTGCTAATCCTTAATTGTCCGCTGAATTCAGAATCCAAGGATTTAACTGCTAACGTATCGGCGGTTAAGTGTGACTTGTCCCCATTGAATGAGGCGTCAATCTGCAACGGAATCTTTGGTAAGGACAGGTTTGCCAGCCAACCTAATCGTTGCAAGTTTGGAAGATCTATCTGTATCTCCAGGCCGGTGCCAGAAAAGTTTTCGCCAAATTGAAGCTCCCCACGTGAAAAAATAGTCGCGCCTGCAGCTGTGTTTAATGTGAGCTCCCGAATTGATGCCTGAGACCCACTTTGAGACAGATTAACCTTCGCCGTCATAGTCAGCGGCTCAGTTAAAGCCGTGGTATTTTCTATGACCACCCAGTCATAAGCGTTCTCCACGGCGAACATAGCGTCTACGTCGACGGTGCCCTGCGAAAACTGAACGTCGCCCTTAACGGCCAAGTCACCGATCTCAAGTTTCAAGTCTTTAACTTCCCAGCCTTTTGAGGTGACCGTGAATTTACTGGTAGCAATCAATGATTTGTCGAGTTGGTCCTGTGGAATTTCGGGGGGCAGGTGTTTGGTCGGGAGTAGCTCTGTGAGTTTGCTTCCTTGCAGACTTAAGTCGCCGACCACTGATTTTTTCTTTGGTATCACTGTAATCGCTCCTTGAACCTGAATTTCTGACAGGGTCAAATCGAGATCTTGCAGATTCAGGGTGTCCTTAGACCAATCGGCATTGAAGCTGCCGGTGACTGTCTGGTTGGGGACTAAAGCGAGGGTATCGTCATTTTTCAGCCAGTGGCTCAGTGTTTTTCTAAGGTCGGTAACTGTCAGATTGTGAGCAGTGGTAAATTCGGTAGCAGGACCTTCGCGAGGAAAACTGGCCGAGAAGTTACTAGAAATGCCTTCTACAACGAGCTTTCCTGCGCTTAGTTCGATGTCATTGTTAGTGACCAGCAGGTCTGTGTTTAGTGACCAACGGTCACGGAAGCTGGGTTTTTGATGGGCTAGCATGAGCAAGGCCCCCAGATCATCGCCTTTAGCCGAGAGAGTTAACGAGGTCCCTGTCAATTTGCGCTGGCCACGCAACCATCCGTCGGCCTTAAGTTCTCCGTACTCGGTAGTTATCAAGCTGCTCAACTTGGTATTTTGCTTGTCGGTTTCTAGAGAGAGCTGTGCCGTAACGGCGCCTTTTACTTCCTCGGGCAGTTGGAACACATCTTGAAAAATCTCAATCGCAGGTACTGACGCCTGTGCCGATAAATTAGCCTGAATCGGAGTCTCTAGATTTGGAATGTCTAGCCCTGCTGCTATCTGCAGCCGCCCTATGTTGATACGAGACTCACTAACACTCAGCCGCTGCTGATCCCTCTTGACTTTACCCGTTGCGCTAAAGGGCACGTGGGGAAATTTCGGTGCACCCAGTAAATCTGCGAGACGACCTATGTCGGGTCCGCTTACCGCAACGGCCAATTCGACATCGGTTAAGGTTCGGAAATTATTGACGGTGCCACTGATAACCCCAGAAAAATCACCGACTAAGCCGTCTAGTCGAACAACTATTTTTTCTATTCCCGGTTGTACAGAAATGCTTAGGTCTAGGGCGCCCTGACTAAAAGGCGGCAGGTTGAGCAGCTCTGTGAAGTATTCGACGCTTGGCCCCTGCAGGGCGATTTCGACTTGGGGCGTATTCGGGGATCTGAGATCGCGCACTAGAGCTTTACCTTCGAGATGTACGTCGCCTAAATGCATATCGAGACCAACATTGATATCGGTCAGAGAGGTAAGGGCATCAGCGGAGGAGGCGGTAACATCGGCCTGCAAGGGCGCCTTGTTGACGTCCCCGACAACAGATAATTTCGCTCCGCTAAGGTCTTGGTCCAGCGTGGCGTCTACCCGCAGTGTTCTAGTCTCTTCTTGGCTGTCTATCAGCGTGAGCTGTAAATCGTCAATGTTGGCAGATTCTAAAAATACCGGTATGCCTTTTGCTGGTTTGCCTGACGTCAACGCGGTAGCTTGAGTTTTATTAAGTTTAAATTGCCAGTTGGAGTGGCCCTCCACTCCTTGAATGAGATGGAGTTTAGGTTGGGTAAACCTCAGAGATTTTATTTTCGGTTGGCTAAGAAACAGATCAGGAATCGAGGCATTGAGTTCAGCAGAGGCCAAGCTTAAAAATGCGGGTCCTTTGAAACCTTCTGGTTGAGCAATGACAACATTGGCCACTGTAATGTTGATTGACCGATCGATATCGATATCGATGTCAAGATCTGAAAAAGTGACGTTTCGCTGGAGCAGCTGACTAGTTTTAAGTGCGACAAAATCTCGAAAAAAATCACTGTCCTTAGTGATTAAAGTCACGACGACCAGGGCGCTTATTAACAGCGCTGTCGCTATAAAAAATTTATTAATAGATCGCACGTATATCCCGAGACATCTTTTCGGTCAGTTTGAGACTAGTCGCTACCTCAGGTGGCGTCGACCCCCTACAGCCATTGAATCAGGTTTTATTCAGCAATTTCATCCTCAGCAACTGGAATTTTTAAATGTAGATGCCGCTTAAAAAGTGGCAAATATTCATCGTGCCGGTGGCTGACAAAGATCAGCGTTGTGTGACGGCGATTTTCGAGTGTGATCAGTAAATCCAAAATTCTTGATCGGTTTAGCTCATCAAGGCCCTGAGTTGGCTCGTCTAAGACTAACAGTAGTGGTGACTTGACCAATGCACGGGCAATAAGAACCAGGCGTTGCTCGCCGTAACTCATTGTGTGGAAGGGCTCTGTGGCATGTTCGCGTAAGCCCGCCGCTTGCAGCCACTGCTTGGCAATCTTGACCTGAACTTCACTGACCTGCTCATACACGCCAATAGAATCAAAAAACCCCGAACACACCACTGTGAGTGCATCACAGCGCACCCGGTAAAACCGGTGAAGTTCACTGCTAACGATACCCATCTGCTGTTTTAACTCCCAGATAGACTCTCCATGACCACGCCGGTAGCCCAGCACTCGAACGTCATTGTTGTAGCTTTGTGGGTTATCTCCGGTGATTAAGCCCAGTAGGGTTGATTTACCTGCACCGTTTTCTCCGGTAATCAAGGTGTGTTCAAGAGGTGCCAGCTGCAGGGTCAAGTCGCGCAGAACAACCTTTTGGCCGTAACGAACCGATGCGTTGGCGATGTTAATAATGTGCTCGTGGGGAAAATCTGTGAGCTGCTTGGAATGTTCCGGCCAATCTGGCTGTTCCGTTGCAGCAAACAAGGCCCTCAATATATGCTCTTTTTTGTCAGCCTCCTCGTTATCAAGGCATTGGAGCACGCCGTTTTTTACCGTCGCGAGAGCGCTGCACCACGCGGGTATATCGTCGCGGTTGCTCAACAAAAATACGACGGTGGTGCCCCTTTCCCAAACCGACTTTAACGCCGCGGACAGGTTGTCGCAGGCCATGTGGTCGAGACTATCGAACGGGTTGTCGAGAATAAGGACTTCGGCGCCTTGGAGTAGTGCCTGAGCAATGAGTAATTTACGGCTCTCCCCAGTACTGAGCTGGGTGTAAGGCTGATCTAATCGGTGGCGCAAATTCAATGCGTCTATTAAGGGATCATCGGTTTTATCCGGTGGTAAAAAATCTATCGCTTTGGTGGCTGTTTCGCTTTCAGGAAGCAAATCGGTGGCCGCTAGTTTTAGCTCCTGTTCAAAGATGCTCTGCTGCTGCTCAAAAGACACTAGGTTTATTGCCGTTACAGGTATCTCACGAATGATCGACCCTCGGCCATGGTCCTTGAGCTGTCCCAACAGCAGTCGGTCAATAAATTGTTTCCCCGAGCCATTGGGCCCCACTACGCACCAGGCATCGCCTGAGCTGATCGTCCAGTTATCGACGCTTAGGTCGGGGGATGTAAATGCTGTGATCCGAATCATGGTGCTGTGGATTCCAAGTTGGCGCGAATGATGAGCTCTGCGGATGTGTTGCGAGATAGTAACTCAGCCATAGGTTTTGGGTTGGGGGCGATGGTTATCGCAGCGCTGTATAGCCTCCATTGTTAGATATTTCATAGGTTTAAGGCCTATGGGTCTCATGCCATCTGTGCGATGTGGAATCTGGGTTTCGAACTATAAGATGGGGTTTGGTATTTGATGTCGCGGTTTATTGGCGTTTATAGCGAGAGTCTGCGCGCCACAATTCAACATTTTTTAGACTTAACGGGGAGGATTTGATGGCTTGGGTGGCCACAAAACTGCGAGAAATTAAACGCTCTATTGTTACCTCAGAGAAGACTATTGCGATGCAAGCCCATTCAGTCATCAAACTTTGGCAAGCCGTGAGCCCACCGTCAGCTCAAACCCTCATGCAAAACAAGGGGGTTTGCCTTCAGCCCTCGTCCAATGGTGATCAGTTTGCACTACTAAAATTAACGAGGGGGCAAGCTTTCTATGCGGCTAAAGCGGTCTGGGCTCGTTACTTCGGTCAGGCTGCGGTCGTTGAAATATTAATGTATCGAGCAGCATTAACACCGTTTGATGTTGAGACTGTGGCTTATGACGCCCACCTTGAGTATCGAATCCCTGTTCTTGATCTGCCCAGGCTCTCTTTGGCTCAGGTTAGATCTGCTCGAGTTATTGGCTCGGTAGGGGGGTCAACTCAGCTAAGTGGGTCTCGGGGTTTAACGGAGCAAACGTCCATTGCGCATCTTGGTCGAGGCTTGGGAAGCACAGTTCAGGCTGAGCTCCTCCCGAACTTATGACGGCCACAGTGGTGGTTTTGTTTTGGCTGATCAGGCCCCGCGTCCCCGGTGTTAGCTGCAGTGGCATCCCGAGCAGCTGAAAGAGATTGCCATCACCTTGGTATTTTACGAGAGCTTCTCGTATGCACCACTGGCGATAAAACCACGCTTTACTCTCGGCTTCGGAGCAGTTTGCGAAATGTGTTTGACCCTCAGGCCAAAAATAGCGGTGTACTACCTTGGCCACTGATTTAGGTCGGTGATGTTCTACGTCTATCCCGATAGATCCCACCGTGTTCATCGCGACAAGGATTGCTTTGTGAGAGTGGCTGATACTGCAGGCAATTGTATGACCGTCGGCGGTTAGTAATCTCGGAGCAGTGCCTGCAGTTGAAACAACCTCAGCAGATACGCCTAAACGTTGCTGAGCCAATGTTTGAAGAAGCTTTCGCGTCACAACAAACTCGGTTTTTCGGGGTTCTCCCTTCATCAGTGCAATTCGCTGTTGATCGGCTGCCGAAAGCCCGCTGCGCCACTTTGCAATGGCATGGAGGGGAATGTTTTCGGTGCCCGGTAGAAATGCGAGGGTAATCATTATTGAGTATCCAACGGGGCAGTCAAATTGGGGTCAAACGTGTATTCTTCCTTGGCGTTCATCACCGCTAGGTTACCTTAATGTTTCGAACTGTATTTTTCATTGTAGTGGTAGGCATGATTTCGGCTTGTGCGAGTAAGCCGACTTACGAGCTTGACTACGATCGCGATTTTGATTTTTCAAACTTTAAAACCTACCGTTGGTATGACGATGTTGTTCACTCTCGTGAATCTCAATACCGAAAATTTAATTCATCAGATAAACGCATTCGCGAGGTGGTTAGCAAGGAGCTCGCTGTGCACAACCTGCGCGAAAGCAAAGACGAAGGTGCTGACTTTTGGATTAATTACACCGTCTCCAAGCAGCGTCAGCAGATTATCCACTCCACAGGGTATGACAAAGGTATGCACGGTGGTGTATCCGCGGGCAGTTATGGCAACTCGGTGATGGTTGGCTATAGCTCAGGGCCCTCTGTGCGCGAATATGACGAGGGTACAGCGATCCTAGACGTTATTGATGCAAGTACCCAAAAGATTGTTTGGCGCGGTATTGCTGAAGGGCGGTTAAAAGATCATCCGACAATGAGCGAGCGCTACAAGGCCACGACGGCAGTTGCCACTGAGCTACTGGGTGATTTTCCTCCTGGTACCGCACCATGACGGCGGCACGACCGGGCAGCCGGGGGCTAATCGGTGACTCAACAAGTGTAGAGGGCGGCTCGCTGTTACCCATGCTGAGGTTAGCTAATTCATGTTGACTAAAAAGCATGTGATGCCGCCACTGTTAGTTCTGGGTTGCTTGCTCTATGCGGCGCTCATAAACCCTGTGGAAGGTCGTGTTGTTGGGGTGGCGGTCCTTCCT
>ENA-OUOG01005414-OUOG01005414.1-marine-metagenome-genome-assembly--contig:-NODE-5414-length-10329-cov-6.649142_pt1 | contig 10329 bp, 7 predicted proteins | sample MGYA00248635_ERZ508505 | MGnify/ENA primary metagenome ERZ508505 (study PRJEB26176, sample SAMN06267871) | marine metagenome | isolation source: Saanich Inlet, British Columbia, Canada | place: Pacific...
GAGCCTGTGAGTCAGGCCAGTGCGAATCAACGCTCGGGTCGTTGCGGTCGGACAGAGCCTGGGATTGCGATCCGCCTCTATGACGAGTCCGATTTTCAGTCGCGAGCGACTTTTACGGATGCTGAAATCCTTCGAACCAATTTGGCTTCAGTGGTTCTGCAATGTTTGGACCTTGATCTTGGCGATCCACTAATTTTTCCATTTGTTGATCCGCCGGAGGCTCAGCTAGTTCGTGATGGAATCCAACAATTACGTGAGCTAGACCTGATTTCTGCGCAAGGTCAATTAACCCAGCTCGGTCGCCGTGTCGCTCGAATCCCGCTGGATCCCAGGATTGGTCGAATCCTTCTAGACGCAGAACGTCGGCGCGTGTTTTGGGAAGTCAGTGTGGTTGCATCGGCATTATCGATTCAAGATCCACGTGAAGCACAGTTTGATGGAGCGGAGATTGCAGACCCATCAAGTCAGTTTGTGACGTTATGGAATCTGTGGAACCGAGTGGAAAACGCGCGAGATGAATTGTCCAATTCGAGATTTCGGCAGTGGTGTCAGTCTGAAGGGCTGAACTACAACCGACTTCGAGAGTGGCGTGAGATTCACCGGCAAACGCTGTTGAGTTTTCGTGACCAAAAACATGCGCCCCAGTCAGACAATCTGGACCGCATTGGCTTTCATACGGCGCTCTTGACCGGACTGTCCAGTCAAATCGGCCGCCGAGATGAGTTGGATTATCAAGGGGTTCGGAATCGACGTTTTCGGATTCCCAAAAATGCCATTCAAACGAAAGCCCCTTGGGTGATGGCTGCGGAATTGGTGGAAACGCATCGAATCGTCGCGAGAACGATCGCTCAAATTGATCCGAAGTGGGTCGTTGCTGCGGTTCCCCGATTACTGAAATACACCTATGCAGAACCGTTTTGGTCGAAAAAACAAGGGCGCGCTTTGTGTTATCGCACCACTCGACTGTTTGGCTTGGCATTGATCGAACGTGAGGCGGTCGGCTATGCATCCATTGATGGAAAGCTTGCACGGCGGCTTTTGATGACTGAGGGATTGATTGCCGGTGACATCAAAACCCGTTTGCCGTTTATGACACACAACCAAGCCGTCTTTACTGAGGCGTCTGATATCGAAGCGAAATTGCGGCGCGTTGACGTGATGAAGGCGCCAGAAGATTTGTTGGAATGGTTCGATGTCCGTTTCCCTGAGTCAATTACCGATGTTCGTGGCTTGGAAAACTGGTGGAAAACAGCGACAGAAGAGGATCGAAAAGCGTTGTATCTGACCGTTGATGATCTGAAACTCGATCCGGAGATGGCATTGAATACTGCGCATTTTCCAGAACAGGTTGCACTGGGACATCTGACCTTGCCAGCGAGTTATCAGTTTGCTCCTGGTCAAGATGACGATGGGGTCACTGTGCAAGTGCCACTTGCGGCATTGATGCAGTTAAAACCTGAAAATTTGGAATGGACAGTTCCAGGTGCGATCGAAGAAAAAGTCGAAGCGATGATCCGAGCGCTACCCAAAACGATCAGACGGCAATTGGTTCCCATTCCAGACTTTGTCAAAACGATCATGCCGATGATCGAGGCAAATTCTGGTGGTTTGATGCAATCTGTAGCGCGTTGTGTGACCAAGCGAACGGGGATGGCAGTTGATCCCTTGGTTTGGGCAGATCAACAACTGGACGCGCGGTTGACCTTGCGGATTGAAGTGACAGATTCCGATGGGCTGGTGATGGATAGCGACCGTGATCTGTTGAGTTTACAGCGTCGTCTGGGTGACCAGGTGGGCGAAATCCAGCACGCCTCGTCAGAGACGGTGTATCACGATTGGCCGGTGGGTCTTCAGTTGGCTGCGGAGTCCATCGCCGATGTTGGTGGTATTGAAATGAAGCGTTTTGAGCGTTTCATTTATCAGTCTGAGGGCGTAATACTCGGTTATCTGTTCGATCCGATTGATGCCTCGGTGCAACATCGGACGGCTGTTGCTCAGTTATTGGTGGAACAGTGTGCTGACTTATTGCGATTCCTGAAGTCAAAAGAGAGGGTCTATCAAAAAGCAATCGTATCGATCTGTCGCGATGACGATGATGAAAGCCAGTTAAGACGATTGTTGGTGCTGTCATGCTTGGATGGGGATTCAGAGGTCTTATCCGAGCAGCAGTTCAAGCGAGCCAGAGAGTGCGTGCGTGGACGGTTGCATGCAAGAGCGTTGGCAGTGATGGGTTCGATTGAATCGGCAATGTCTCGACACCGGACACTCAAGCAACGGCTTGGCGGTAAGATCCCGGCGGCCTGGTTAACGCCGATTGCTGCCATGAAAGCGCACGTAGAGCATCTCTGCTCCGATGTTCTAGCCAATACTCCTGCTGATCGACTGATTGATCTCGATCGATATTTGCAGGCGATCGAGATACGCCTGGAGAAATTACAGTCCCGCTTACTCTTGGATGCGCAATGGCAGAAAGAGGTGGATGAGATCGAGTCAGGCCTGAAAGCATTATGGTCAACATACCCAGAGGATTGGCAATATCAGGATCGACAATTGGTGGATTTGAGGTGGCAAATCGAAGAGTTTCAAGTACTCTGTTTTGCTCAATCGTTGAAAACACGCGAGAAGGTGTCGTTTAAACGGCTGTCGACTGCTTTGAGGGACTATCGAGAATTATGATGCGCGCGATCTATTTGGTTATCGCTCTGTTTGGTATGCCGGCCTTGGCTGTGGCTGAAGCGGAAAACGATCCATTCGAGGGTTGGAATCGCGCGATGTTTTCCTTTAACCAAAAGGCCGACAAATACGTCTTAAAGCCAGTCGCCGAGGGATACCAAGCAGTGACGCCGGCCCTAGTGCGTAAAGGCGTGAGTAACTTTTTTAATAACCTCGGAGAGCCAATCACGGCCGCTAACTCCGTGTTACAGGCTAAGCCAGGCAAGGCTGCGCGGTCCTTAACGCGATTTGTGTTTAACACGACCTTTGGCCTGTTGGGTATTTTTGATGTTGCCGGTGCGATGGGGATTGAGCGGGAAAATGAGGATCTCGGACAGACTCTTGCCTACTGGGGAGTCGGCTCAGGACCCTATCTAGTGTTGCCTGTGCTTGGGCCGAGTAACCTGCGGGACCTCGGTGGACGCTTTGGCGATCGGCCGCTGAATCCGATTAGCTGGCAAGACGACGTAGGGACCACTGAAATGCTGATCGGTGATGGGATCCAGACGCGTGCGCAGTTATTGGGAATGGAACCGAAATCTGTCGGTGACCCTTACGTTCTGATGCGAAGCGCTTATGAGCAACGACGTCGTTACCAAATCAACGATGGCATCGTGGTTGACTTGTTTCTTGACGATCCCTTCTTGGATGACCCTTCAGCCGCTCAATAAGCGCTCAAGAGTTTCTTGATCCTTGATAAACCGAGTGATCCCATCGGCAAGTTTTTCGTTCGCCATGCTGTCTGCGGCAATAGCCAGCAAGAATTCGTCCCGAGATAACATTTTCAATGGCTCTCCGGTTGGCGACATGGTTGGCATTGGCTGAACCCGTTCTTGCCGATTTTCGAGCTCCTCAAGCAATGCCGGAGAGATTGTTAGTCGGTCGCAGCCAGCGAGCGCTAAGACTTGATCAGCGGTCCGGAACGAAGCACCCATGACGATGGTTGAGACACCATGGACCTTATATTGATTCAGGATGTTTTTGACGGATAATACGCCAGGATCTGATTGGGCCGACTCGGGGATCTCTCCCTTCGCGACGTACCAATCATAGATTCGCCCGACAAAGGGGCTGATCAGTGTTGCCTGAGCATTTGCCGCTGCGATCGCTTGAGTCTCTGAAAACAGCAGTGTGAGATTACAGCCGATTCCTTCTTCCTCAAGGGCTTTTGCGGCTTGAATACCTTCCCAAGTGGAGGCGAGTTTGATCAAAATTCGATCTTGCGAAATGCCGAATGTCTCGTATTTTTTCAGGATCAAGTGGGCTTGTTCAATCGAACGCGCTGTGTTGAATGAGAGGCGCGCATCAACTTCAGTTGAGACGTACCCTTTGATGCGTTGCGCGATCTCAACACCAAATCGCACAGAGAGATCAAGCGCAGCTTCAGCAGCTGAGGCAAATTGTCCTGTTGCCAAGCCGAGTTTGGTTTCAGCAATTAACCCAGCAGTTACAGGCGATTGAGCTTGTTTGAGGATCAATGATGGGTTGGTGGTGGCATCCACTGGCTTGAAGGTTTCAATGGCATGGAAATCAGCTGTATCGGCGACCACAACACTGTGTTCACGGAGTTGTTCTAAAGTATTCATACTGTCTCTACATTAGGGATGGCTGCGAGTGCGTCTTCAACGACCGCCCAGTCTGCGTCTGGCAGATGCGCTCTTTCACTGAGAATCCGGCGATACTGGCGAGCACCAGGGACCTGATGATACAGACCCACTAGGTGTCTTGTCAGGTGTTTCAGCGGAAATCCTTCGGCCAGGATGGACTCCACATAGGGTCGATAGGCTAACAATGCCTCATAGGCGGTTTGGTTTGGTGGTTCGGATTGGAAGAATTCGCGATCGACGCTTAGTAATAATTGTGGGGTTTGATAAGCGGCCCGACCGACCATGACACCATCAACTCGAGTCAGTTGTTCAAGACATTGCCCCAAGGAAGTTAATCCACCATTTAAAACAATTTCCATTTTTGGAAACTGTGTTTTCATTAAATAAACGAGTTCATAGTTCAATGGTGGGATATCGCGATTTTGCTTCGGAGATAACCCTCCTAATATGGCTTTCCGGGCATGAATAATCACATGTTTAATGCTTGAGCTATTTAACATTTCAATAAACTCAGGCAGGGTATCTTCGGGTATTTGCTCATCAATTCCCAAACGGATTTTGGCCGTGATTTTTGGGCCCTTTGTCCCCGCTGCGTTGAGCATTGCCTGAAAACATTCAGAGACGCGATTTGGGTCCGCCATCAGAGCGGCCCCAAAACATCCAGCCTGAACGCGATTAGACGGACAGCCAAGATTGAGATTAATTTCATCAAACCCAAGATATTTGACCAGATTGGTAGCTGCAAAGAGCTCTTCAGGATTGGATCCTCCCAATTGAAGTGCTAGTGGATACTCAGCTGGCGAGTGGGCTGTCAAACGCTCCAGATTACCGTGTATCAAAGCCTGCGCTGTGACCATCTCGGTGTACAGCAATGCTTTCTTGGTCAGCGTGCGTGCGAACACGCGCCAGTGGCGGTCAGACCACTCCATCATTGGGGCGGTCGAGAATAGATGCGATGGGTAACTCACCGACATATAATATAAAAAAAATACATCAACGACTACAGTGCTAATGTGTCTGTCGGATGAGGCGCGGAATTAAAACTGTGACGACTTGCGATTGTATTTAAATTAATTTGAATCTGGTTTATATTTAAAACGGTATGATGACAATGATTATCCAAACTTAATTATCAGTGAGTGTCATTTGAATTCTAAATGGCATTAAAAATTGATTATTAATTATTTTAATGTAGTGCAACTTGTAAAGAGGTTTCATGAAACTAACCAGCTTATCGTTGAACGAACTAGAGTCCCTCCAAAAGAAAGTAAACCGCGAAATTCAGAAAAGACGCTCAAAGAACCAGGAAGAGGGGCTTAAAAAGATCAAGCTCATAGCGGCCGAATATGGGCTGACCGCAGACGAGCTCAAGGGGATTTCGTCCGGCAAACGGTCGATCGCCAATAAAAAAGTCGCGAAAACCCGTGGCCCTGTGGCGCCGAAATATCGCGACCCTAAAGACCCAGAAAATACTTGGACCGGGCGTGGCCGGAAGCCGAAATGGGTCGAGGCATTCCTGAATTCCGGTGGGCAACTCCAGCAGATCGTTATCTAGTCTTCATCCTCGGCTCCAGCAGGCGCTATACTCTGCCGCTTGCTGGAGGATCACATGACTGTTCGAACACGTATCGCGCCCTCTCCGACCGGGGATCCCCATGTCGGTACTGCCTATATCGCTCTTTTTAACTACGCGTTTGCCAAACAGCATGGTGGACAGTTTATATTACGCATCGAAGACACAGATCAGAAACGCTCAACGACAGAGTCTGAGAAAGCGATATTGGATGCGCTTCGTTGGACGGGCTTAAGTTGGGATGAGGGTCCAGATATTGGTGGGGACTCGGGGCCCTATCGGCAAAGTGAGCGGCGAGCAGAATACGAATCGCACTGTCATACACTCCTCGAGGCCGGACATGTGTTCCATTGTTTCTGCACGAGCGAAGAGCTCGACGCGATGCGGGCCGAGCAGATGGCCGCGAGGCAGACCCCGCGTTACGACGGCCGTTGCTCAAACTTAAGCGTGGACGAGGTGGCTCGGCGTCTGGGTGAGGGTCGGGAGCACGTCATCCGGATGCGGGTACCGACAGACGGCGACTGTGTCGTGCATGACCGGTTGAGGGGAGATATCCGGATCCCTTGGGCCCAGGTTGATATGCAGGTCCTGATGAAGGCGGACGGGCTCCCTACCTATCACTTAGCCAACGTGGTCGACGATCACCTGATGGATATCACGCACGTGATCCGTGGCGAGGAGTGGATCCCGTCGGCGCCGAAGCACCAACTGCTGTATCAGTATTTCGGCTGGGAGATGCCTGAGTTGTGCCATCTTCCGTTGCTGCGCAACCCCGATCAGTCGAAGTTGAGTAAGCGTAAAAACCCGACATCGATCCTGTACTACAGGGACCAGGGGTTTTTGCCTGAGGCGCTCTTGAATTACCTCGGCCGTATGGGCTGGTCGATGCCCGACGAGCGCGAGCAGTTCAGTCTTGATGAAATGATTGAATCATTCAATATCGACCGGGTCTCGCTCGGTGGTCCGATTTTTGATCTTGATAAGCTGACCTGGCTAAATGGTCAGTGGCTTAAGAACACACTCACAGATGACGAGTATCGGGTGCGTCTGATGGAGTGGATGTGTTCGGATGCTTTCTTTGCGTCAACGCTACCGCATTTGAAATCCCGTATTGACGTATTTTCAGAGGCGAGCTTGTGGCTGAGCCCGTTATGGGTCAGGGACGTGTCGATCTCTCAAGACGCTCTTGCTGAGCTGGGGCTTGAGGCGGACCTATTGGTTGGTACGTTGCAGTACCTGATCTGGCGCCTGGAGGGTGTCTCGACATGGACAAGAGAGTCGGTAGAGGCGGAAATACGCTGGGTCGCAGACTCGCTCGACTTGAAGCTCAAGCACGTGATGCCTGTCGTGTTTATGGTGCTGAGCGGGACCCGTCAGGCGATCAGTGCGTTTGATCTCGCCGTTCTCCTCGGTCCCGACAGGACCCGCGCCCGCGTCAGGGCAGGTTTGGATGCCGCAGGCGGGGTGTCCAAGAAGGGCCTCAAGCGGCTGGAGAAGAGCTACCAGGAGGCGATTACGGTCCGCGATTTTTAACTGGTCGGCGGGCCTGGCGTCGCCTAGGACACCGGGCGTGTCCCGACGCCGGTATTTTTGTCTTTGAGTTGAACCAATAGTTAGACTAGGCTTCTATTTTTAGATAGGTATTGAGGAAGGTATGGCCGGACAGACCAAGACACAGAAACAAGCAGAAGAACAAGCCGCCCCAGAACAGGCCGGGCGCAATTTCTCGGTCGCCCGGGTCTACATCAAGGATCTCTCGTTTGAGTCGGCCCAGGCCCCGAAGATATTCGAGAAGCAGTGGACCCCGAAGCTGGGCCTGGAGGTCGACGTGACTAACGAGAAGCTCAACGAGAAGCTCTACGAGGTCGTTCTTAGGCTGAACGTGACGGTCAAGACCGACGACGAGACCGCTTTCCTAATCGAGCTCCAGCAGGCCGGCGTGTTCGTGCTCGAGGGTTTTGACGAGAAGACCGTCGAGGGTGTGCTGGGGTCGATGTGCCCGAACATCTTGTTCCCTTACGCCCGGGAGACGATCGACTCGCTGGCGGTCAAGGGCACGTTCCCGGCGCCGATGCTGGCCCCGATCAACTTCGACGCGCTGATGGAGCAGCGCAAAAAGAAAACCTGAGCGGCCCCGCTCATCTGTTGGTCTCGGGCCGCTTAAGCTCCTCCGCGGCCCGCTGCCAGTGCTCGTCGGTCTCGCCGAACAGCGTGTCGATGACCATCCAGGACAGGGCCGCGATAATGGCCCCGGCGATGATCGTCGGGGCGAGCCATCTCGGCACCTGAAACGGCGGCCTCGCGCTGTCTGACTCCTGTCTGAGCCGGACCGAGTCGATCACCTTCTGGTTCGCGAACCCGACCGTGGCGCCCGGATACAACCAGACCGACGCTGTCTGCCCGGGCCTCGCGCTGAGCCGCCCGTCTTCGTCGGTCGCGTTCCGGGCCACGTACTTACCGGAGACGGTCAGCTGGTGCTGGCCGCCCGACCCCTCCGCGCCACCGGCCCACTCGATGACCCAGGCCCTCTTGTCGGGTACGACATAATCCTCGAACGGGTTCAGCCTCGGGTTACCGGAGAGAACCATCGCGTCTGGCCGCTGAACTCATAACACACGCCTCCAAAACACACGACCAACTACCGATTCGATTGGCCTGGCTCGTTTTAGAATACGCGAACTGATATTTCTGTTCATCTTATATACGTAAAGATGTGGAAACTACTTGGGTTTTGGTGTAAAACAAAATTCTAAAAAAGTGAAATTAGTGAGGCTGCGATGGCTGACGAGTCACTTTACCGGATCGATGGCACCGACGGCGACGATAACCCGCTGAACGGTACCGCTGCGTCCGACGAGATCTACGGCCTCGCGGGATCCGACACGATCGACGGCGGTGCGGGCGACGATACCATCCGGGGTGGGGACGGCGACGACATCATCCGCGGCGGTTCGGGCTACAACACGGTCGTATACTGGGGCTACGAGCAGGACTTCCAGAGCACGTGGATACCCGACTCTGCAACCGGCGCGCTGACAATCGAGGCGATTACCGGGACCGCGACCGAGTCGCTCGGGACCGACACCCTCTACAATATCCAAGCGGTCGGATTCTATGAGTGGGACTCGTTCTCTGGCCAGTACTACTACTACGAGCGGCAGATCGACGACCAGTCAGACCTCGTCGACCTGGCCGGGGACGACCTGACGGGCCTGGTCTATGGTGACGGCCAGGGCGGGGTCCTTAACTACGCCGGCGACGTCGACGTTTTCAGGATCTCGACCGAGGTCGCCGGCCAGACCGTCTACTTGGGCACCAATTCGACCGGCCAGACCATAAGCATCCTCGACGCCGACGGGGCCACCGTTCTGGCGACCAACCCCTCGCAGCACAGCTTCGCGGCCGCGGGCGACTACTATATCGAGGTCATCGGCTCGACCGGCGGCTACTCGTTCCTGCCGCAGAACATCTACTCCGACGTTGGCCCCGGCGACGACACCGTCGACTTCGGGTCCGGGCCCGGCTACCAGAGGGTCTCGACCGGCGACGGCGACGACAGCGTCACCGACTCGTCCGGGGACGACCGGATCGAGCTCGGCGCGGGTAACGATCGAGTCACGCTCTCGACCGGTAACGACTACGTCCACGGCGGCGGCGGCTACGACGAGGTGATCCTCGGCGGTGCCCGGTCCGACTACACCATCTCCGGGAGTGAGTACAGCTTCTTCCTCAGAGGCCAGGGGCTTGACGTCGACCTGAGGGAGATCGAGCGGCTGACATTCACCGACACCAGCCTCGAGGTGGACCCGTTCCCCGAGTCGAAGTCCGAGGCCGATCTCATCAGGCCCGTAGGTGAAGGTTATGGTCTGGGTGAACAGATCAGAGGCTACACGATAGGGAACTACGGCACTGATTATATTCCCCTCGACATTAATTCGAGCCAAGTGGACGAGAACACTGAGTATCTTCTGGTATTTGACACGGATATATCCAGCGCCAGGGTCAATTATTTCTCCATCACGGATGGATCAAGAACCGTCTCGTTCACCGGAAATAGCACAGAAGTCGAGTTAATAACCGGGTCATATAACGCTGCGCGAGCCAATGATATCTATCTACTGGGCAATTATAGTGCTCATACAGAGATCCGACTCGCGAATCTTGTTTGGGGAAATAACGCGGCCGACTACTTCGATGGTGGGCGTGTATATTTGCGGCTTGACTCTCTGTACGGGTTCGGAGGGGAGAGTGGTTACTCGGTAGCGCTCTACCAGTACACCGAGCTGACCGACTCGGCGGACGTGATCGACGGCCTGACCGCGGAGACCCGGCTGAGTCACCGCGCGGACGGTGTCTACGTCCGGGCGCTGGGCGGCGACGACTACGTGGTCGGGACCACCTACTCTGAGATTCTGGACGGTGGCGCTGGGGCGGACA
>ENA-OUOG01005417-OUOG01005417.1-marine-metagenome-genome-assembly--contig:-NODE-5417-length-10323-cov-6.313391_pt1 | contig 10323 bp, 9 predicted proteins | sample MGYA00248635_ERZ508505 | MGnify/ENA primary metagenome ERZ508505 (study PRJEB26176, sample SAMN06267871) | marine metagenome | isolation source: Saanich Inlet, British Columbia, Canada | place: Pacific...
ATCCTCAAGTAGACGTTTAACGGGGCCAAATGAACGACGATATTGTGGCAGAACTCCATGCTGCTGCAATAGCTTCATGTGCTCAGCGGTGGGATAGCCCTTATGCTTAGCAAAGCCGTACTCCGGGTGCGCTCTATCCAACTCAACCATCTGCTGATCGCGATAGACCTTGGCGATTATTGAGGCAGCACCAATCTCTGGCACTTTGGCATCCCCTTTAACGATCGCCTCAACACTAACTCCAAGTTTCGGGCAGCGATTACCATCCACCTTAACATGATCAGGCTGGGGATTTAGCCCCTCCACCGAACGCTGCATCGCTAGCAAACTGGCATGCAAGATATTGATCTCATCAATCTCTTGCGGTGACGCGCTTGCAATACACCAAGCAAGCGCCTTCTCTTTAATCTCTTCAGCTAACTGCTCGCGACGTTTCTCGGAGAGTTTCTTAGAGTCAGTCAGCCCCGCGATCGGGTTCTCAGGATCTAGAATCACTGCAGCTGCAACCACATCACCGACCAATGGGCCACGACCCACCTCATCAACACCCGCAATCAGGCCTGTGGGCGCGAAGTCGAGAGCTTGGGGCCTCATAGCTTGGCTCTCTTTTTCAGCAGCGCTATAACCGCCTCCGCTGCACGATCGTCAGCATTCAACCTCAGCCTTTCAGCCTGTTGTCCAAAATGTTCCTGCAAATAGTGACGATAAGCTCGATCGTCCAGAGTACGCATTATCAGCGGTCCTAGAACCTCTGCTTTCACACGATCCTGAAAAACTTCAGGGACCAGAGCGTCGTTAGCCATAAGATTGGGTAGCGCCACATAGGGTGTGCGCAAAAGACGCGAGATAATTGCGTAGGTCAGCCCCGCCATCCGATAGGCTACAACCATTGGCGTGCGACAGAGCATAGCCTCTAATGTGGCTGTGCCCGAGGCGATAAGTACGGCGTCGCTCGCCACTAGTGCTTTATGCGACTGACCCTGAATCAACGAAACTTTCAAAGTTTCACCGCGCTGCGCCAATAGCTCGGAGAGCTGTTGAAAACGCGCTTCGTTAGCGGCAGGTAGAACAAACTGAAGTTCGGAGCGGCGCTGTTTCAACCATATTGCTGTATCGAGAAAGTCAGGCGCAAGCTTGCCCACCTCAGAACCACGACTCCCCGGCATCAAACAGACAACCGGACGTTTGGGGTCCAACCCCAGTTGCGTGCGCGCGGATAGCTGATCGATATCTGGCGGTAGCTGAGTAGCCAATGGGTGGCCGATAAACTGAGCGTCTACAGGGGTAGAATCGTAGAATTTTGCTTCGAAAGGGAGAAAGCAGAGCATGGTATCGACCGCTTTCACAATCTTCTGCAGACGCTTTTCACGCCAGGCCCAGACGGAGGGACTCACATAGTGAACGGTGGGAATACCCGCCTCTTTTAAGCGACGCTCCAGACCTATATTAAAGTCTGGTGCATCCACACCTATAAAGAGGTCTGGAGGATCGCTGAGCCAACCTTTTACCAGCCCTTTGCGACGTTTCAGCAGTTCTGGCAAACGCTTGAGGACCTCAACCAGCCCCATGACCGAGAGACGCTCCATCGGGAAGATCGAGCGCAAACCTTCGGCCTGCATACGACGCCCACCTACACCCTCAAACTGGATATCGGGGTAGTCTCTTTTGAGCTTCGCCATCAAGCCGGAAGCGAGAATATCCCCCGACTCCTCTCCAGCCACAATGGCGATACGCAATGCACTCATAAAGGGAGAATTAGCGGATAATACCGCGACTCGAAACCTGCAGGGAGTCGATCATTGGCTGCACCTCAGCTTCCGACTCGACCAATTCAGACAGCCGAGCTAAGGCGTCGGCAAGTGTAAGGTTCTGGCGGTAGATCGCTTTGTAAGCCTGTTTAAGGGTACGGATCGTTTCCGCTGAGAAACCACGACGCTTTAGGCCTTCGGCGTTAATGCCGTGCGGCTTGGCTGGATTACCTGTAGCTAGGGTATAAGCGGGAATATCTTGCAATACCACAGTACCCGCACCACACATCACGTGAGCGCCGATCTTGCAGAACTGGTGCACTGCGGTGAAACCGCCGAGGATGGTATGATCACCAACATGCACATGGCCAGCGCAAGCAGCGTTATTGGCCAGAATGACATGGTCACCGATACGACAGTCGTGAGCAACGTGCACATAAGCCATCAGCAGGTTGTGGCTCCCCACCCGGGTTATACCCTCATCCTGAACGGTGCCGCGATGTATAGTGACACCCTCGCGAATGACGTTGTTGTCGCCAATCTCCAGCCGAGTTGGCTCGCCGGCGTACTTCTTGTCCTGGCACTCTTCGCCCACAGTCGCAAATTGGAAAATGCGATTATTGGCACCAATTTTTGTCGGCCCTTTAATAACCACATGGGACTCGATGCGCGTGCCCGCACCAATCTCCACATCTGGGCCGATCAACGTCCAAGGGCCGACGACAACGTCGTCAGCCAGTTTTGCAGATGGATCAACAATTGCCTGGGGGTGAATCAAACTCACACCTTCCTATCAGCACAGAGGATAGTCGCAGAGCTGACTGCGCTGCCTTCAACCGTTGCTTTAACTTCGAACTTCCAGATCCCGCGCTTTTCAGACAGCACCTTCGCCTCTAATTGTAGACGATCACCCGGCACTACAGGGCGCTTGAAGCGCAGATTATCAGCGCCAACGAAATAGTAAATAGAGCCGTCCTGAGGTGTTTTATCCATAGTTTTAAAACCAAGGATACCAGCAGCCTGCGCCATCGCTTCCACAATCAGTACACCGGGCATTACAGGGTGATCAGGGAAGTGGCCATTAAAAAACGGCTCATTCACCGTTACGTTTTTGTACGCCACAATCGATTCGCCTGGAGTAAGCTCTACCACGCGATCCACCAACAGAAAGGGGTATCGGTGCGGTAGGTAATTGCGAATCTCGTTTACATCCATCATCTTTCTTTAGCCTTTTTCGGCGAGCTTCTTCACGAGCTCTTCGAGTTCTAATATCCGTTTATGCATCTCGTCCAGTTGACGAAACCTGACTGCATTGCGTTTCCATTGGCGGTGCGGTTCGATCGCGGTGCCTGAGGAGTAGGCACCCGGCTCCTTGATGGAGCGACTAACCAGCGACATCGCAGTCACATGAGTACCATCAGCAATCTCAAGATGGCCGGTAATACCACTCATACCTGCGATAGTACACCGCTTGCCGATGCGAGTGCTACCGGCAATAGCGCAACCGCCGGCGATCGCCGTATGCTCACCAATCACAACGTTGTGAGCAATTTGAATCTGGTTGTCGAGTTTGACCCCGTTCTCGATCCGAGTATCCTCAAGTGCACCACGGTCAATCGTGGTGCATGCACCTATCTCAACATCATCACCGATCACTACAGAGCCGAGCTGGGCGATCTTCTGCCAACCCTCGCGACTCAGCGCAAAGCCAAAGCCGTCTGATCCAATCACAGCACCAGAATGCACGATGCAGCGCTCACCGATTCTAACGTTGTAACCAATAGACACATTTGCTGCCAACTGCGTCCCGTTACCAACCGACGCATTCCTACCCACTACCGCATTAGCACCGATAACTGCATGCTCTCCGACCCTAGCACCCGCTTCGATAACCGCTCCGGCAGCAATACTTGCACTGCTCGACACAATCGCTGTAGGCGCGATGCAGGCTTGTTTGGAGATACCCTCTTGCGTTGAAGCAGAGATGAACAGCTGACTAATTTTCGCGTAGGCCAGATAAGGATCATTAACAGCAATGGCCCGCTGTGGCGCTAGGCTGGTCATTTCAGGTCTAAGCAGCACAACTGCGGCTTGGGAGGACTCAAGTTCGCTCTGATACCGGTTATTTGAGAGGAAACTGATTTGGCTGCTGGTAGCCTTTTTAAGCGTCGCTATACCGGTAATGGTGCAGTCCCCGCCCACTAACTCGCCCTGAACTAGTTCAGCAAGATAGGTGGCCGTGTAGGATAGAGCAGTCATAGTATTAAAGGGCGTTTAAACGCTTTACGACCTCTGGCGTAATATCAACCCCAGCTTCCATGTAGATGGTAGACTGGCGATTGAGAATCACTGAGATATCGCGCTCTTCGATAAGCTGGCGAATGATAGCATCGAGCTTTGGGCGCATCTGCGCGATAAATTCCTGCTCACGCTGAGCACGCTTCTGCTGCAACGCTTGTGCCTGTTGCTGAAACTGCTGATACACCTTTTGAAACTGCAGCTGGGCGCGTTGGGCGTCTTCACCGGACGCGGACTGCGCCTTGGCCTGCAACTCTCTGGCCTGCTCTTCCAACTCTCTGACAGAGCTCTCTGCTGAAGCGGTTTCGCTCACAAGCTTTTCACGAAAAGCGATTGCCGCATCGGATGCCAACAACGCCTCTTGGGCACCAAGGGCGACCACGCTACCGGCAGCAGTAACAGTGCTAAGTGATAAAGCACAGAGAAATAGGGCGAAACGATGCAGCCTAGCACTCATTAGAATGTGCGACCCAAGGCGAACTGGATGGCATCAGTGACATCGCCCGATTGTTCGTTCAGCGCCTGCGCGTAGGATACCGAGAGCGGACCAATTGCGGTCAACCAGCTCAAGCCGACACCCGCGGACATACGCAGATCGCCAAGCTCGATATTTTCGCTACAGTTTACCAGCCCAGTACCACATTCACGTGCATAGACGTTACCGGCATCAATGAAAGCAGTGGTGCGCAGATCTGCATTATCCTCTAAGAAAGGAACCGGAAAGATTAGTTCAACCGCGCCGGTTAGAAGAATATCCCCACCGATAATGTCATCAGTTACTCCATCGCGCGGACCCAGGCTGTTATTGCCGTAACCGCGAACGGTCGACAGGCCTCCTGCAAAGAAGTTTTTAAAGAAGGGATATGGGTTACTATCAAGAGTATCGGCATAACCGGCACGAGTTTTGAAGCCGAGCACCCAAGTCTCATCGACGTTAAGCGGTTGATAGTAACGTCCATCGTAAGTCGCTTTGTAGTAACTGAGATCTCCCCCTGGGACAGCGATGGCCAAATCAACACGCTGTGAACGTCCCTTGGTTGGGAAAAATCGGCTGTTAAGATCATTGTAGCGCCAGCCTAGATTGAGCTGGTAGGTCAAATACTCCTCTTGAGTGCCGCTAACGAAGCTGCTGATAGTCGATGGAATAGCCACGCCTGAATTCAAAGCTACTTCGGTAGTATCGAGACCTATTGAGGCCGAAACACGTTGAAACTGATCAATCGGGTACCCAAAAGCGATCGAACCACCCAGCTCATTAGTGTTGTAGTTCGAGACATCATCCTCTTGGAAATCGCGCTCACGGTAGTATAGATCGAACCCACGGCTCACGCCGTCAAGTGTGTAGTAAGGGTCGGTAAAGTTGAGACTTAGCTCCTGCAACACACTCGAGTTACTCACTGCGATACCGAAGCTGTTACCGGTACCGAGGAAGTTGTCCTGCTGCAGACCCAAATCAAACAGCGCACCAGCTGAGTCGGAGAAGCCGATACCTGCGGAGAACTGGCCAAGAGCCTGCTCTTGGACATCAATCAGAACATCTACTTGGTCATCTGTACCGGCAACTGGCTGGGTTTTGATGTTGATAGACGAGAAGTAGCCCATGCGATCCAGCTTCTCTTTCGCTCGGTCGATTAGGTCAGCCTTCGCGAGCGCACCCTCCATCTGGGGAATTTCACGTCGAATAACCTCGTCAGCAGTGGTGGAGTTGCCACGAATCTCGATTCGACGTACGTAAGTCACTTTCCCGGGCTCTACGAAGATTGTGATTGCAACTTCGTTGTCATTAACGAACTCAGGCGTAGCATTCAGCTTGCCACCTAGGTAACCCGCTTCGCCCAAGGCTTTCTGCATATTATCGATAATGCGAGTCAAAGCTTTACGTGAATACAAATCGCCTGGCTGAGCTGTAATCGCCTCGCGCAGTGCAGTATCTGCCACACCGGTCTCACCCGCCAGTTTGATCTCAGATAGGGTGTAGGGCGCGCCTTCAGTGAGGTTAATGTTGATGTAAACCTGCTTCTGGTCTGGGCTTATCGAGACATCAGTCGAGTTAATTTCAAACTTGATGTAGCCGCGATCTAGGTAGAACGATCGCAGACGTTCAATGTCTGCGCTCACACGCTCACGTGCGTATTTATCGTTATCGGTCCAAAATGACCACATGTTAGTCAAACCAGTATCGAACAGATCGAGCAGCTCGTCATCGGTGAAGTTTTTGTTACCGATAATGTTGACCTGTTTTACGATCGCCGTCTTACCCTCTTTGATGTCGATATTCAGGGCGACACGGTTACCTTCAACCTCTTCTACCTCGGTATCGATCGTAGCGGTATAACGACCTGCGGCGTTGTAGACTTTGAGCAATTCAAGGCGAATTTGGTCTAGAGAGGCACGACGGAAGATATCCCCCTCCTCCACACCACCATTTTTCAGAGCATCACGCAGTTGCTCCTCTTTGATCAAGTCATTACCTTCGATTCGGATAAGCGAAACAGACGGGCGCTCAACAAGACGCAAGACAAGTACATCACCCTCATCACGCAGCAGCTGTACGTCATCAAAGTAACCCGTTTCAAACAGGTCGCGGGTGGCATCGTTTAGGCGCTGATCATCGACCTGATTACCACGACTGATTGGAAAATTGCGGAACACGATACCGGGCTCAACTTGCTGCAGGCCCTCGATACGGATGTCTGAAACGGTGAAATTCGCTGCTTGAACCACCCCTACCCAGAGGGCCAGTACCGCTGCAACTATGTTTAAGCTTTTCATCGCTTGCAAAGATCCTTAATTATTCAAATTCACAGGCGTGCAATGTCATTGATCATCGCTAACGCCATCAAACTAAATAGAAGCGCCATACCGACTCTCAGACCAAACGCCTGAACGCGCTCGCTGACAGGCTTACCTCGCACCAGTTCAACGAAGTAGTAAACCAGATGCCCACCGTCCAACATCGGAATTGGCAACAGGTTCAACACACCAAGGCTGACACTTAAATAGGCGAGAAAACTGATAAATGACTCAAGCCCAGAAGCCGCCGAGGCCCCCGCCACTTTAGCAATGGTTATCGGGCCGCTCAAGTTATTTAGCGAGATCACCCCGACGATCATTTTCCTAATGGAATCAAGGGTCAAACTCACCATCTGTACGGTTTTATTAAATCCGCTGACTAGAGCCTGTACCGGACCTTGCTGCAGGTCAACTAAATGATCTTCAGGCCAGGTATAGGGCTGCACTCCCGCACCGATAAAACCCACAACCGAACCATCACTCAACTCTCGGCTCCCCGGAGTGATCGAAAGGGCCAATTCAGATTGGTCACGCAAAATCGTAAAGCTCAGTGCAGAGCCGGCAGATGCCTGAATTACGCCAACCAGGTCCATCCAGTCGGCAATTGGCGCACCGTCTACCGCAACAACTTTATCCCCTACGCGCAATCCACTCGTATGTGCAGCACCATCAGGCGTAATCTGACCAATCACCGGTTCAATCAGAGGCTGCCAAGGTTGCAGGCCAAAGGCCCGTAGCGGCGACTCGCTCTCCAGATCTACATTCCAGCCTTGCAGTGGTACCGAGTAGTTTTTCAACCAACCGCTATCAGGCTGACCGGCTCTCAGCTCGAGCACTCCCTCATCACCGATACGGGCAGCGAGCGCTAAATTTACCTCTTCCCACGAACGAACCTCGCGGCCATCTATTTCGGTGAGCACCAGTTCCGACTGCAGCCCGGCTTGCTCAGCGAGCGATGCTGGCTCAACAACGCCAATAGTCGGCTTTACGACAGTGACGCCCCAGACAAACAGAAACCAGTAAGCTAAAACAGCAAAAATAAGGTTAACTAGAGGGCCAGCTGCAACGATTGCAATTCGCTGCATTACAGGTTTGTTGTTGAACGCCTGCTGGCGGAGCTCATCGGGCACGTCGCCCTCACGCTCATCCAGCATTCGCACGTAGCCGCCTAGGGGAATTGAGGCGATCGCGTACTCGGTGCCGTCTCGCCCGACGCGCATCCAGATAGGCTTGCCGAATCCGACCGAGAAACGCAGAACTTTAACTCCGCAGCGTCGAGCTACCCAGAAGTGTCCCCACTCATGGATTGTGACCAAGATACCCAGAGTAATTAGCGTCGCAAAAAGGGTTTGGATTAAGTCCATCTTTTACCTAGAAAATCTGCATCCAATATTGTCCGAGCAGAAAAATTGGGGCAGCGGCTGTCAGACTATCGATGCGATCCAGAATCCCACCGTGTCCCGGCAAAATACGACCACTGTCTTTAATTCCCCGCTCGCGCTTAAACATCGACTCAAACAGATCTCCAAGCACCGAGACCATGCCAGTTACAAGCGCCAGTAGCAGCAGCGCCAAGGTTGCTCCGGCAGATAACTTCGCCGAGATCGCAAAACCGATAGCAACCATTACGCAGACAGAGAGCCCGCCGAGCACTCCCTCTCGGGTTTTTCCTGGGCTTACTCGGGGAATGAGTTTATTGCGACCAAAGCGCTTGCCGGCAAAGTAGGCTCCAATATCTGCACCCCACACTAGCAAAAACAGCATGAAGATCAGCAGGTTACCCTGTGGGTGCGCCTTCATACCAACCATCGCGACCCAGGCTGGAATCAGTACCAGATAGCCTATGAGGATCTTTGTTGCGGTCTGTTCTATGCCTTTGGTTTGCGGATAACGGCCAACGCGACTCAGTGCAAACCACCAAAAGACCAACGCAGCCATCAGGATTGGCACTTCAACAAAAGCGAGCAGGCTATGTGTCACAACAAGCAGTAGTGCAAGACTGGCAACGTAAAGCCAACGATGAGTACGGCGATGCAGCGCTAGATTAGACCACTCCCAGCCACCAATCAGCACAAGCAGCCCCATCAGGATCGAAAATGGCAACAGCGGAAGCAGAAATACTGCTGCCAGCGCAAGAGGCGCTAGTATTAGTGCTGTCATCAAGCGCTCTTTAAACATGCTCTGCTGCTACCTGCTCGCTGGTACGACCGAAGCGTCGCTCGCGTGTTTGAAAATCGTGAAGAGCATCCAACATCTGTTGATAGCCAAAGTCTGGCCAGTAGAGCGGGCTAAAATAGAGCTCGGTGTAGGCAAACTGCCAAATAAGGAAATTACTGATGCGCTGCTCACCGCCGGTGCGGATACAGAGGTCCGGCAGGGGTTGATCAGCAAGACTCACCTCTAGCCCCAAACGCTCGGCCGTAAGCTCTTCGAGTTTCATTTCGCCGGCAGCGACTTGCGCCGCAAGAGTGCGAGCGGCACGCGCGATATCCCACTGACCGCCATAGTTAGCGGCAATATTGAGGCAGAGTCCGGTGCAATCTTGCGTCAGCGCTTCACCCATGGCAATTCGCTTCTGCAGCCCCTCACTAAATCCACTCTTATCACCGATCACCTGCAGACGAATGTTGTTCTTCGCCAGCTTCTTCACCTCACGATCCAGCGCCCAGGCGAACAGGTCCATCAGGCCGTTCACCTCATCTTCCGGGCGACGCCAATTCTCACTTGAGAATGCGAACAGCGTCAAAGACTCGACACCCGATTCGGCGCAAGCTTTGATAACAGCTCTAACACTCTCTGCACCCGCCTTGTGACCCGCCAGACTGGGGAGTCTGCGCTCTTTAGCCCAACGGTTGTTGCCATCCATTATAATGGCAACGTGCTTGGGCATTGGGCGAGGCTTAGCCTTGTTAGAAATTGTTGTGTCGGCCATCAATATTGTCCTGCTGCACCCCTCTACGAAAAGAGCGCTACCATCACAGACGGAGCGCTCCCTCAGGTGCGATGGAGATTAGATCTCCATTAGATCCTTCTCTTTTTGTGACAGTAGGCTGTCAACCTCAGCAACGTGTTTATCTGTTGCCCTCTGCGTCAGATCTTCGCCACGACGCGAGTCATCTTCGGAGATCTCTTTCTCTTTCAGCAGATCTTTAATGCTGTTGTTAGCGTCACGGCGCACGTTGCGAATAGCAATACGAGCATTCTCCGCCTCTTGGCGAGCTTGGCGGATGTAGCCCTTACGCGTCTCTTCGGTCAGCGCCGGCATGGGTACACGAATCACGTTACCAGCCGTGGATGGGTTAAGACCCAAATCGGATTTCATGATCGCCTTTTCGATGGCTGGAACCATTGGCTGTTCCCAAGGAATAATCGACAGCGTACGCGCATCTTCAACTGTTACGTTCGCGACCTGGTTGATTGGCATCATCGAGCCGTAGTAATCAACCTGCACACTATCCAGAATCGCTGGTGTTGCACGGCCGGT
>ENA-OUOG01005418-OUOG01005418.1-marine-metagenome-genome-assembly--contig:-NODE-5418-length-10321-cov-4.788754_pt1 | contig 10321 bp, 10 predicted proteins | sample MGYA00248635_ERZ508505 | MGnify/ENA primary metagenome ERZ508505 (study PRJEB26176, sample SAMN06267871) | marine metagenome | isolation source: Saanich Inlet, British Columbia, Canada | place: Pacific...
CGGAAACATGGGATATGTTAAATTTAGATATAGCCGATGGGCATGATCCATTCGACGAGGAAAATTAATGCGCTTGGTAGTATTCGATTGTGACGGCACTTTGGTTGATAGCCAACAAGCGATTGTTGCATCAACTGAAACAGCGCTGAGTGCGTTCGGCCTGCCAACGCCAGAACGGCAAGCCATTTTACATGCTGTTGGTCTGCCAGTAGATGTCGCCATGGCCACCCACGCGCCAGATGCCGATGAAGCGACCTTGGCCCAAGCCATCAGCCTGTTTCGCGAAACCTATCAAAAATTATCGCAACAAGATGACCGTGGGCAAATCATGTTCGATGGCATGCATGACCTAATTTGCGAGTATGGCCAATTGTCGCAAACGCAAATGGCGATTGTCACCATGAAGTCGCGCCGCGGCCTGCATCGAGTTGTCGATGCTTATAATATTCGCGATTATTTTCAGGCTTTGAAAAGCGCTGACGATGGGCCCGGCAAACCGGCGCCTGATCTATTGCTCGACGCCATGCGCGAATGCGGCGTCAGCCCTGAGCACACGGTGATGGTTGGCGACACCAGCTTTGACATGCTGATGGCTAAGGCGGCTGGCGCCTATGCGATTGGCGTTGCCTGGGGCTATCAAGACATTGATGAATTGCTGGAAACCGGCGCCGATGATATTGCCGAAACACCAGAAAAGCTGAGACAAATTCTCGCCGCTTTCCCCGCTGGGGCTTAAGCCATGGCCAAGCGTTTTTATGATATGGCGCGCTGCGTCGCCAGCGATGATGGCTACGGCGTCCAGCTCGATACATTTGACCTCAAAACCCCGGCAAAAACTCTGATGCGCGTGCCAACGCCGGCCTTGGCTGAATTAGTCGCCAGCGAATGGAATGAGCAGGGCGATAAAATTGAGCCGGCCACCATGCCGGTAACACGGCTGGTGTCGACCGCCATAGACCGTGTTTCGCTAGACCCTGCGGCGACGGCTGAGGCTTTTGCCGCTTTTGGCATGTCGGATTTGCTGTTCTATCGGGCCAGCCACCCGGATCGCTTGGTGGCGCGGCAGAGCGAAAGCTGGGACCCGCTGCTCGCTTGGGCTAGCCAACGGTTTGACATGACCTTTTTGACCACTGAGAGCATTTTGCCGATACAGCAAGCGGCTGGTAATTTGCAAAAATTCGTCGCCCTCGCCAGTGGTCATGTGTTGCGGCTCACCGGTCTGGCCCACGCCGCCGCCTTAATGGGCTCAGCGATTATTGCTTTGGCTTTAGATGAGGCGCATGTGTCGGCTGCGCAAGCCTATGAGCTGGCGTTTCTTGACGACCAGTTTCAAATCGAGGAATGGGGCGAGGATGAGGAAGCGCGCGACCGGCTGGACAAGATAAAACTGGAAATAAAAATGCTTGCGGTCTATTTATCAGCACTGAAATCTGCTTAAATTTCAATCAATTCACGATTCTCTGGGGAGCACGTTGTGAGAGATATTATTAAAGAGTTGGAAGAACGCCGTCGCGTCGCCCGATTGGGTGGGGGCGAAAAATACATTGAGGCGCAACATGCGCGCGGCAAGCTGACGGCGCGCGAGCGTATCGACCTACTGCTTGATCCTGGTAGTTTTGAAGAAATTGACATGTTCGTTGAACATGACGGCCAAGAGTTTGGCATGCAGGATAAGAAAATTCCTGGCGATGGTGTGGTCACCGGCTGGGGCACGGTCAATGGCCGCCCGATTTATCTCTATGCCAAAGACTTCACTGTTTTCGGCGGCTCGCTATCAAAGGCGCATTCCAAGAAAATCAACAAAGTGCAAGATATGGCCTTACGCAATGGCGTGCCGATTATTGGCATTTTGGACTCGGGCGGGGCGCGCATTCAAGAAGGCGTTGATGCGCTGGGCGGCTATGCCGAGGTGTTCCAACGCAATACGCTAGCCTCCGGGGTAATCCCGCAAATCACCATGATTATGGGCCCATGCGCTGGCGGTGATGTTTACTCACCAGCCATTACTGATTTCATTTTCATGGTGCGCAATACATCTTACATGTTCGTCACCGGCCCCGGAGTTGTCAAAACCGTCACCAATGAAGAAGTCACGGCTGAAGAATTGGGCGGGGCTAAAGTTCATACCACCAAATCATCAGTGGCCGATGGTGCCTATGACAATGACGTCGAGGCGCTGGCTGAATTGCGCCGCTTGATTGATTTTCTGCCGCTTTCCAACACATCAGGCGTGCCAGAGCAGCCAAGTTTCGACATTCGCGATCGGGCCGAGGACGCGCTCGACACTCTCGTGCCCGACAATCCCAACATGCCTTATGACATGATGGAATTGGTCAAAAAAGTGGTCGATGAGGGTGACTTCTTTGAGATTCAAAAAGATTTTGCCAAAAATATTATCGTCGGCTTTGGTCGCATTGAAGGCCGTTCGGTTGGCTTTGTCGCCAATCAGCCAATGACTTTGGCCGGTGTGCTTGACAGTGACGCCAGCCGCAAAGCCGCCCGTTTTGTCAGATTTTGCGATTGTTTTGACATTCCAATCGTTACTCTCGTCGATGTGCCCGGGTTTTTGCCCGGCACGTCGCAAGAATATGGCGGGCTGATTAAACATGGCGCCAAATTGCTTTTCGCCTATGCCGAAGCCACTGTGCCAAAAATCACCGTCATCACGCGCAAAGCTTATGGCGGTGCCTATGACGTAATGGCCTCGAAACATTTGCGCGGCGATATGAATTACGCTTGGCCGACAGCCGAAATTGCGGTGATGGGGGCCAAAGGGGCGGTGGAAATTATTTTCCGCAGCTCGATTGGCAATGATGAAGAAATCGCCGAACACACACGCGAATATGAAGAGAAGTTTCTCAACCCATTTGTCGCCGCCGAGCGCGGTTATATTGATGAGGTTATTCAGCCGCATAATACGCGCCGTCGCGTGGCACGTTCATTGGCCTTATTGCGAAATAAGGAACTCGAAAACCCGTGGAAAAAACACGATAATATTCCGCTATAAGGCTTTAAAATGTTCAAAAAAATTCTCATTGCAAACCGTGGCGAAATTGCTTGCCGTGTTATCCGTTCGGCCCGCGCTATGGGCATTAAAACTGTCGCCGTTTATTCCGATGCCGACGCCTTAGCCCTGCATGTGCGTGAGGCTGATGAAGCCGTGCATATCGGCGGCGCGCCGGCCTCTGAAAGCTATTTGGTGATTGATAAAATTCTCGATGCCATCAAACAGACGGGCGCCGAAGCCGTGCATCCAGGCTATGGTTTTTTGAGTGAAAACCGCGCCTTTGCCGAAGCATTAGACAAAGCCGGTGTCGCCTTTATCGGCCCACCAGCTGGCGCTATTGAAGCGATGGGCGATAAAATCACCTCGAAAAAACTAGCCGCCGAAGCTGGCGTCACCACTGTGCCCGGCTATATGGGGCTGATTGAAGATGCCGATGAAGCGGTAAAAATTGCCGGTCAGATTGGCTATCCAGTGATGATTAAAGCCTCGGCTGGCGGCGGCGGTAAAGGCATGCGGGTTGCCTATAATGATCAAGAAGCACGCGAAGGCTTTCAATCGTCGAAAAATGAGGCCGCCTCAAGCTTTGGCGATGACCGCATTTTCATTGAGAAATTTGTCACTCAGCCGCGCCATATTGAAATTCAAATATTGGGCGATAAGCACGGCAATTTGATTTATTTGGGTGAGCGCGAATGTTCGATTCAGCGCCGCAACCAAAAGGTTATTGAAGAAGCACCAAGCCCGTTTCTTGATGCCAAAACCCGCAAAGCCATGGGCGAGCAGGCGGTGGCCTTGGCCAAAGCCGTTGACTATTGCTCGGCCGGTACGGTGGAATTCATCGTCGATGGCGAGCGCAATTTTTATTTCCTTGAAATGAACACACGTTTGCAAGTTGAACATCCGGTGACCGAATTGATTACCGGCGTTGATTTGGTCGAGCAAATGATCAAAGTCGCGGCTGGTGAAAAACTCACTTTGCAGCAAAAAGACGTGAAACTCGAAGGCTGGGCGATGGAAAGCCGTGTCTATGCCGAAGATCCCTATCGTGGCTTTTTGCCGTCGACCGGTCGTTTGAGCTATTACCGGCCGCCCGAAGAACAAGTCGCCAATGGCATTACCGTGCGCAATGATACTGGGGTTTATGAGGGCGGCGAGATTTCGCTTTTCTATGATCCAATGATTGCCAAATTAATCACCCATGCGCCGGACCGGACGCAAGCCATTGACGCCATGTCGCAAGCGCTTGATGGCTTCCGTATTGATGGCATTCGCCACAATATTGATTTCCTCGGTGCCATTATGGGTCATCAGCGTTTCCGCGATGGCAATCTGACCACCGCCTTTATCGACGAAGAATATCCGGAAGGTTTTGCGGGGGCGCCGGTTTCGGCAAGCCGCGAAAAAGCTTTGGCGGCGCTGGGCTATGTGATGATGCGACGGCGCCTGCTGCGGGCCACTCAAACCTCGCATATTCTGTCCAATCATGAATATCAGCCAAATCCACGAATGGCGGTGCAAATCGGCGAAACCGTGTTTAGCGCTGATGAAACCGATGACGGTGTGGCGCTTGACGGCACGGCCTTGAGTGTGGCCACAGATTGGCTGCCCGGTGATTTATTCGCCGAGGCTGAAATCGACGGGCAGTTCATGAAGGTCAGTGTTGACGCCATGGCCGAGGGCTATTGCTTAACCGGCGGCGGGGCGATGATTGAGGTGCAGGTGCGATCGATGGCGGCACAGGCCCTGATGGTGCATATGCCAGAAAAAACCGATGGCGTTAGCGACAAAGAACTGATTTGCCCAATGCCAGGTGTGGTGGTGTCAGTTGCCGTTGCTGAAGGTGATGCGGTCAAGGCGGGTCAGCCATTGGCGGTGGTTGAGGCGATGAAAATGGAAAATATTCTGCGCGCCGAAAAAGACGTTACCATTGCCAAAGTGCTCTGCGCGCAGGGCGATAAGCTGGCCGTCGACGATGTTATGATTGAGTTTGAATAGCGTTTTCTTGCGGGAAATAAGCGGCAAAATTGTCAATCAGCGCTTTATCAAGCTCTGGCATGGCAATCGGATAGCCCAGGTCAATCATGCTGGTGACGCCCTGATCGCTGATACCGCAGGGCACAATGGCATCAAAATCGTTCAATTCCGGCTCCACATTAATGGCAATGCCATGAAAGCTCACCCAACGGCGGATGCGTAAGCCAATAGCGGCAATTTTATCCTCCCGCTTTGGCCCTTTATCAGGCCGTGGCACCCAAACGCCGACGCGGTCGCGGGTGATATGCGCGGCAATATTAAAATCGGCCAATGTGCCAATCACCCAATTTTCGGTTTGCTCAACAAATTTGCGCACATCGCGCCCACGCCTGCGCAAGTCCAGCATCATATAGACAACCCGCTGGCCGGGCCCATGATAAGTATAGGCACCGCCGCGTTTGCTCGGATAAATAGGGTGCCGGTCGGGGCGCAGTAAATCCTCTGGCTTGGCCGACGTGCCCGCCGTATAAAGCGGTGGGTGTTCGAGAAACCACAAACATTCGGCCGCCTGACCATTAATAATGCTCTCAACCCGCTGTTCCATAAAACCGACAGCTTCATCATAGTCGACCAATTGGTCGCTGAATTTGAGCTCCGGCAGGGTGGTATTATTTGACATAAGCTTGTGTAGCATTTCTCGCCAATGAATAAAAACAAAATATAATGTAGAATAAAAATATCTACAAAAAAACATTGATAAAAGCGGCCGAATACCACATATATGAAGCATAGGAGTGTTTTATGCTGCCGATTATTCTTGATGTCACCAATTTGACGCTGGCCATTATTGGAAGTGGGCCTCAGGCGCGCCGCCGTTTGCAAATGGTAGATGCTGCTGGCGCTGCCTTTGTGCGGGTTTATGCCGAACAGGCTGAAACAGAGATGGTTGAGCTGGCTGGCGACCGGTTGATTGAAACATGGCCGAGTGAGGCTGAGATTGCTGCTTGTCATGTGGTCTATGTCGCCAATGTCGAAGACGCGCTGGCCGAGGCCATTACCGCTATTGGGCGGGCTCATAAGACCTTGGTCAATGTTGAGGACGTTAAGCCATTGTGTGATTTTCATGTGCCGGCGATTGTGCGGCGGGGCGATATGTTGCTGACCGCCTCAACTGGCGGGCAGTCGCCGGGCTTGGCGCGCCGCTTAAAAACCAGTCTTGAAGAACACTATCCCGCGCAATGGTCTGAGCGGCTTGAGATTCTCGCGCGCAAGCGCGAGCAATGGCGCAAAGAGGGGGCCGCCTTTGGCGAGTTAATTTCGCGCACCAATCAGGTGATTGATGATGAGGGGTGGTTGTCATGAGTTTAGCTTTGCCTACAGCCCAGCCAACCGTCGATGTCGCGGCGCTCAACGCGCTTTATGAATCCATGACGCCGCAAGAGGTGTTGCGCCATGCGATTACCGAGGCTTTTGTTGAGCGCATTTGCATTGTGTCGTCATTTGGCGCCGAGTCGGTGATCCTATTGCATATGATTGCGCAAATTGACCCGTCTGTGCCGGTGATTTGCCTGAATACCGGCAAATTATTTGGCGAGACATTGCGTTATCGCGATCGTCTACAGGCAGCATTGGGGTTGACTGACATTCGCGCCGTGGCGCCGCATCCTGATGATTTGCGGGCCAGTGACCCGAAGGGCAGCCTATGGCAGCGCGACACTGACGGTTGCTGTCATATTCGCAAAGTTTTACCGCAAGCCCGTGCGGTGTCGGGATTTGATGCCCTCATCACGGGTCGCAAAAAGTTTCAAACTGATACGCGTCAAACCATGGATGTTATCGAATCGAGCACCGATGGTCGCTATAAGATAAATCCGCTGGCCAATTGGCAGCTTGATGCGTTGAAAAGCTATATTGAAACCCATAATTTGCCGCGCCATCCGTTGGTGAAAGACGGTTATTTGTCGATTGGCTGCATGCCATGCACCTCAAAAGTCGAGGCTGGCGGCGATTATCGTTCGGGTCGTTGGGCCGGCAGTGACAAGGATGAATGCGGTATTCACCTGAATATTGATGGCGACGGCATTTAAGTTTAGGGCCCTGAAATAGCTACCAAAGTTGCTTGTTAAAAGGTTTAAATCTTGCTACACCCCAAGCCTGTCTGGCGTGCGGTCGTGGCGGAATTGGTAGACGCGCAGCGTTGAGGTCGCTGTGGGGTAACACCCGTGGAAGTTCGAGTCTTCTCGACCGCACCAAGCCACTCAAGCCCTATGGCTAGATTTTCTATATAGTGAAGATGTGGCCCAATTCTAAGTTCTCTTAAAAAATTATGCTCAATGGTTCAGTGTTCGGGGCTGTGTTGCAGCATTACGAGTTCATGGTTCGAAGTTCATTCTTGAAAATGTATTGGCTTATGGTATGCAGTCATAAGAAGTTATTTTTAATTTGGGTTGCGTTCTAGGAGAAGTTTGATGAGATTTTTGATACCAGTTTTGCTTTCGTTTTTCATATCTCCTGCAATGGCAGGTTTTTCCCCTTACAGCCCAACAGCACTGAACTCAGCGGGGACCGAAGAAACCGGATATGTCGGTCTGGTGTGGTCGCTGGGCGCTGGCATGAACCAGACACCAGAAGTGAGTTTAGGTTTCCAGTCCGTCGACACTGAATCTGACGGTGATGTCGACAGTGGTTTGGACGTTAATCTTCGTTTCGCCTTCAACGGTATAAACCTGCCGGAAGCATACTCTGTGCGAGCGTCAAGCCTTTTTGGCGATGCGGATGGTATTGGGAGCGTCGGAATTGGCCTGACTAACGATGGGAACTGGCTGGTAACCGCTGGGTTCCAAGTTGACTACGGTCGCCTTGGTGTTGATGCTTCCTTCGACGGCTTAGTTTTTACGGGGGAACTTCTGTCTCTTGAACTACCCGACAGTTCAAACGCCACATTAATCTGTGATGGCCCTCAACCAGGTGCTCCGTATGAGTTATTGATAAACGAAGATGGCCTTTGCGAAGCATTTTATGATGGGCCTCCTACTTAGTCCGACCAAATTCTTGGCCTGAGTGATAGTTAATCACTTAAACCCAAAATGGAGATTGTTCTGACCTCCGATTTTAACAATCTGGTTTCTTTAGCGCCTATACTCAGCGTAGCTGCGTTTTATTTTTTAGAGCGACTGTTTTCTATGAGCCATTCGGGCTCTAGACGGCAAGGGTCTTTTGTGATGGTCTATTGCATCGGCTTTGCCCTATCATTTGGCGTATCCACTTACCTTCTCGTTCACTTCGTGATGCTCATGGCGCCCTTGCAGATTTTTAGTTTTGCAAATTGGCAGGTGCCAATGTTTGTTAGCTTTCTTGCTTCACTCCTGTTTCTCGACTTTATTTACTATATCGGTCATCGGATACACCATATCGTGCCATTTCTCTGGCGCCTGCATCGTTTACACCATAGCGACACAGACGTCAGCGCGCTGACCACCATTTTTCATCACCCGCTTGAATATCTTAGCAATCTTGCGATTCTCATTACGGCTGCAGTTATTTTCGACGTTCCGGTGATTGCCTTGGTGACCTATAGCCTCATCCATGGGCTTCATACTGGATTTTCGCATTACAAAAAACCATTGCCAGAAGCTTTAGACAAATGGTTGAGTTATGTTGTGGTCACCCCCTCTTTTCACCATGTTCACCATGGCCTCGACATGGCGTTAGGCAATTCAAATTTCGGCGCTGTGCTTACTCTATGGGATCGACTTTTTCGCACGGCCATAGTGCATCGAAAAAAACTTATCTATGGCATACCACCAGCGCAAGCACCCTCGTCGGAGTCGATTCGCCACTATCTGAGCAATCCATTAAAATAATTGCGCTGTTCAACGAAGCGTCCGTGGCGCCGACAAAGTTCTAGCTTTTGATGGGAGGCCAGATGGGGACGCGCGGCGTTGAGGCTGCTGTCGAGAGGTAACGCCCGTGAAAGCTATCGTCTTCTCGACCGCACCATGGTGGCAGCCAGCCCCTTTTTCTGATTTTTATAGACGCCCCACGATTTTCTGCTAACCTTTGGAAATCAAATTCAAAAGTGCTCCGGCGCAGGGAAAAATGAAAACAAATAAACCGCTTCTTATATTGCTTTTTGTTGGTTTTATCAGCGCTCAGCTGATGGTGGCCACGCATATCGCTCAGTATGGTGTGGGCGATCATGAGCATGATGGAAAAATTTGCCAAATTCATTTACAGCGCGAACAAGGCCAGACTGCTGCGCTCGATAGCCTTACTCTGATCACTGATGCCTTCAATTTTGTTTATCTGGTGCCAATCGCCCAGCAGCAAATTACGCTAATAAAACCCCACACCATTGCCGCGCCGCGCGCGCCGCCATACCTCTTCTAAACCCAAAAATAAGTTCAATGCGCCGCATGCCGACGTGGCCGGCGCCTATGTCTAGGAGACAATTATGTTTAAGATCAAAACAGCGGCTTCTGCCGCTCTCATCGCTGTCCTATCTGCGTCACCGGCGCTCGCCGCCGATGCGGATGTTAATGCCTTGCGCAATGAAGTTGAAAAAATGCGCCAAGCCTATGAGCAGCGTATCAATCAACTTGAAGCCAAACTCAATCAGCTGGAAGGAAATCGGGCGCAAGTCGGAACCACTGCAAACACCCCGCCAGCGACGTCGCGGCGTCGTATTGCCGATAATAGTTTCAACCCCTCCATCGGCATGATTTTGAACGGCCAATTTCGCCAGTACTCGCAAAGCGAAAGCGAAATGCCCGGTTTTGCGGTCAGCCATGAAGGCGAACGCGGCGAAGAGGGCTTGGGGCTCGGACACTCAGAAATCAGCCTGTCAGCCAATGTTGATGACAAGTTTTTAGCCAGTAGCACATTGGCCATTGCTGAGCACGAAGGGGAAACCGAAACCGAATTGGAAGAGGCCTATATTCAAACACTGCCGGGGGCTGGCCTGCCAGTTGGCATGAGCGTTAAAGCTGGGCGTGCCTTTTGGACATTAGGTTATTTGAACGAACACCATAGTCATGCTGATGATTTTGCCGACCGTCCGTTGCCCTATCGTGTGTTTATGAACCACGCTTATAATGATGATGGGCTGCAAGTGTCTTATCTCTTGCCAACTGATGGCTACGCCGAAATTGGCGGTGGCGTGTATCGCGGCGATGACTTCCCCTATGGCGGCAATTCTGGTTCCGGATCCGGCGCTTGGTCGGCCTATGCCCGTATTGGTGGCGATATTGGCGACAATCAAAGCTGGCGCGTTGGTGCTTATATGCTGTCGGGTGAGGCGGAAGTCGGGCGGGCGAGCAATGAGGAAACGGTGACCTTCAC
>ENA-OUOG01005419-OUOG01005419.1-marine-metagenome-genome-assembly--contig:-NODE-5419-length-10320-cov-4.857561_pt1 | contig 10320 bp, 9 predicted proteins | sample MGYA00248635_ERZ508505 | MGnify/ENA primary metagenome ERZ508505 (study PRJEB26176, sample SAMN06267871) | marine metagenome | isolation source: Saanich Inlet, British Columbia, Canada | place: Pacific...
ATCATAGATGCAGCTGTACTTTGGAAGAGAAATAGCTTTATTGAAGGGACTTTCATGTCACTGAGTTTTCAATATCAAAAGCATTTGAGTTTAGGTAGAGGAGGTGCAGTATTGTGCTCAAACAATGAAGAATATGAAGCCCTTAAAAAGCTTTCTTATGACGGACGCTTACCTAATATTCCCTGGAGGGAGCAGAATATTAATTCTTTTGGATTACACTATTATATGACACCTGAGACGGCTCAGTTAGGAATTGATAAGCTTGACAAGGCAATAAGTTCTATTCCAAAGGAATGGAAAGTAACTGACTGGCCTGATTTAACAACAATGAAAGTTTTCAGTAAATCATGAAAAGATTTCTAATAAAGATTCACACTTTTTTAAATTTAATAGGAATTAATCTATTAAAAACTAAGAATTATATTAATCCAAAGAATTTAATTTGGTTTTTTAATAGTCTAAAACAATTCAAAAAATTAAATGCCAAATCAAATCTGTTTAAGTTAAGTTATTTGCCAATTTTAGGTGAAAATTTTCTTTCAGCTGGATCTGTTAATAGCCATTATTTCATTCAAGATTTATATGTCTCTCAAAAAATCTTTAATGAAAACCCAAAAAACATTCTAGACATTGGATCAAGAATTGATGGCTTTGTCTCAAGTGTTGCTTCTTTTAGAGAAATTGATGTTGTAGATATTAGACCTTTGGAAGAAAAAATTCATAATATAAACTTTAAAAAGTTTGATATAATGAATAATGTTGATGAACTGAATGAAAAATATGATTATGTAACATGTTTACATGCTATTGAACATTTTGGATTAGGTAGATATGGTGATCCAATTGACCCTGACGGTCATATTAAAGGAATCAAAAATTTTCATAAAATTTTAAAAACTGGTGGGGTACTTTATTTATCATTCCCTATTGGGGATAATAAAATAGTATTTAATGGACATAGAATATTTTCAATTGATTATATAAAGCCAATTTTAGAAAGTTACTTTAAGATTGAATCATTTAGTTTTATATCAGATAATGGGGTTTTACATGAGAACGTCAAATTAAATAAAACTAATAAAAACAACTTTGATTGCAAGTTCGGTTGTGGAATATTTAAATTAAAAAAATAACTAATAGTTTTGAAGAGCAAAAAGCAAAGTGCCTATTTAGGAATTTCTACGGACTTTCTTTTAACGGGATCTAAACTGTTAAAGCAGTTTTTTTTTGTGCCAATAATAATATTCTATTTAGGATCTCAGGGTTATGGAGATTATTTAACTTTGTTAGCATATATTGGCTTTTATGCTTTAATTGATTTTAATTTTGGGTTGTTTCTAACAAAAGAATTATCAAAAAATGTAAATGCTGAAGACAAAAAGCAGTTAGTTTCAATAGGTCTTATTGCAACTATTCTCTCTGCTTTTATAATCCTATGCTTAGGATTATTTTCAAATTTTATTTTTCTAAAAATTATAAAATTTGACTTTTACTCAAAGTACAGTTTTTTCTTTATTCTTATGTTGTGGAATAAAGTTTTTCAAGTTTTTGTAGGGTATTTTTCATCTTTATTAAATTCCTTACACAAAATGTTTTTCTTAAATATTTTAAAATCTGTATTAACTATTTTTGAGGTTCTTATTGCTGTAATTTTATTTTCAAATGATTTTGGAATTAAGTCACTGTTTTACTCTGAATTTTCAATTTCTGTATTATTACTGTTAATAACAATAGCTTATACTTGTAAATTTTTTGAGTTTAGATTTATCAAGATAAATTTGAATTTAATTAAAAATGCGATTAATTATAGTTTTTCACATTATTTAATTAAAATATCAAATTTGGGTTTGTCAAATTTAGATAGTGTAATCATTCATTATTTTCTTGGATCTCAGTTTGTTTCTCTCTATACGATTTCACTTAAGCTTCCAATTTTATTTTCTAGAGAAATTGCAGGAAAATTTTCAGTCAATTTATTTTCAAGTATTAGTAGTCTAAGTTTAAATAATTTGTCTTCTTATCACAAAAAACTTCTTTCTAGAATAGTATATACAGTTTTTAGATTTGCAATTTTAATCACTATATCTGTTTATTTTATCAATAAAAGTTTTATTTCAATATGGGTTGGCGAAGATTTGTTTTATGGCAATAATTTAAATTTGATTTTTTGCTTAATGCTATTTATAGAAATCATTTACTTTTCAATAGAAACATTTGTATTAGCAAACTCTCAAATTAAAAATTTAGGCAGATTATCTTTATTGGAGTTACTTACTAATTTATTTTTAAGTTTAATTCTAATTAAATATTTTGGTTTAGTTGGTGTTGCTTTAGCCAGCTTGATTAGTAAAACTTTAATACCACTTTCTTATGTTCTTTTAAAAACTAGAGAGACATACAAGATAGACTACCCAAATAAAATATTTTACTTACAAGCATTTTACTCATTTTTATCAATCTTTATTTTCTTCAAATTTTTTGAAAATTTAAACAATTATTTAATAATATTTTTTGGAAGTTTATTTCCATTTCTGATTAACATAGTAATAGTTGATTACAAGGTTTTAAAGGACAAAAAAATTAAATTAGTTGATAAAATTCATCAAATTATATATGGGGAAATTTAAAGGTAAAATTGCTATAATAAAATTTACAGGAGGTTTAGGGAATGAAATGTTTCAATACTCTTTTGGAGAATACCTTAAGCTTAAAGGCATTAATGTTTACTATGACACCTCTTCTTGGTTTTTTTTTAAAGACATTAAACTTAGGATTTCAAAAATGAACATTAAAGTTAGGAGTCTTAATTTTTTTATATCAGCCCTTCTTTATTTGTTAGATAAAATTAATTTTCCTTTTTTAATTTTCCGAGAAAAAGCCCCGTTTAAAAGTCAGGTGTTTTCACTAAATCCTCTTGTATACTATGTTGGTTATTGGCAACATATCTCATACGTAGAGGAGAATAAAAATCACTTACAAAAATGTTTCCAATATAGAATCAACAATTCTCAAGTTACTGACTTGATTTCAACTCTTTCAAGTAATTCTATTGGTATTCATGTTAGAAGAGGAGATTATGTAAATAATCCAACTCATGAAACAATAGGCATAAAATATTTTTCAGATGCAATTAAGTATATAAGTAATAAGGTTCAAGAACCAATTTTTTTCATCATATCAGATGATATTAATTGGTGTAAAGAAAATTTAAATTTTGATAATTGCACTTTTATTGACTTTTCTAATAATGAATTTGAAGATTTTGAAATATTAAAAAACTGTCACCACAAAATAATATCTAATAGTACTTTTAGTTGGTGGGCAGCTTTTTTAGGAGAGATAGAGGGATCTATAACTATTTGCCCAAAAAAATGGACAAATAAAATTGAAAGTGTTAGCTTACAATTATCAAATTGGATTTTAATCTCATAATATGATTAACTATAATTTTAAATCTAAGATTTTAAAGGTAAATAAGTTTAATATTAAGACTAATGGTATTCAGCTTATTGAAAATGATGATAATGTTGAAATCAGGGTAGATGTTTTTAGATCTCAACCAGTTTTTCTTTTTAAGGATTCTAACAAAATTATTCATGTTTTTGATCACATGGAGTATTTTTATAAGAATGAAATCATTCCAAAAGAAATAGATGAAATAGGTTTCTGGGAGATTATGCTTTTTGGTAATAGTTTATGGACTAGAACCCTTTACAATAATCTATTTCAACTACCAAGTGCTTCCAGCTTATTAATAGATAAACAAACATTATGCTTTTCAATCAATAGGTACTGGGATTTTAATGTTTATGAAGATAAAAGCATACTTAATATTGATTTTGCTGCTCAAAAGCTTAATGAAAAACTAAATGAGTTAGCTTTAAAATTAGAGCCAAATAAAGATTATATACTGGGTTTAAGTGGTGGAATGGATAGTAGAATAACTTTAGGCTATCTTTCAAAACATTTAAAAAGGGAAAACATTAAAACATTTACTTATGCTCACACTAAGACTTCACTTGAGTACAATTATAGTAAAGAAATTTGCGACAGATTAAATTTAAAAGAGCCAGACTTTCATTTATTAGATAGCTCATCTTATTTAAATGCATTGGGTTATATGCCAAAAAAAAGTGGAGGACAGATTGGAATTAATCATTGTCATATAATTGATTATCTATCTAGAAGCAAAATAGGTTCTCAAACATATGTTTCAACTTACTTCAGTGATGCTGTTTTTGGCTGGGAATGTGAGAGTGAATTAACAGTTGAAGAAAAATTGATGAATCCATTTTTAAGTAAATTAAGTGACATTACATTTTTAAATGATAATATAAAAAAAAGAATAAAAAAGGATGCTCATTTTTTAACTAAAGACTACGATATTAATTCAAACATTAGTTCTTTAAGAGAATATATTTATATAAGTGAGCGAAATCAAAAATTTCATAATTACCTTTTTAGCATTCAAACAGATTACGTAAATGACGCAAAATGTTTTTATCATGATTATGATTTATTTACATATTCTCTTTCAATTCCAATTAGATTTAGAAGTAGGAAGAAACTTGAATATTTTATTGTAAATAAATATTTTAATGAAATATGTTCTTCTAAAATTGGAGACATTTCTAGTAACTATTTTAGACCTAAAAATGAAATTAAATCTGTAACTAAATATTTAAAATTCAAATTTTTAAACAGATTAAATGCCTTACTAAGAGTTATAACCCAGGGGAATATCCAAATAGATAATATTTTTCAAACAGAAGAGTTAGAAAGGAATTTGTATAAATTTTTTAAAAAAGATTTGAATAAATCCTTTGATTATTTTTATAAAAAAGGATTATTTGACAAAAGGCATGCTTTTTTAAAAAAGTTACCAATTAAATCTACAGGCGTTAATGAAAGGTATCGAATAATCTCTTTAGCAACTTTATTCAAATGAAAATTAACTTAATTCAACCCTATTTTCCAACACTTTATATTAATGAGATAATTTAAAGTGTTAATAGCTTCAATAACCTGTTAAGGAAAATATATTTAAAAAAATAATTCCTTGATCTATAAATGAGAGTATCTATCTATTAATGTAAATTAACATAAACCAGATATAGATTTTAATTTTTTCTCTATGGTTTTTTAATTAACCTTATAAAATTTAATTTAAATGAAAAAAGTATTAGTCACAGGAGGTGCAGGTTTTATAGGGTCTCATCTGTGCGAAAAATTAATTGATTTAGGAAATTATGAAGTATATTCTTTAGATAATTATTTCACAGGTAGAGAAGAAAACCACATAAAAAAGGTAAATTACATTAAGGGTAACACTTCTGAGATTAATTCGCTAATTAAGTTTAAGCCAGACTTTATATATCATCTAGGAGAATATTCTAGGGTAGAGCAGAGCTTTGATGACATTGAAAAGGTATGGGAATTTAATAAGAGTGGCATTTTCGAAGTCCTTCAATTTTGCAGATATTCAGGAGCTAAGATTATATACGCAGGGAGTAGTACAAAGTTTGGAGATGGAGGGTTAGGTCGTTCTCAAAGCCCTTACGCATGGACTAAAGCTTCTAATACTGAATTAGTTATGAATTATGGTTCCTGGTTCAATGTTCCATATGCAATTACATATTTTTATAATGCTTATGGTCCTAGAGAAATATGTAAAGGAAAGTATGCAACTTTGATTGGAATTTATAAAGATAAAATGGAATCAAATAAGCCTTTACCTGTTGTTAATCCTGGTTCCCAAGAAAGAAATTTCACTCATGTTTATGATATTGTTGATGGCCTAATTTTAGTAGGTGAAAATGGTTATGGTGATAACTTTGGGATTGGTTCTCCAGACTCTTATTCAATTATTGATATAGCCAAAATGTTTAATGGGAAAATAGAAATGATTCCTAGTAGGAAGGGAAATCGTATGAACGCCAAAGTTATAACTAAGAAAACAGAAGCTTTAGGTTGGAAGCCAAAACATTCAATATTAGAATACATAAAAAATTTATAATTATGCAAACTAAGTTTCTTTTTCTTTATGCTGAAATGATGAATTATTCATCAGAGGTATTTTTAAAAATAGGAAAACTAGTGGATACTACAGTTGTTGCTAAGGCTAAAGGTGTGCATAACCAAAAAATAAATTTTTCATATATTAAAAGAGAAAGCACAAATTTTTTTGAATTATTAAAACTCATTTTTAATAAAAAGCCAAAGTATTTGTTTGTCAGTGGTTTTATGGATTTTGGTTATGTATTTTGCGCAATCATATATAAATTTATTTATCCGAAAGTTAAAATAATTTGTATATCGGATAAACAAGGAAAATCTATAATTTTTTTAAAGAAAATATTATATAGATTTATTTTCAGTAAATATATAGCAGTAGGACCAAGGCAATTCGATTTTGCCATTAATGTATTAGGCTATAAAACTCAAAATGTTTACAAAGGTTTTTATTCTGCTCAAGACATCTTTTTTAATCCTGTAATAGTCAAAAATAGGCCAGTTAAATTTCTTTTTATAGGAAGAACTATCAAAATTAAGGGTTTTGATGTTTTATTAAAATCAATAAAATTAATTAACTCCAATGAGAATATTATTAAATTAGATGTAGTTGGCCCCCCAGGAGAACTTTGTGATAATGTGAATTATTTAGGTTACCTAGACGCTTCTGAAATAATTAAACTTGTTCATGAAAATAATTACGTAGGAGTTCTTCCAAGTTTTTTTGAGCCATATGGTTTAGTCTTACACGAATTTGTAGCAATGGGTTTACCTGTCATTACTTCAAAGTTATGTGGCGCTGCTGATGTTTTTATTGAAGACGGCTTAAATGGAATAATCTTAGATGAAGTTAATGAAAAAACTATTTGTAAAGCTCTTAATTATTATTTAACCATTAATGAAGAGATATTTAAAAAGCATATAGAATTATCAATTTTACAGTCAAAAAAAATAACGTCAGATGATATTGCTAATATGTTTACTTTAAATTTTATATGAAATGAGAATATTAATAGTTGGTGATTTTAACTTTGAAATATATGAAAAATCTTTAGCTGAAGCTTTTACTAGTTTAGGTCACGAGGTTAAAGATTTTTCAATCTCAGAGCGTTTTCAATCGACAAATAATTTTTACCAAAAAATTCAAAATCAAATTCAGTTTGGACCAAATATTAATAAAATAAACAATGATTTGTTAAGTATTTCAAAGTCTAATTTCGACTTCATATTTCTAAATCGCCCAAGATTAATAAAAAGTATAACATTAAAAAAAATTAAAAAGCACAGTAAAATATTTATTTACAATAATGATGATCCATTTGGGGACAACTACAGTTTTTACTTTTGGTGGCGCTATAAGACACTACTTAAACATTGTGATCATATTTTTGCCTACAGAAATAAGAATTTAAAAGATTATAGAAATATAGGTTTAAATAATATTTCTCTATTACGCTCTTGGTATATAAAAAAAGTCAACTTCCCAATTAAATTAGAAAAAATAGTAGATGTCGTTTTTATTGGTCATTTTGAGGATGATAAAAGGGATTATCTTTTTGATTTCTTAATTAGAAATGGGGTTAGTCTTGAGATTTATGGACCAGGTTGGGAAAAATCTAAGTTTTACAAATTTTTTAAATCAAAACAGGTTGTCTTTTCATCATTAAATATTTATGAGTATAATCAGAAATTAAATGAATCAAAATTAGCAATAGCACTATTTTCAAAATTAAATAATGATGGGTACACAAGGAGGTGTTTTGAAATTCCAGCAACAAAGACACCTATGTTGGTTTTTAAAACTTTAGAGATTTTATCACTATTCAATGATAAAGAAGCTATATTTTTTGAAACTAAAGAAGAATTATTATCTAAGATTAGATATTATTTAAAAAATTTAAAACAAGCTGAAAAGATAGGAATTAATGGTTATGAAAGAAATTTAAATAGCGGTAATGAAATCACGGATAGAGCAAAACAAATAATAGAAACTTTTTATTCATTATAATGATATTAGGGATAGAAGCAGTAAATATAAGAAATGGAGGGGGGCTTAATCATTTAATAAATTTTTTAGAAAAAAGTTCCTCAACTAATTATTTTAAAGAGATAATAGTTTTTACAAATTCACAAACCAAAGCTAAGCTCTCACACATAAATAATATTATTATTGTGGCAAAATCTGCTTTTGATTTACCATACTTTTTATATGTTTTTTATCAATTATGGTTTTTAAGAAAAGATCTTAAAAATTATAGCTGTGATTTGGTTTTTGTTCCAGGATCTATTTTTTTTATTGACTTTCCAAATGTACTGATGCCGCAAAACATGCTTCCCTTCGAAGAAGTTGAGTTAAAAAGGTTTACTTTATTAGGGAGCTTAAAACTCTCATTAATTGGCTTTGCTCAAAAGTATAGTTTAAAAAAAGCTTATGGAGTTATATTTTTATCAGATTATGCAAAAAGAAAAATTTCTGCATTTTCACCATTATCAAAAAAAACTATTATACCTCACGGAGTTGAAGGGATTATAAATAATATAACAGTTAATTCAGAGTTTACCTTAAAAAACCCAATGAAGCTTTTATATGTATCGCCTTTATATCCATATAAGCATCATGAAATTTTAGTTAAGGCAATAGGTGATCTTATCGAAAAAGGATTAAACATTCAATTTAAGATAATAGGAAGTGGGTCTCAATCTGCTGTAAATTCATTAAAATCTAAGATTAGAAGTTCAAACATTGAATATGTAGGAGCAGTTTCTCCAAGAGAGATTTCTAAATATTTATCTGAAGCAAATGTTTTTATTTTTGCTTCAACTTGTGAAAACCTTCCAATTACAATGCTAGAAGCTATGTCTCATGGTTTACCTATAATTTCTTCTAATTACGGAGTGATGCCAGAAATATTAGATAATTCTTCAAATTTTTTAGGGAAAAATTACAACATAAAAAACGCTGATCTTCTCATAGAAAGCAGTAGCAATGCAATAATGAATGTAGAAACCCTATTAAAACTTAAAGCTTCGGGAAACTCTGAAACTTATATTTATGGAAGTCCCAAAATAGACTTAACCCTATTTTCTGATACAGCTAAGCTTCACAAAAAAGAAAATTAGAATTTGTGTATTTTTAGATAAAAATCTAATTCTATCTCCTTAGAAACTTTGATTATTCCCAATACTTTGGTTGGAGCCTCTAGTTTAAAATCTTCGATATTAATTGGCAATAAACCTTTTACTGTAATTCCATCATCTGTATTGACAGAAATTGGTATGTCATAAATATTACTAATTCCACATATAGTAATATCTAAAATAACAGTTGCTGCACAGTCATTACTTTTGGGAGTTTTGACCTTTAATATTGTCAATCTTATCTCTGGAAACTCTTTGGTTTTTAATAATTTATTGAAATCTTTTGTTATGCCGTTATGTCCACAATCAAAATTAATATTCGGTAGGATTAATTCTGTATTATTAAATTCAATTTCTTTTTCATTTTCCAAAAAATCAACAATCAATGAATCTGAAAATTCACTAAGATTATATTGACATTTAAAAGCATTCACGTTAGTAGTCCCCTTAATTTTGACAGAACTTTCTGGAGAAAAATAAATACGATAGGATTTAGCATTAGAAGAGTTCAACACTAAATAGCCATTTAAAAGTAATAACCCAAACAAAAAATATATTATAGAAACTGTAAATTTCATTACTCAACACAATTAAAAGGCCTCTCTAAAAACATTTATTATTTAATGTATGAAAGGCCTTTACTTTAAGTTTTTTTAAAAACTAATCACAGTCTCAAGCATTATACCATCAAATTTTCCATCATTAAATATACTGCTTGTATTATAACCATCGTGCTTTTGGGTTACATATTCAAATTTTGCCATAATATTTTTGGTTAAGAACCATCCTGCTGATAAATTAAATCTGGTTATCTCAATATCATCACCACTGACATCATCAGCATCAACTTTATTGTAACGTGTACCTAGATAAAACTTTTCATTTTTACCAAATCTGTAAATAAGCTCTCCTGCAAGTTGTGTAGCTGTTCTATCTTCAAGTTCAGCATTTGCTTTACCTGTAGCTGTTTCATATGTACCGAAAAACTCTAATCCTTTAAATTTTACAAATGGATTAATCATTATAGCTGTAATTTCATTTCTTAATGCTGGATTGTAACGTCCAGATCTAAAGTTACTCTTAGGGGTAGCATTTTCATCTTCTAAATCTTTTTCTTTTGCTAACTTTAACTCTTTCTCATACTCTTTTTTGTAATTCTCGTCTTTTGAA
>ENA-OUOG01005420-OUOG01005420.1-marine-metagenome-genome-assembly--contig:-NODE-5420-length-10320-cov-3.032608_pt1 | contig 10320 bp, 9 predicted proteins | sample MGYA00248635_ERZ508505 | MGnify/ENA primary metagenome ERZ508505 (study PRJEB26176, sample SAMN06267871) | marine metagenome | isolation source: Saanich Inlet, British Columbia, Canada | place: Pacific...
AAGTTCACAAATTCGGTCTGCAATCTTTACATAACGTTCTTTCGGATCCCGGTTGGGCGCCAAGCGTTTTCGGTTCGCCCAGCCAATATCAAGACCGGCCATGTCTTGCATCTCAAAAGGCCCCATTGCCATGCCAAAATTGCGCATCGCAGTATCTATATCTTGTGGTGAAGCGCCTTCTTCCAACATGTAGTCGCATTGCTTGCGATAGTTGGCGAGAATGCGGTTTCCGATAAAGCCATCACACACTCCAGATAAAACAGGTATTTTTCGCAGCCTTTTGGCAAGCTCAAATCCGGTTGCCAGAACTTCCTTGTCAACGGTGTCGGTTTTGATCACTTCAACCAATTTCATGATGTGTGCTGGCGAGAAAAAATGAAGACCGAGGACCCGCTCAGGGTTTGTTGCGGAAGCGGCAATCTCATTCACGTTTAAATACGATGTGTTGGACGCCAAAATGGCGTCTGATCTGCATACTTCGCTGAGATTTCTGAAAACCAGTTTTTTGGTCGGCATGTCTTCAAAGACCGCTTCAACTACAAGATCGCAATCGGAAAGTGATTTGTAATTCGTAGCTGCCGAGAAGGCTTCTCCAAATGTTTCGCGCTTTTCTGGCGTGATTAGTCCGCGAGACAAGGAACCATCCAGTATTTTGTTTACGCGTTGCGCGCCGGCCGCAACCGCAGCATCGTCACGTTCAATCATGGTTACATTTAATCCGGCCAGGACCATGGCCGCTGCAATACCAGCCCCCATTGTGCCGCCGCCGATAACCCCGCAGGATTGGACTTCTCGCGGAGTTAGGTTTTTCAAACTGGAGATTTTTGTGGTTTGGCGTTCTGCAAAGAAGACGTGACGCAAAGCGGCCGATTGGTCACTTTCCTTAAGTCTCACAAACCGCTCGCGTTCGGAAGCCATGGCATCAATCGCATCGAGCTTGCCGGCATCCAAAACAGACGCTGCTGCTTCCACGGGTGATATCTGCCCGCGGGCTTTTGCAGAAATCCCATCCAATATGGTTTGGCATTTGCCATCATCCGGTTGATCAGAGACAGGACGCAGGGAAATCGCAATCGGCAGGGAAGCTGTCATCTTGGAAGATGCGAAATTCGTGGCAAAATCTTCCAGCGCACCTTCCGGAGCAATGGCGTCGACTAAGCCATTTTTCAATGCCTCCTTTGCAGAAACTGGTTTGCCGGATGTGATCATGGCGATTGCCTTCTCGCTGCCAATGAGCCTTGGCAATCTTACCGTGCCACCCGCTCCTGGAATAAGCCCCAAATAGACTTCGGGCAGTCCAAATTTTGCGCTGCCAACGGCCACACGATAGTGACATCCAAGTGTGACTTCACAACCGCCTCCGAGAGCTGTTCCGTGAACCGCTGCAATCCATGGCTTTTGCGACTGTTCAATACGATTTATAACATCAGGCAAATGCGGTTCTTGTGACGCTTGATTGAACTCACGAATGTCTGCGCCCGCGATAAACGTGTTCCCATCACATATCAGCACGATGGCTTTCACTGTAGAATCACTATCAAGTGTTTCACATGCTGCAAACAGTTCGCTTCTCAAAGCGTGTGACAGCGCATTGACAGGGGGGTTATTGACCCGAACCAGAGCAATTTCATTCTGTTTGGTAATGGTTAAAACGGACATTGTCAGAGTTCCTGATTGATTCCTGAACACAATAGTCGAAAATTCGACATTGCTAATATGTTACAAAAAATAAAATATTGCAAAATATGGTAACATATGTATCTTTTACCCTGGTTGGGCAAATGCCCTTTTGGAGGATCGACCTTGGACGCTTTTATTCTGGATGCAGTCAGAACCCCAATCGGGCGGTATGGTGGCGCGCTATCCTCAATTCGCACTGACGATTTGGCCGCTTTGCCAATTGCTGAACTTGTTCGCCGTAACCCTAATGTAGATCTTTCCAAGCTGGATGACGTCATTATGGGTGATGCCAATCAGGCAGGTGAGGACAATCGCAATGTTGCCCGAATGGCTGCATTGCTTGCTGGCCTGCCGGTAGATGTTCCCGGCTCAACCATAAACCGATTGTGTGCTTCTGGAATGGACGCTGTCGGCATGGCATCACGCGCTATTAAGTCAGGTGATTATCGCATGGCGATTGCAGGTGGTGTGGAAAGCATGAGTCGCGCTCCTTTTGTTATGCCCAAAGCTGAGACTGCGTTCTCCCGTGGCAACGCTGTCTATGACACCACGATTGGTTGGCGCTTTGTAAATCCGAAAATGAAGTCCGGATTTGGCATCGATTCAATGCCCGAAACAGCAGATAATGTGGCGCGGGATTATCAGATTAACCGCGAAGATCAGGATGCTTTTGCTGCACGTTCTCAGGCCAGATGCGAGGCTGCACATAAGGCAGGGCATTTTGATGATGAACTTATGACGGTTACAATTCCCCAAAGAAAGGGTGACCCAATCGTCGTTGACAAGGACGAGCATCCCAGGGCGGGAACCTCTGCGGAGAAACTTGGAAATCTCAAAGGTATAAACGGCCCGGATCTAACAGTTACAGCAGGCAATGCATCGGGTGTAAATGATGGTGCAGCAGCGTTGTTGTTGGGTGATGAAGAAGCTGCCAAACACAATACACCGCTAGCTCGTATTGTTGGAATGGCAGCGGCCGGCGTGGAGCCACGTGTGATGGGCATTGGTCCGGTGCCTGCAACACGCAAGGTTCTTGACCGTACAGGCCTTTCCATAGACCAAATGGATGTCATTGAGCTGAATGAAGCCTTTGCAAGCCAGGGCTTGGCGACATTGCGTGAGCTGGGCATCGCCGATGATGCAGAGCATGTGAATCCAAACGGAGGCGCTATTGCGTTAGGGCATCCTCTTGGAATGTCAGGAGCCAGACTGGTCATGACTGCCGCTTATCAGCTTCGCCGCACCAGTGGACGATATGCGCTTTGCACCATGTGTGTTGGTGTAGGCCAAGGTGTGGCCCTAATTTTGGAACGGGCTTAAAGGAGCAAAAACATGTATGCACAAATGGTGAAATCCACTGGCAAGGATGTTCGCTCTCTTGAAGAGATGAGCGAGGAAGAACGTGCTTTCCAGGAGCGCATTGATCGCGGTGAGAAAATTGAACCCAAGGATTGGATGCCTGACGCTTATCGCAAGAACCTGATACGCCAAATCGGACAGCATGCGCATTCGGAAATTGTGGGCCAGCTTCCTGAGGGAAACTGGATTACGCGCGCTCCAACATTGGAACGCAAGGCAAACCTGCTAGCGAAAGTGCAAGATGAGGCGGGGCATGGGCTTTACCTGTATTGTGCCGCAGAAACGTTGGGTGTGAGCCGCGATGAACTTTTTGAAATGCTGCATTCTGGCAAGATGAAATACTCGTCCATATTTAACTACCCGACCCTCACTTGGGCTGACATGGGGGCCGTGGGTTGGCTGGTAGATGGTGCTGCAATCATGAATCAGGTGCCTTTGCAACGAACGTCGTTTGGTCCTTATGCACGTGCCATGGTTCGCATTTGCAAGGAAGAAAGCTTTCATCAACGCCAAGGATATCACATTATGATGACCATGGCGAAAGGTACGCCAGAGCAGAGGCGGATGGCTCAAGATGCATTGAATCGCTTCTGGTATCCCGCGCTTATGATGTTTGGGCCATCGGACAAGGACAGTGTGCACTCTGCGCAGTCCATGGCCTGGAAAATCAAGATGAACACAAATGACGAACTGCGTCAGAAATTTGTGGATGAAACGGTCCCGCAGGCCGAGTTTTTGGGCCTGACCGTCCCGGATAAAAATCTCAAATGGAATGATGAACGTGGCCACTACGATTTCTCGGAGCCCGATTGGGAAGAGTTTTTTGACGTAATTTCCGGAAACGGTCCATGCAATGTTGAGCGCCTGGAAGCACGAAAAAAGGCGTGGAATGACGGAGAATGGGTGCGTGAAGCGATGATGGCCCATGCTGAGAAAAAAGCCATGCGCAAACAAGCCGCGGAGTAAGCACCATGAAAAGTTCAAGGGAATGGCCTTTATGGGAAATATTCATTCGGGGCCAACACGGTATGAGCCATCGGCATGTCGGTTCTCTTCATGCACCGGATGCTGAACGCGCAATAAAGAACGCGCGCGATGTATATACGCGTCGCAATGAGGGTGTCAGCATATGGGTGGTGGAAGCTCAAAACATTTCTGCATCAAGCCCTTCAGACAAGGGACCACTATATGATCCAGCGCGTGACAAGGTTTATCGCCATCCAACCTTTTACGATATTCCGGACGAAGTTGGAAAGATGTGAATGTCATGACAACGACGGATGATTATGCCCTGTTTGAGTTTTTGTTGAGGCAAGGCGATAACGCCTTGGTTCTTGGTCACCGCACATCGGAGTGGTGCGGCGTCGGGCCTGTGCTGGAAGAAGATATTGCACTGGCAAATACTGCTTTGGACTTGATAGGGCAGACGCAATTATGGCTCGCCTTTGCCGGAGAGGTTGAAGGCAAGGGAAGAGATGCAAATGACCTTGCCTATTTTCGCGACCCTTATGACTTCCGAAATGTGTTGATGCTCGAATTGCCGAACGAGGATTTTGCCCGAACCATGATGCGTCAGTTTCTCTTTGATGCGTTTCAAGTACCTTGGCTAGACGCATTAACAACAAGCAGCGAACAGCGGGTTGCAGATATTGCTGCGAAGTCGCTGAAGGAAGCCAAGTACCATCTGGAACGTTCTGCGGAAACTGTCGTGGCTCTAGGCGATGGGACGGAAGAAAGTAACGCTAGAATGCGCAATGCACTTGAGTTCCTCTGGCCATATGCAGGAGAGATTTTCAGTGATGACGAAATTGATGAGAGCATAAATCGTAAAAGGATTGCGCCACTTCCGTCATCCGTTCGCGATGTTTGGAACCGTGTTGTTGATCAAACACTCAGCGATGCCATGTTATCACGCCCGGAGAGCGATTTTTCACATAAGGGCGGAAGAACCGGATTTCGTCATACTGAGCACTTGGGGCACATGCTCGCTACCATGCAAGTCCTGCAAAGATCGCATCCGGGAGCAACATGGTGATGATCGGTGAGCGATTTTCTTCAAAACAGATATGGAATTGGCTGGAGAATGTTCCTGACCCGGAAATACCGGTTATCTCGGTGGTGGACCTCGGTGTGGTTCGTGACGTCAAGACTGATAAAGAAACAGTAGAAATTACAATCACACCTACATACTCAGGTTGCCCTGCAATGCGTGTAATTGAAATGGATATTGTGACCGAGCTTGCAAAACACGGCGTTGAAAATCCAAGGCTCAAGACCTCTATAAACCCGCCGTGGACAACAGAATGGTTGTCTGGGAAGGGGCGCGCAAGGCTTGAGGAATATGGCATTGCACCACCGCGTGCGGCAGGAGGACCGGAGCGGTGTCCCTTATGCAAATCAACTGACGTTGAGAGGGTGAGCCAGTTCGGTTCAACCCCTTGCAAGGCTCAATGGCGTTGCAAAACCTGTTTGGAACCTTTCGATTATTTCAAGTGCATTTGAGGACGCTATTATGAGATTCCATGCGCTAACTGTGACGAACATTGAAAAGACCATTCGCGATGCTGTGGTTCTTACTTTGGAACCGGAAGATCCAACTGAGTTTGATTTTGTACAAGGTCAATATCTCACCTTCAAACGTATGTTTGATGATGTAGAAATACGGCGCTCTTACTCGATTTGCTCTGCAAAGCACGACGGTGTTCTGCAGGTTGGTATCAAGAAGGTGGCGGGTGGCGCCTTCTCTACCTGGGCAAATTCTGAGCTTCAAATTGGTGATACATTGGAAGCATTGCCACCGATGGGTAACTTTTTCGCCGCTTCGCACGTTCAGGGAGATAATCATTACTTGGCGTTCGCGGGTGGGTCCGGAATTACGCCTGTTCTTTCCATTCTGCGAACGGGTTTGAAGCAAGAACCAAACGCTCACTTTACGTTGGTTTACGCAAATCGGAATACCAATTCGATCATGTTCCGTGAGGAATTGGAGGACCTGAAAAATACACATCTTGGTCGTTTGAGCATTATCCATGTGCTGGAGGAAGACAGCCAGGGGATCGAACTGTTTCAGGGTAGAGTAGATGCCGAAAAATGCTCGAAACTCTTTTCCGGTTTGATTGATCTGCAAACTGTGACAACCGCTTACATTTGCGGACCAGAGCCGATGATGTTGGCCATTTCTGCAGCACTTGAAAGCAACGGCTTGCCCAAGGAAAACATTCGATTTGAGCTTTTCGCAAGCGGCCAGCCCGGTAGAGCCAAAAAACGTGCGGCATCATCTCAGGATAATATGGAGGGTTTGCCGGGAAAAGTGACGATTGGCGGCGTGACGCAAACACTTGTACTGGATTGCGAAACCAGTCTTCTTGATGCTGCTTTGGAAAACAACCTTGATGCGCCATTTGCTTGTAAGTCGGGTATTTGCTCGACCTGCAAAGCCAGGGTGACTGAAGGCGAAGTTGAAATGATCGCCAATCATGCACTCGAGGACTATGAGGTAGAAGCAGGGTTTGTTTTGACATGCCAATGTTATGTGGTCTCTGATAGCGTCTCTTGGAATTACGATGAGGCGGGGCATTGACGGATGAGATCAATCAACCGGCCTTGAGGTTGATCGAAGACTTGGCCAGTTTGCAGCCAATCAAGACATGGTCCTTGCTTGTCACTATTTTTGGCGACATGTCCCGGGTGTCAAACCGGAAAATCTCCGGAACATTTCTGAAAGCAATGCTTGAACCTGTGGGCGTGCGACCTGAAGCGGTTCGCGTTGCACTTCATCGCTTGCGTAAGGATGGATGGATCGTAACGGAAAGGGATGGGCGAGAAACGTCTTACGGACTTTCAGCATCTGCGCTTGAAGAAACACAGTCTGCCTATCACGATGTTTATCGAAGCGAGATCAAATTTCCCGATGGGTGGATTATGATGGTTTTTCCACCGAACCACACCAGGCCACACGTGGGGTTGAACGTTGCAAAACAGTGTTGGCTTGTGCCCGCAGAAAAGTCAGGCCAGCTAAAAGGTGCTTTGGCGTCACAGCTTGAACCTTCGGACATACCTCAGTGGATAAACGATGCGTTGGTTGCTCCGGAAACCCTTGCCATTGCGGAGAAACTAATTTTGTTGATCCGTGAAATTGCCAAGCGCGCAGATCAAATCCAGTCAGGTTATATAACAATTATTCGTTTTCTTGTTCTTCACCATTGGCGACGGATGGCATTGCGAGAAGAAACCTGGTTTCACATTTGGGCGAATCAATCCGGTTTATTGGCAACGTGTCACAAGGAAGTTATGGCAGCGCTGGACGCATTGACTTGCGAAACAGAGGCAGCATAAAGCGTTGATTTGGATGCGTTACCGATTTGGCGTTGAGGTTGAGCCTCGTATTTGAAGTTCCAAAGGGATTGCCTGATGAAGGGGAATTGGCCTTAACCCGGTTTCACTCATGCGTAACAAAACTTCTGCAGCGCGACGGCCAATTCGTTTTGCGGGTAAGCGGACTGTCGTTAAGCCGGGTTCCAAATGTTCTGAACCAACAAAGTCGCCGATGCCGACAACTGAAACCTGCTTGGGAACAGAAATTCGCAAGTTCTGCGCGGCAAACATGACGCCTTGGGCAATTACGTCATTGCCGCAAATGATTGCACTGGGCTTTCGTTGCAAAAGAACATTTTTACCAAGCTCCTTTGCTTTGCCAACATCATACCCGCAGGCGATTGTATTTTCTGGCGGCACTTGCACACCGGCTCTATCAAGCGCGGTCATGACACCGTCAAATCTTCCGCGGGCACGATCATTGTTTTCTGTTTCGGGAAAGATCGTCACAAAATCTGTATGCCCCAGCTCGAGCAAATGTTCTGCCACCAATTTGCCTGCAACTGAATTGTCAGCGCCGATGTTGGGTAAATCCGTGGTGTCAGAATAGTTCCAAATGGTAACCGTGGGAACATCCCGTTGAGCCAACATGTTTAGCGAAACAGGATCATGATCAAGGCCCACCAATGCAATACCGTCTATCCGGCGCTCAAGAAGGGAGCGCACATGAGCCGTTTCCAGCCTCAGATCATAGCCGTGACTTGCAATCAGCATGGTTCTGTCTTGTGATTGCAAGTGACTGGAAAATGCTTCGATCATTTCAGCAAAAATTGCATTGTCAATCGTTGGAATAATCAGCCCAAATGTGCCCGAAAAACGGTTGTGCAATGCTCCGGCCATTCGATCACGAATATAACCCAGTTCAGCAGCGGCCGTTTCAATTCGCTTGCGGGTGGGGCCTTTAACGACTTTGGGCGAATTGAAGAACCTCGATACGGTTGCCGGTGAAACGCCAGCCCGGCGCGCGACTTCAACTATCCCGGGCGCTCCCTTGCGCGATCGTTTTCTTCGTTCAGTCATACCATCCACAATAGATGAAAAAACAAAAATGAAAACGTTTGCATTTTTATTTTCATAAGTTAGCGTCTGCGATGGAGGAGACAGAGTATGGAATTTTTGAGCTATTTCGGTGGAGTTTTTGAGCCGTTATCGTTCTTGTTGTTGCTTGGCGGCACAATTGGAGGTTTGATTCTGGGGGCAACACCCGGATTGTCGCCAACCATGGCAGTGGCGCTTTTGATACCTTTCACGTTTCATCTTCAACCTGCCCAAGGCCTTATTCTTTTGGGCGCGGCATACACATCTACAGTGGCAGGTGGTGCAGTCAGTGCCATTTTGTTGAAGATCCCGGGCGCTCCGGCTAACATCGCTACATCACTTGACGGCAATGCGATGGCCAAGAAAGGGGAGGGTGCGAAAGCACTTCATCTGTCCTTCCTCGCTTCCGGTGTTGGTGGTGTGATAGGCGTTCTGCTTCTTATCTTTCTTACTCCGGTTCTTGCGCAATGGGCGCTTGCCTTTAGCTACTCTCATCTTTTCTGGATGGCTATTCTGGGTGTAACAGTCATTGGTTCATTGGACTCAAAGTCTTTCGTAAAAGGCCTGCTTTCCGGCTGCATTGGGCTTTGGCTGTCTATGATTGGTTTTGACGACAACCTCGGTGCTCAACGCTTTATCTTCACCGATGCGCTCGCCGGTGGCATTCACATCATTCCGGCCCTTATTGGCTTGTTTGCAATTCCGCAGGTCATGGAAATGTTCGCGAAGGGGCGCGCAAATGCAGCGATTGAGGCGTTGGATGTTCCAAAGCAATCTTTCATGAATTCTTTGCGCGAACTCTTTGCCAGTGCGCGCGCGCTGTCAATTGGTACTGTGTTCGGCAGCATCATCGGAATCATTCCAGGCGTTGGCGGGCAAATTGCCGGCCTCGTTGCATATGATCAGGCTCGCAAGTTTTCACCTGAAAAAGACAAGTTTGGAACGGGTCACCCTGAGGGAATTATAGCGGCAGAATCTGCAAACAATGCAATGGTTGGCCCTTCGCTCGTGCCGTTGCTAACGCTTTCCATCCCCGGCAGCCCAACTGCTGCTGTACTTTTAGGCGGTTTGATTATTCATGGCATTTTCCCGGGTTCTGATTTGTTTGATAATCACCCGCAGGTGGCCTGGACATTCATCAACTCGATGTTGATTGGCCAAATCCTGATGGTGATATTCGGCATATACACGGCGACATGGGCTGCACGCATTGCTCGGGCACCTGTGCCAATCATGGCAGCGGCTGTAATGGTTCTCGCCCTGTTTGGTTCTTACTCGGTGCAACAATCCATGGGTGATGTTTACATCATGCTTGGGCTTGGGGTTGGAATGTTCTTCCTCGAAAAGTTTGGGTTTTCCGCCGCTCCGCTGGTGTTGGGTCTGATTCTCGGTCCGATTGCGGAATCCAATTTCACAACCGGTTCGCTTATCGCTCAGGCACAAGATGGACCATTGCTCTACTTTATGACCGGGCCTTTGAACATCTTCCTGATTATCCTGGTAATTGCGTCGGTGGCGTACAGTTTCTGGTCAAACATGGTCCATGGAAGGAAGGCCGCTTTAGCGGAGGCGCAATCATGACAGCTTCGAGATTCCAACATATCATTTCATCCGGCATCGTATTGATTGTTGCAGCGATGGTGACCTGGATAAGCTTTACCCAAGAGCCCGCAGATGCATTTTTGTTTCCGCGTCTAATCGCCATCTTTTTTATTGGACTGGCAGCGTGGAATTTTATCCGTGCCATTACTGGCCTCGCCAAAGTTGGTGAAGGTCTCGACATGAACAGCTTTATGAACATTGTTCCTGGCCTTGTCGTCATGGGAATTTATGTATTTTTCGCAGCCAAGGCTCTGGGGTTTTACCTTG
>ENA-OUOG01005422-OUOG01005422.1-marine-metagenome-genome-assembly--contig:-NODE-5422-length-10315-cov-5.989744_pt1 | contig 10315 bp, 4 predicted proteins | sample MGYA00248635_ERZ508505 | MGnify/ENA primary metagenome ERZ508505 (study PRJEB26176, sample SAMN06267871) | marine metagenome | isolation source: Saanich Inlet, British Columbia, Canada | place: Pacific...
TTTTTTTTTCAAGCAGAAGACGGCATACGAGATGTAGCCGTGACTGGAGTTCAGACGTGTGCTCTTCCGATCTGCCGGCGTCGGCGCCAAAACACGCGCGCGTCTCTCCGGCGTGGCGCCGGGAGTTTTTGGCGTGGTTCTCGGATGTCCGCGCGGACGTCGCCAGGCTCGTCGCCAGGCGCCGCGGGGACTTCGGGGACTTCGGGGACGTCGGGGACTTCGGGGACGTCCCCCGGGACGCCGATCGAGGCGCGGGGACGGTCGCGTCCGCGTCCTTCGCGGCGGCGGCCGCCGCGGCGCTGGCGTCGGCGGCGGCGCTCGAGGACGGGGACGGCGCAGACGCGCCCGCGCCGTTCCCGAGCCTGCGCCTGGTGGCGGACGCGGACGAAGTGTCCACGGCCGCGGCGCTTCGCGAGCACGCGCGCGCGATCGAGGAGCGATTCTTTCTGGGTCCCGGGGACGCCGGCGGGGATGATGCCTGCGGGGACGAGACGCGCGTACCCGGAGAGAGACAAAGAAGCGCGAAAGAAAAAAAAGCGTTTTCTTCGTTTCGTTCAGCTTGGTTTTTCGCTTTGGCGTCGCGCGCGGACGCGCCGCTCGACGCCGACACGTCGGCGGCGATGCGCGGCGCGGCGCGGGGATTCGCGGCGGCGCGCGCGGCGACGACGTCGGAGCACGACCCGAGCCTCCCCGACCTGCAGGTGGGCCTAGCCATCGCGGGGGGGTACTTCGGACAGGAGGGAACCTAGCGAGCGAGCCTTTAATTATTTTAGCGTAGCGCTTCTCCTTTTCAGCGTCTGAGCGCATCATCGGGACGAATCTCGGGCGAGGCCCGAAGCACGAACGTATCACGATCGACACGCACCGCCGACAACCTCACTCCCCCGCGAGCGGCGGCGGCGGCGTCGAACGCGGATGTCCATCGCGTCCCTGGCGTTTCGGTGTGTCGCGTCGCTTCTCGCCTGCCTGGTCTTCGCCACTCTGTTCCCAGTGCTCAGGGCCACGGCCATGTCGCTCGCGCACCACGCCGGGAAGGCGTTCGCGTGCGCGATCGGTGACAACGATTCGCGTTCGTTTGGAAAGTCGCGACGACGAAGCGCCGGGGTTCCGGGACACTCGTCCGGGGCGTGGAAACACGCGTCGGCACGCACGAACGCGCGTCGATCGCCTCGTCTGGCGCGCGTGAACGCCGCGGAGCGCGCCGACGCGATCACCCCGGGAGGTTTCGAGACGCCGTCCCGCGGACCGGGATCGGGTCCGCTCGCGTCGTTGTCCCCTCGCTCCACGCTGGCGCGCGGCGTCGGCGACGGGGAGAAGCGACGCGGCGAAGGCATCGGGGACGCGTCTCGTGATGGATCATCGGGCAGCCCTTCGTCGGACGGCACCGCGTCTTCGGACGACGAGCCGGTCGTCGGATCCACCGCGGCGGCGGCGTCGTCGGGCCCGACGCACCTCTTCGTGCTGGTGCACGGCCTCGGCGGCGCGCCCGAGGACTTGTGTTGTTTGGAGCGCGGCATTCTGCGGCGCGCCGGGTCGTCCGCGCTGGTGCTCAAGCCGGGGTGCAACCTTTTGGCCCGGTCGTTCGACGGCGTCCCGAACGGCGCGGCGCGCGTCGCGGCGGAAATCCAAGCCGTCGCGCGCGCGTACGAAGCGTCTCTCGAAACCGTCTCGCTCGTCGGGAACTCGCTCGGCGGTATATACGCGCGCCACGCGGCGGCGCAGCTGTACGACGCTGAGACGCGCACGATCGCGGGTCTCGTCCCCGACACGTACCTGACGACGGCGACCCCTCACCTGGGCGTGGGCCCCTTCGGGTACCTCGGGTACTTCCCGAGCCAAATCCGCGCGCTCGGCGCGTTCGCCATGGGCGCGACGACGAGGCAGTTGCTTTTACTCGACGGCGACGACTTTGACGGTTCCGTTGAAAAAAACGAATCAAAATCAAAATCCGGTCCTCTGTTGCTGCGCATGGCCGATCCCTCTTCCGAGTACGTCGCCGCGCTGGGCGCGTTCAAGCGCAGGTGCGCGTACGCGAACGCCACGAACGACTTCCTGGTGGCGTACGAGACGGCGGCGCTGGACCCGGACGCGCCCGAGACGCTGCGCCGCCGCCGCGCGCGCGGCGCGCGGGGGACCAACTTAAACGGGTGGGGCGACGACGGCGACGCGTCCCCGGGGGGCTGGGGATTTCCGTCCCCGTCCCCGTCCCCGCTGGGGGGCTTCGGTGGGTCCGCGCGCATCGTGGACGAGCGCTTGACGCGTCCGACCACGGAGGATGCCAAGGCGGGCGGCGCGTTTTGGCGAGCGCGAAGCGCTTCGCGCGCCGCGACGAAAACGAAAGACCGGCGTTCCAGTCTCGGGACGCAACGCGCCATCGCCGCCGGGTTGCGGACCCTCGAGTGGTTCCACGTCGACGTCGAGTTCCCGGGGATGGCGCCCCTGGCGCATAACAAAATATGCGCGCTGCAGCGCGACCCGGTGATGAAGTTCCTGTTCAAGGAGGGGGAGTGGGTGGTCGAACACCAGGCGGAGTACTTAACCGGGAGAAGGAAGTGAGCGCGTCGTCGAGGTTTGAAGGGAAAGTAGTTCACGAAAGCGCTCAGGACTGTGCCTGTCTCACATGCGATCGTCAACGCGGTCGTTCGCGATGAAGAAACACGAGAAAAAATCAATCCCGCAGCACAAGCCGCATTGCGCCGCGCGCGGGCACAGTCCCAGGCGTGCGAAGAGATGACCACCGCAGACGCAGGTACGTATGCGCCACGCGCGCACTTCCCCTCGACGTTTCGCGCGCGCCTTCCCGGACGTCTCCCGCGCGTCCGCGAACCCCGATTCCCGTTCGGTCAATTTCCAGGTTTGGCATCACGCGGGCCACGACGGCAAGATCCCCGCGGTCGACCCGTCCCCGCGACGCACGGAGACCGACGCGCGCCCGCTGACCCGCTCCCCTCGCGTACCCCCCCGTCGCTCCGACGCCAGCGGACCCGAACGCCGCGGAGGCTCCCGCGGGCGAGGCCCCCGCGGCGGAGAAGCCGGTCGAGGCCACGGATGCGTCGGACGCGGCGCCCGCCGAGACCGCCGACGACGCCGTCGCGCGCGGCGGCGCGGAGGCTTCCGTTTCCCCGGGCGACGAATCCGCGCCCGCGGGAACAGACGCGGGCGCCGAGCCGGGCCCAGACGCGGTGTCCCCTTCGGACGGACCCGAGACGGAGACCGAGCCCGGCGCGGAGGCGGAGGCGGAGGCGTCCGCCGGCGCGGCGGGCGCGCATCTTTCCTCGTCGTCTCCGCCCTCGTGCACGCTTCATGAAGCCGCCGAGCTCGGCGACGTCGCCGCGCTCGAGCGCCTCCTGAGCGTCCCCGAGTGCGACGTGGACGCGCGCGACGAGACCGGCGCGACACCTCTGGTGGTGGCCGCGGCGGCGTCTCAATCGGAGGCGGCGAAGTTTCTGATCTCGCGCGGCGCCGACCCCAACGCCGCAAACGCGCGCGGAGACGCGCCTCTCCACTGGGCGTGTTACCGCGGCGACGTTCTGAGCGCGCGCGCGCTTCTCGCCGCCGGCGCGGACGTGCACGCGCGAGGCGACGTCGGGAACACGCCTCTGCACATGGCGTGCACGGAGCACCACGACGTGATCGCGCGCGAGCTCCTGAGCCGGGGCGCGGATGTCTTTGCTAGGAACGACGTGCAGATCACGCCGCTGGGCGTGGCGACGGATCCGTCGCTTCGCGCCGTCGTGAAATCGGTGGAGACGGATGGAGACGCGGCGCGCGCTCTTTTACGTCGCGAACTCGCGCTTCGAGCGGTCGCCGAGACGGCGCGGGTGGCGGCGGAGGAGAAGGCGTTGAAGATCGAGGCTGCGGCGAATAAGGCGGCGCTCGAGGCGACGGAGTCGAAGCGACGGGAGGATGACGAGGCGCAACGCGTGTTGGAGCTGACCGAGGCGAAGGCGGAAGCCGCCGCGGTGAAGGCGGAGCTGGCGGCGATCCGCGAGGCGGAGGCGGAGGCGGCGCGCAAAGCCGAGGAGGAGCGGCTGCGCGCGGAGGCGGAGAAGGCGGCCAAGAAAGCGGCCAAGAAGGGCAAGGGCAAGGGCAAGGGCAAGAAGGGCAAGTAGTGACGCGAGCTTCGATTCGTGAAAGTATGTCACGCGCGGAGGAGGAAAACGACTTTTGACGAAAGGAATCCGCGTTCGTATCCGATATCTTTCGAGTAGACGTTCCAAATCGCGCGTTCGACACTAAACTCCTTTTCGTCTTTTCGTCTGTCTTCGCTCTGGGCGCGTCGTCGATTTACGAGCCACCGGAAAACGACATAGGCTCATTTTCGCTTGGGCCGCTTCGACGCGCCCGTCTCCGCCGGGCTCGCGTCGTTTTCCCGCTTCGCGTTCGACGCCCCCCTCTCTTTTGTGTTCGTCCCGGTCGTTTCCGCTCGAGTCTCCGCCCTCTGCTCCATCTCGAACAGGTACGCCTCGTAATCGAGCAGGCACCGCTCGTAGTTCTGCCGCATCGCGAACGACGCCGAGGTTTGCCCGGACAAGTCGTGGCCTAAACTCCGGCACACCTCGCGCCACCGCTTTTGGTCCGTCACCGCGCGGAACCCGCCGCGCGCCTGCACCTCCGCGAAGACGCGGTGCAGGTCGAGCTCGACGTGGCAAAAGGTGGGGACTTTCAGAGGCCTCCCGGGCCCTTTAGGATGGTGCGCGTGGAATTGCGTCAACGCCTCCGCGAAACCCGTTTCGGGAGGCACGGAAACCGCGCGCGGCGCCCCGAGCGTGGACGCGGCGGAGAACTTTTTGGGAACCGGAGGCGACGCGTCGTCGTCCAGCGGGTCCAGCGGTTCCAAGCCTCGCTCTCTTCTTTCTTTGTCCCGCCTTTCTCGCTCGGCTCTGTAGTTGGCGAGCCACCGGTCTCTTTCCTGCTTCTTCGCCTCCAGCGCGAGCTCGCGCGCGCGCCGACGCTCCTCCTCCGCGTCAGGATCGACGTCCCAGGGGGAGATCCAGCCGCACGATGAACGAAGGCACTCGGGAGGAAGACCGTCCGCCGCCGTCGCCGGCTCGCCGGCTTGCGCTTCGGCGCTCGGCGGCGGCGGCGCGTCCCAGCGGACGCACACCGCGCCGAGCGGTTCGCACGTCCACGCGCTTTTCACGGAAGCGATGAGCCCTTTTTTGCTCTTGTGCCTCGTCTCCGCTACGCCGGTCTCGACGCCGCCATCGACGGAAGAAGAGACGGAAGAAGAAGCGTTGCGCCACCAGTCAGCCTTGACGACGACGCCGCCGATGACGTCGCCGACGGGCTTGGAGCGGCGGCCCTGCTTGCCCGCCGAGACTCCCGCGTCGCCGTCGCCCCGCTCCTCGCCGCCCTTCACCTTCTGCCGCAGGTCCACGAAGGTGCGGCGCACGCGGTCGCCCGCGCGCCACGGGCGGCGCAGGACCGCATCGGTCGGGTCGAAGGGCAGAAGGAAGTCCCCGGCCATGCCCGGGAACACGTGCTGCGCCACGACCAGCGGCGACGCCGGGAGAGGCGGAGGGGGATCGGCGTGAGGTTTCGCGTCGGAGGGAGAGGGCTCGCCCCCCTTGGCCGCCTCCGGCGCCATCACCTGAAGCGGCGTGAGCAGGTACCAGGCGTGCGGGATGCGCGCCGCCGGGGTGGGCGCCGCGGGGTCGCCCTTCCGGTACCCCGCGAACTCCACGCGGCACTGGGTCAGCGCAGGCAGGTCCGACGGGACGCAGGGGACGCCCAGCGCGCGCAGACGATCCTCGGAAACGTCCGCGACAGAAGAAACGGTTCTCGCGTCTCTCGGTTTCTTCCCAACGGCGGCGCTTCTCCCGGAAGGACTCCTTCCGCCGGAAGCATCTCCGGCGCCTCCTTCCGCCTCCAGGTACCGCGCCAGCGCCTGCGTCGCGCGCCTCAGCGCGAGTGCGCTCAAAACCACCTTCTCGCGCACCTGCGGCAGGAACGGCGCCGCCGCGAGTCTCTCCTCGGGGGGGCCGGAGGTGGCCAGCCCGCGACCGACGCGTTGGAACGCCTCGCGAAGCATCTTGACGCGACCCTTATCGCGCGCGCGATGCTCGGCGAGCTCATGCGCGCAGAGCGCGAGCTGCGGCAGCGTGCGCGCGGCGTCCACGGACGCGCGCCACGCCGAGCGACGGGACCTCCAGCCCACCACCAACACGCCTGCGTCGTGGAAGAGGCGCTCCGTCTCGGATACCGCCGCCGCGGCGTCGGCGAACGCCGGAGCCGATCGCGCGCGCGACACCGCCGCGGCGAGCCGCTTTGCGAAATCAAAGCCTTCCCAGAAGGGAAATCCGGAGAGCGTCTGCGTCAGGGACGCGCGCAGGGCGACTAAAGCTCTCGGGCCTTCCGGCGAGACGCCGCGGATCAGAGGCCGGTCCAGACCGACGTACCCGTCGAGCGCCGTGCCTCCGCCGCGCTTGCGCGTCGCCAGAGCGGCGGCCACGGCGGCTGTGGCAGCCACCGGATCCGAAGGCAAAGAAACCGTCGGCGTCGTCTTTTCTTTTTCTTTTTCTTTTTCCATTTCTTTCTCCTTCGCGTCGTCGTCGTCGCCGTCGACGTCCATCGCGTCTTCGTCGTCATCGCCGTCCTTGCCGACACCCAAATGCTGCGTCGGCGCTTCCAGCTCCTCCAGCAGCGCGTCCGGCGGCTCGAGCAGCGCCTCCGCCAGCGACGCCTCGGCGTCGTCGCCGGAGGCGCGAAGCCACGCCGCGAGCGCCGGGAAAGAAGACGCCGGGTACCAACACCACTTGGTCTCCGAGGAGTCCGAAGGTGAGGATTCCTCGCTCCGCTTCCCCGCGCCGCCGCCCGACGACTTCCCGGAAGGATCGGCGGAGGCGCGCGCGAGCATGGACGTGTCTTCGAACTTGACGGGCTTCGCGCGGCGCCGCGACGACGAGCGGCCAAACGCGGGCTCCGCCGCGGGCTCTGACGCCTTGGCCGGCGTCGCCTCCGCGTCGGGCGCCGCCGTCGACGCCGGCGGCGGCGGCGGCTCGGAGAGCTCTCCCGCCTCGAATCCCGGCCTCTCGACGAACGCCGCGCCTATGCCCGCCGCTCCCCCCAGCCTCCAGTACCGCGCGCCGGTCGCGTCGACGCCGAGAAGCTCGGCGTCGGCGCTCCTCTCGCGCGAATCCTTCGCGCTCTTGGCGCGCGCGCCGAACGCCGGCGCGTCGGCGGCGAGCGACGCCAGGCACGAGAGCAGCGCCAGGCGTTGCCTGGGAGGCGTCTCCCAGAGTTCCTTCGTTCGGAGCGAGCGCGCGGCGCCGAACGCCGCGTCTTTGACCTCCGCCACGGGTCGGGACTCGATCAGCCTCCGCGCGCGTTCGGGCCAACCCACCGGAAGCGCGCCACCGCCGCCCTCGGCGGTGGACCGCGTGGGCGCGCCGACGAGCTCGACGTCGGCGTTCTCCACGACCCGTAGGAACGCGCAGTGCACGTCCCGAAGCAGACACTCGCTGGCGAGCTCGGGGTCGCCCGGCTGCGCCGCCAGCCACTCCGCGCCCACCGCGTCGGAGAACGCCGTGGGAATGCCCACGGAAGAAGAAGCGGCGGCAAAGTCTGGGCTTTTCATCAGCGAGGGCGTCAGAAAGGGCGTCGCCAGAGGCGTCGCCGCCGACGCGGGGGTCCGGGTCCCGCCCGCGCCGCCGGTTCCGCCGCGCTCGGACACAGGTTTCAAATCCGGGCACAGCGCCGCGGCGAGCCTGGCGAACGGGAACGGCGGCAGCCGCAGGACATCGGCGTACCGCGAGCACACGTCCCACACCGCCAGCGCGTCACCCACCATCCCGGGCTCCACCCCAAAGTCGTGCCTAGAGGGGGGGGGAGGCCCGCCTTTTGTTTTCTGGAACCGCCGCGCGCGCGCCGACGCGGCGGCGTCGAGCGCCAGGGCGTCCGCCTTGACCAGAGTCTTCACCGGGCGCGCGTCCGCGGAGTTCCTCGGCGCCGTCGCGGGCGGCGCCGCCGCGAACATCGAGCCCCTCTGCTCGGCGGCATCCCATCTCTGCTCGCGCTCCGCGCGGCGGCGCTTGTCGAGGTCCGCGGCGTCGCCCTTCTCCTCGAGGATGACGGCGAACGCCTTCATGTGCCTGCTCAGTTTGCCCGTGCTGGTGAAAATCGTCCCGGCGAGAACGGAAGCCTCCAGCTGACCGAGCACGAACTCGCGCTCCTCCACGAGCTCGGACTCGGCGTAATGGCGACCGCTGTCCCCCCAGCGCTTCTCGGGAGGAGCATCGCGGGGTTTCGGTTTCTCCTTCGGCTTCTCCTTCAAAGCGGAAGAAGGCTCCTTCGACGAGAAATCTTTCTCCGTCTCTTTCGTATCGTCGTCGCCGGCGTTACGAGCGACGCCGTCCGCTTCGCTTTCGTTCAGAGCGCCCGACTGTTCCTGACGCTCGGCATCCGACGCGAGCTGCTGTTTCTTCTTCCCGCGCCCGCCGCGCCCGCCGCGCCCGCCGCGGCCGCGGCCGCGGCCGCGGCCCCCCTTCTTCTCCTCGTCGCCGCGCTCCTTGGGCGGCCGCCCGCGCGGGCGCCCCGGCTTGGGCGGCGGCGCCAGCACCTTGGGCAGCACGTCGTCGTATGACCCGAGCGGGTCCTGCTTGAGCGCGTTCACGGCTCTGGTGGCGAAGTCGAACTTCCTCTGCGCCCCCGCGCGGAACAGAGAGACGTACTCGGGCGACGGGTCCAGCGCGCGGTACCATCCGTTCGGCGTGATCAGCCACAGCGATTGCGGGTTCTCGTAATCGATGGACCAGTCGAGCACGCGCGGTAACCACACTTTGACGCGACTGGAAGAGCTCTTCTTGGCCCTTTTTTTAGTGAAAGCGCCGTCCTCGCCCTCGCCGTATTCCTCCGCCAAGCCCGCGGCCTGCGTGGACTCCGTCAGCGCCGAGACGGAGACCGGCGGGTCGTCCTCGGGCTCGAACGTCTTCGGGTCGGGAACCGCCAGCCAACCGTACGCGGCGAGCCGCGCGGGACCCCGCCGCGTGTCTTCCCCCCCCCCTTCTTTTCGTGACGCGTCGCCGTCGACGTCCAACACCGCGTCCGACGCGAATCCCTTGTCGTCCGCGCTCATTACTTCGTTCTCCAGCGCCCAGCGGTCGTAGGCGTCCGCACACTCCACCGGCTCCGTCGCGAAGGCGTCGTTTTCGCGGCACACGACGAAATCGTCCAGCAGGCGGTACGGCGTCGCTTCGCCGAGGAACACGTTATACTTCTCGGGAACGTCCGCCTCGGCGATAACGCACTGCGTCTTCTTCGCCTCTTCGGGTAAGTCGGAGGGTAGAGGAATGTTCGAAACGCCACGCTTCGACAGCGCCGCGAGTAGTATCTCGTGAAGCGCGTCGCACGTCTCGCGGAGATGCGCCATGCGAGGCGACGCGTTGTACGCGCGACAGTTACGCCAGACCAGGCGTATGTCATCCATCGCCGCCGCGAAGCTCGGGTACGGAGCGGGGAGTTTTGTGGGAGACTTTTCTGACGTTTGCGCGCCGCCCTTCGCGCCCGCGTCTTTCTCGATGCCGGCGCCCAGACGGTGAAGAACCTGCGACAGGGACATCGGTCGCGTCACGATGTCGTGGTAATCGTGCAGGCGCAGCGCGACCGCGTCGACGGGGTCGTTGAAGAACTCCCTCGCCGCCTCCAACTCCATCACCTCCCCGAGCGCCGCGACCAGCGCGTCGCGCTCGTGCGCGTCCATCGCGCGCGTCGGGCCACCCCGGCCCTCCCGCCGGAGGCCACCTTCAGCCTACCCTCCGCCGCGAGGAAACGAAACGTCGAGCGGCGGGCCGACCGAGGCACCTCGGCGTGCGCGCCAGATCTAGCTAGGGGTTTTGTGGACGGACGGGCGTCGACCCAAACCTGGGGTTCCGACGCACGAACCAATCCGCACGACGTGTACGGCCGACTCGGGGCTCGAAGAGGCCTTCGCCGCCGCCTCCACGGCCACGCGCGAGCGTTATGACGGTGCTCGGTGCCCGGCGATGACGCGAGAGCGAGAAAAAGGATGGGTTCAGTCGGCTCCGCGAAAAAAACAGGCAGCGAGGCAGGCTCGGACCGGCAAAAACTTAGACGGTCAAACCTTGGGTGTCGAAAGCGCGCGAAAAGGCTGCTCGTTTCCCGGCAAGCGATCGGGACCGCGAAGGCTTCCTCGCGAGGCGTGTTTGACCATGATCGCGGGGTGCGAGGCTGCGCTCTCTTTGTACCCCTCGCGCGTCGACGAGGACCGCGCCGTCGCTGAGGATGCGTCTTCATCGCCGCGCGCGAGGCTGGCGGCGCGCGTCGCGATGGGCGAGAAGCAGGCGCTTTTGGAGTG
>ENA-OUOG01005423-OUOG01005423.1-marine-metagenome-genome-assembly--contig:-NODE-5423-length-10315-cov-5.168099_pt1 | contig 10315 bp, 8 predicted proteins | sample MGYA00248635_ERZ508505 | MGnify/ENA primary metagenome ERZ508505 (study PRJEB26176, sample SAMN06267871) | marine metagenome | isolation source: Saanich Inlet, British Columbia, Canada | place: Pacific...
TTTTTCCCGAAAATTGGGGAAATCCCTGAGGCTCTGACCCGAAAGCGCGCCCCCGAAGCCCTATTTGGGGATTACAATCATAGCCGACGAAAAAATTCCAAAGCCTTCATTCCACCCATTCGAATTCGAGTTGACGGCGAGCGAGATCCGCCGCCACCACCTTCACCGTGATGCGATCGCCCATGTGAATTTGGCGATTAGAACGCAAGCCCGTGAAGCACTTCACCTCGTCGTTGTACACCCAGTGGTCGCCTGCAGGCAGCGCGTCCTTGCTGACCATGCCTTCGCATTTGTTCTCCTCGATTTCCACGAAGACCCCGCGCGGCATCATGCCGCTGACGATGCCGAGGAAGGTCTCGCCGATGCGCGTGCTCAGGAATTCGACCTGTTTGTACTTGATGCTCGCGCGTTCTGCGTCAGCCGCCTGCTTTTCCATGTTGGAGGAAACGCGGCATTGCGCTTCGAGTGGCCCGGGGTCGGGCGACGGTTTGCCATCGAGGTAATGCTGCAGCAGCCGGTGCACCATCACGTCGGGATAGCGGCGAATGGGGCTCGTAAAATGCGTGTAAAAGGGGAAGGCCAAACCGTAATGCCCAATGTTCTCCACGTGGTACTCCGCCTTCGCCATCGACCGGATCGCCATCGTCTTGATGACGTTCTCGCCGGCGTTGCCCGCCGCGGCCTGAAGCAGGTCCCGAATGGCTTGTTCCGCATTGCCCGCGGTCGGCTTTTCCATCTCCAAACCGAAGCGCTCCACAAACAGCCGGAGCTGGGCGAGCTTTTCGGGGTCGGGTTTGTCGTGCACCCGGTACACGGACGTCCGCCGCCCCGCGCCCGGCAGGTGCTCCTTGCCCTTCGGCGGATTCGCGAGGAACCGCGCGACCCGGACATTCGCCAGCAACATGAAGTCCTCGATGAGCCGGTTCGAATCGCGCATCACCTTGACGACCACGCGCAGCGGCTTGCCGTCTTCAGCCAGTTCGAACTGCACTTCCTCCGTGTTGAAATCGATGCCCCCGCGGCGGAAACGCTCGTCGCGCAGCTTCACCGCCAAATCCTGCAACACCCCGATTTCCTCAGCAAAATCGCCCTGTCCCGTCTCGATGCGCTCCTGCGCCTCCTCGTAAGTGAACCGGCGATTGGAGTGGATCAACGTCCTCCCAAACCACTCGTTCACCACCTTCGCCTGTTCGTCCAATTCAAACACCGCGCTGAACGCGAGCCGGTCTTCGTTCGGGCGCAACGAGCACAAGTCGTTCGACAGCACCTCCGGCAACATCGGAATGGTCCGGTCGACGAGGTACACCGAGGTGGCCCGCTGCCGCGCTTCCACGTCGATCACCCCGCCCGGCGTCAGGTAATGCGTGACATCGGCGATGTGCACCCCGACCTCCCAATGGCCGTTCTTCAGCCGCTTCAGCGACAGCGCGTCATCGAAGTCCTTCGCCGTTTTCGGGTCGATCGTGAACGTCGTCACATCGCGCAGGTCCCGGCGGCGTTTGACCTCCTCGGCCGTGACGTCGCGCGAGACGGTTTTGGCCGCTTCCTCCACCTCAGGCGGGAATTCGTACGGCAAACCGTATTCCGCCAAAATCGCGTGCATTTCCACCTCGTGCATGCCCGCTGGCCCCAGAATTTCCACCACTCGGCCCGTCGGATTGTCCTCGGAATCCGCCCAGTCCACCAACTCCACGAGGACCTTCTCGTCGTTTTTCGCTCCGCGTAAATGCCGTGCGGGGATGAAGAAATCCGTGTGAATGCGGGTGTCGGCGGGGTGGCCAAAGGCGTAGTCGCGCACTTGCTCGATGGTCACGACGTAGAGTTCGCGCTGGCGCTTGACCACCCGGTGGACGTACGGGAAGAACCGCTTGCCCCGTCGGCGCCACCGGACTTCCACGCGGTCGCCCCAAAAGGCATCGCCAGTCGCCCCTTTCGGCACGCTCAACTCCTCGCCGTCGTCCTGCATGACGAACCCGCGGCCGAACCGCGTGATTTGGATCATCCCCTCCACCGGCGCTTCTTCCTGAACCTTCAACGCGAACTTCCCGCGGCCCACCACCTCCAGAATGCCATCATCGGCCAAGTCGTCCATCAAGCGCATGACCAGCTTCTTCGCATCGTGGTTCACGATGTTGAGAGCGGCCGATACTTGCTTGTGGTTCAGGGATTTGCCGCGAGCGCGACGGAAAGCACCTCGGATTTCATCGCGGAGGGCTTCGGGGTTCGTTCGAGAAGACATTGGGGACAAAGATGCGCTGAATCGCTTGGACTTCCCGACCTTTGCCGTTAACATGTCCCAAACCCCATCCCACCGCTGGTGGCCCGAGCACTGGACGGGCTATGAATTGTTGGACGCCGGCGACGGTGCGCGGCTTGAACGCTGGGGCGATTACGTCCTCGACCGGCCAGACCCGGCTGTGATTTGGCCGCCTTCTGCCGATGTTTCAGCTTGGAATGAAGCGGATGCGCGGTTCGAACCGACGGCCAAGACGAAGGGATTTTGGCACCAAAACGGGCGCCAACTTCCGGCCAGCTGGGGACTCGAATACCGCTCGCCCCGCTTGCACCTTCAATTCAAATTGGAACTGACCGGGTTCAAGCACGTCGGGCTGTTCCCCGAGCAAGCGGTGAACTGGGAATACATTGCGGAGCACGTTGGGCCCAACGACACGTTCTTGAACCTGTTTGCTTACACCGGCGGGGCTTCGTTGGCCGCACGAGCGGCGGGCGCCGAGGTGAAGCACGTGGACTCCATCCGCCAGGTCGTCGACTGGACGCGGGAGAACATGGAGCGTTCCGGATTGGACGGCATCCGGTGGGTCGTCGAGGACGCCCTGAAGTTCGCGGAACGCGAGGTGCGCCGAGGCAACCGCTACCGGGGCATCGTGCTGGATCCGCCCACGTGGGGCTTGGGAACGAAGGGCGCGAAATGGCGTTTGGAAGACCAAATCCGACCCCTCTGCGAAACCGTCGCCGACCTCGTCGAACCCGGCGGCTTCATCATCATGAACACGTACAGCGGCATCTCCCCGACCGCGCTGGAACAGTTGTGGCGCGCCACGCTTCCAGACGCGACGATCGAATCCGGCGAACTGTGCTTGCGCACGTTGCGCGGCGAGTTGGTTCCGACGGGGAGTTTGGTCCGCGTCCTCAACACGCAGTAAACCATGGCGAACGAAACCCCGAAAAGCCCGATGCTCGGTCTGCGCCTGCCGACGGACCCCCGTTGGGCGGAGCTCGTGGAATCCAACATCTCGGAAGTGCTCACCGATCACGCGTGGTGCGAACAAAAAGCCGCCTCCAACGCGATCACCATCATCGTCCACAACCCGGACAAAACCGAACTCGTCGAAGCCATGACGGCCATCGCCCAGGAAGAACTCGAGCACTTCGGCCAGGTCGTGGACCGCATCAAAGCGCGCGGCTGGACCCTCGGCCCGGAGCGCAAGGACGACTACGTGCGGGAGCTCGCGAAATTCATGAAGGGCGGGAATTCACGGACGCACCAACTCGTCGACCGCCTCCTGTTCGCGGCGATGATCGAAGCGCGGTCGTGCGAGCGGTTTCGCGTGTTGTCCGAGCGCGTTTCCGATCCCGAACTCGCCGCGTTTTACCGCGACCTCATGATCTCCGAGGCCGGCCACTACACGACCTTTCTCGGCTTTGCCCGCAAATATGCCACCGAGGACATCGACGTCGAAGCGCGGTGGCAGGCCTTCCTCGATTACGAAGCGGAGGTCATCGGTCGTTATGGGAAGAAAGAGACGATTCATGGTTGATTATACGTTTTTTGTGGGTATATTGTATCCATGAAATCCGGAGTGTTCTTGTTGACCGCATTGGTCGCTGTCCTCACGAGTTGGGCGCAAACCACCGTTTCTTGGACGTTGGATCTCAACGGTGAAACGCCCAGCGCTGATGGGGTTTACCTCGTCGGCAGTTTCAACGGGTGGATCCTCGGAGCGGACGCCTTGACGCCCGATGCCGAAAACCCCAACTACTACCACATCTCCAAGGAACTCGCTCCTGGGGTGCACGAATACAAATTCGTCAACGGGTTGGATTGGAGCGAAGTGGAGCCCGTGCCCGAGGCGTGTCAGTTCGATGAGAGCACGAACCGCTGGGTGGAGGTGCAGCCGGGAGGCGGGGAGTTCGAGCTGTCCTATTGCTGGAACCGGTGCGCATCGTGTCAGCTGACGTCGGTTTTGTTCCGGGTGAACATGGAAGATCAGCCGATCGACCCCGCAGGCGTTCACGTGGCGGGTGACTTCCAAGGGTGGTATCCTGACACGCACCCGATGGCGGATGCCGACGGAGATGGAATTTGGGAGGCTTTGTACAGCTTCGATGAAGCGTGGTTGGGCTTGGAAAACGAAATGCACTTCAAATTCCTGAACGGAGACGAATGGATCGATGCCGAATCCGTGGAAGGAGCATGTGCAGATGGGTACGGCAACCGCTCCATCCTGTTGGACGCTGGAACCGACCTGGTCGTGGGGTTGGGCGAGCAAAGTGCGGATGCCTCCGCAGCGCCTTGCTTCAACTCGTGCACGGCTTGCCAGTGGACCGCGGTGTGGTTTCGGGTTGACATGGGGGACCAAATCATCCACCCGGCCGGCGTCCACGTTGCCGGCGATTTCCAAGGCTGGCTGCCCGATACCCACCCGATGAGCGACGAGGACGGCGACGGGATTTGGGAGGCGTGGTACAGCTTCGAAGCGGCCATCTTCTCGGAATCCCTGAACTTCAAATTCATCAACGGCAACACCTGGGACGACGCGGAGTCGGTCTACGGGGGATGCGGCGACGGGAACGGAAACCGTTCGATGGCGCTGGGCGGCGACACGGTCGTGGTGTCGGGATGGGGCACGGATGACAGCTATGCGCCGTGCTTCGGGTCGTGCGATCCGTGCACGAGCGAGGTGACGTTCCGGGCCGATCTGTCCGGGATGGAGGGCGAAGTTGGCACCGTGAGCATCGGGGGGCCTTGGAACAGCTGGAGCCAAAACACGACGTTCCTCGAACCGACGGGCGAAGCGGGGATTTGGTCGGTGACCCTCTCGCTCCAGCGGAACACCACGATTCCGTTCAAATTCGCCCACAACGGGGCTTACGAGTTCACGGACTTCGGCGTCGACTGCGCGGTATTCGACGATTCGCCCTACCACAACCGGCTCGTCACCACGGGCGACGTCGGAACGACGGTGGAGTATACCGGGTGCTTCGGCGCGTGTTCAATTCCGGAGGACCCGCTGCTGAACTGCGCTGGGGATTGCTTGCTCGACAGCGACGGTGACGGGATTTGCGATGCCTTGGATTGGAACGCGTGCACCGATGCCGAGGCGTGCAACTTCGGCGGAATGGGAATCGGCTTGGAACCGTGCGTTTACCCGCTCGTGGGCAGCGATTGCGATGCCGGTGCCGCGGCGTGCGGCGAGGGAACGGCTTGGAATTCGACCACCCAAACCTGTGAAATCGCCTTGCCCATGGACGGGAATTTCGACGCGTGCGTGGGCACCTCCGACTTGCTCATCCTGCTCAGCCAATTCGGGTTCTGCCTCGAATGACTTATAGGTGCGCTTGGACCATCGAGTCGAGTGCGGCCTCGGAGCCTTCGCCGAAGCCCATGCCACGATCGAGGATGTGGCCATCGCGGCCGATGAGGAACCACGTCGGGTAAGCGCGCACGGGCCAGTCGGTGGACGGGAGGCTGTCGAGGACGAGTTGCGGCACGTCGAGGCCGCGGCGCTTGAGGTAGCGTTGGATGGTCGGGGCGTCTTGGTGGGAGTTCGCGCCGAGCACCGTGAAGCCGCGGTCAGCGTACCGAGCTTGGAGGTCGGCGAGGTGCGGGAGGGCTTGCATGCACGGGCCGCAGCCGATGTACCAGAAATCGAGGTACAGGATTTGGCCTGCAAAATCGGACAACGCCAACGGCGTGGAACCGTCCAACGCGTGGCCCACCAACGGCGGCGCCTGCGCATCCGGCAACGCAGCCAACGTCGCCTCGTACCAATCCCCTTGCGCCGCCGGCTCCTCCGGCTCCGGCTGCCGAACCCAGTCGGGCACCGCCCAAGCCGCCGCCGGCTCCTCCGTCCAATCGAACCGCACCTCGATGTCGGTGCCATACCCCATGTCCCCGCGGTACCACGAGTACGCATGCGTCCGCGGCAACCCGGTCACCGCATCGAACTCCCACGCATCCGTCAACCTCGTTTCGGGATGGAAATCAGGCGACTCCAGGTCGTAAACCGCATGGATCTCCAACCGAATCATCGCGTCATCCGCGAAAACCGTGAGCGTCGAATCCGCGCCAAACGACGTGAACCACGACGTGTCCTGGAGCATCGTGGGCAGCAACAAGCCGGTGTAGTAATTCGATATCACCTCCCCCGCCGGGTCCACCTCGCGGGTGGTCAACACGCTGTCGCGGCTGATCTGCGCCACCTCCGTTCCCGCCAAGTGGTGGATGGAAACGAATCCGTCCTCATCGCGCGCGACCAAAGTGAACAGCGAGTCGGCGTGCCAGTCGAGCGTGCCGAGGCGCACGAACTCCGAGCCGGAGGCCTCCGTGACCGCGGTCAATTGCGCGGTTCCGTGGAGGTTTCGAGCCTTCGCTAGGGCCGCTCGCAACGCGGCGACGTCTTCGATGCGCTCTTCCTTGCAGCCGGCGAGGACCGCGAGTGCTAGGAGGGCAAGCGCCGTCCTCATGCGTTCATCATCGCCTCGATGTCGTCGGCCTCGAGCGGGATGTGCGCCATGAGGTCGATGAAGCCGTCTTCGGTGATGAGGATGTCGTTTTCGAGGCGGATGCCGAGGTTCTCCTCGCGGATGTAAATGCCCGGCTCGACGGTGAACGCGTGGCCCGCTTGGATGGGCTGGTGCCAGTGGCCCACGTCGTGCACATCGAGGCCGATGAAGTGGGACGTGCCGTGCATGAAGTACTTCTTGTAGGCCGGCCAGGCGGGGTTTTGGTTCGCCACCTCTTCCTGCGTGATGAGGCCCAAACCCAGCAACTGCTCGGTCATCAATTCCCCCACCTGGGCGTGGTAATCCGCGAGCATGACCCCGGGTCGGAGCAGCTTCATCGCCTCCCGCATGACGTGCAACACCGCGTTGTACACCGCACGCTGCCGGTCGGTGAAACGGCCAGAAACCGGGACGCACCGCGTCATGTCGCTCGCGTAATTGCCGTACTCAGCCCCGACGTCCATCAGGATGACGTCACCGGCCTTGCATTCCTCCGCGTTCTCGATGTAGTGCAGGACGCACGCGTTGAAACCGCTTCCGATGATGGGCGTGTAGGCAAAACCGCGCGACCCGCGACGCAGGAACTCGTGTTGGAATTCGGCTTCGATTTCGAACTCGGTGACGCCGGGCTTGACGAACTTCAGGACGCGCTCGAAGCCGGCGCGCGTGATGTCACAGGCGCGCTGCATTTGGTCGATCTCCTCGGCCGACTTCACGGCACGCAAACCGAAGAGGATCGGCGCGGAACGCTCGACCGGGTAGTTCGGGTACTTTTCCGTGATGGCCTTGTTTTCGCGGGCCGTGCGGGTCTCGACCGGGTTGTTCGCTCGCGCGTGCGGGTTGTCGTTGAGGTACAGGCACGAGGCTTCCGCGAGGAGGCGGTGGAGGGTGCGCTCGAAGGCGGATGTCCACTGGATTTGGCCGATGCCCGTCTCCGCGGTGGCCTGCTCCTTCGTCAGCTTTGCGCCTTCCCAAATCGCGATCTCATCGTTCGTCTCGATCGTGAACAAAATCTCGCGATCCGCCGGATTCGACGCATCGGGGAAGAGCAGCAACACCGTTTCCTCCTGGTCCACGCCCGTCAGCCAAAAGATGTCCGCCGACTGCTTGAACGGCAACGTGCCATCCGCACTCGTGGGGTAAATGTCGTTCGAGAAAAACAAGGCCAAACCGCCCGGCTTCATGGCCTCCATGAACGCCTTCCGGTTCCGCACGTACAGATCTGCAGGGAGTTTTTGGTATCGCATGGCCCGAAGATAAGGACGGGCAGGGCGATTGCACCTGCCGTAACTTGCGGCCATGAGCGATCGCATTTCCACCTCCAACGCCCCGAAACCCGTGGGGCTTTACCCGCACGCACGGCGCGTGGGCAACTTGTTGTTCCTGAGCGGAGTCGGCCCTCGAACCGCTGGAACGGGACCGCACGACAGCGGAGTGCCGGGATTGGAACTCGACCACAACGGCAACTTCAAGGCGTTCGATTTCGAGGCGCAGGTGCACAGCGTGTTTGCGAACGTGAAGGCGGTGCTGGAAGCGAGCGGCAGTCGTTGGGACCAGCTGGTCGATGTGACGGTGTTTTTGGTCGACATGCACCGGGACTTCCACACGTTCAACCGCATCTACGCGGAGTATTTCAAGGAGAACCAGCCGTGTCGAACGACTGTGGAAATCAACCGGCTGCCCACGCCCATCGCCATCGAATTGAAGTGCATCGCGGTGGTCGATTGATTGCGGCACATTCTTTGAACGGCGAGCGCCATGCGCCGCTTGTACTTCCTGTTGTTCAGCTTCGTGATCGGAGGGGTTTCGGGCCAAACCACCCGCCCTCCACTGGTCTCCCCCGACACCTTGGCCACCCTTCCCTTGGAGGTCGGGGCGTCGCGCGTTTCGGCCTTTGAGCCAGGGGAACGGTTGGCTTACCGCATCCGCTTCGGGCCCATCGTGGCGGCGACGGCTGAGGTGAACGTGTTCGATTCGGGGCTGTGGCGCGGCCGGCCGACTTGGGAAATCCGGGCCGAAGGGGCGACGCGGCCGGGGTTCGACTGGTTTTTCAAGGTGCGGGACGTGTACCGGAGTTATTACGATCCGGCGTTGTTGGCGCCGGTTCGGTTTGTGCGCGACGTGCACGAAGGGGGCTACGAAATTCACCAAGATTACCGGTTCGATTGGGAGCGTTCGTGCGTGGAGACGGAATGGCATCGAAAACGCGGTCGGCGCGAAGCGTTTGCGGTAACGCCAGGCACGCAGGACATGGTCAGTGCGTTTTTTACGGCGCGAAACTGGGAGCTTGAGGGCATCGCCCTTGGGGACACGCTTGAAGTGCCCTGCCTCGTCGACGGCGAACTGTTCCCGCTCATGATCCGGTACGGCGGGCGCGAAGTGGTCGAGGTGGAACAAGGAACGTGGACGTGCGATGCCTTCCATCCCGTGATCATGGCGGGTCGGGTTTGGGAAAACCCGGACGACTTGACCGTTTACGTGAGCGCCGATGCGAACCGCATTCCCGTGCTCGTGCGAACGCGGGTGCTCATCGGATCCGTGGAACTGGAGTTGACCGAGGCGTACGGCGTGCGAAATCCGCCCGCGCGTCAGTTCTGAGGGAGGATAGTTTTCCGAACTTGCCGCCCATGTCTGAACCACGGAATTTTGACGCGTCGATCTTGGACAAGCTCGGCGCCTTGGAGGACAAGTTCGCCGCGATGGGCCAGGACCTTTCCGCGTACCTCGATGGCTTGTTGTACGCCGATTATTTGACCTATTGGGACTACATCCACCTCGATACCCTGCTGAGTCTGCAGAATCCGAAGACCCCCATTCCGGATGAGGAGATCTTCATCATGTATCACCAAATCACGGAGCTGTACTTCAAGCTGTCCCTCCACGAATTCCAGCAACTCGCCGACGAACCGCCGACCTCGGCCGCGGCCCTGCTCAAGCGCATTCGCCGCATCAACCGCTACTTCGAGGCGCTGACGCACAGCTTCGAAGTGATGGTCGACGGGATGGACCAGGAGCAGTTTCTGAAATTCCGCATGTCCTTGCTGCCCGCAAGCGGATTCCAAAGCGCCCAGTACCGGATGATCGAAATCCGAAGCACGTCCTTCGACCGGTTGCTCCACGCGGATCACCGAGAAGCGGCCGCTGGACATGCGGCTGATGACCTCATCGAGTTGTTCAGCCACATTTATTGGAAGGCCGGGGCGGTGGAGTTAGCAACGGGGAATAAGACGCTGACGTTGAAGCAGTTCGAGAAGAAGTATGGGCGGCAGTTGTTGGATTTGGCCCACGCGTGCTACGGGAACAATGTGCGCACGATGTGGCAGCGGCTGCCAGCAAGCGAACAGACAGACGAATTGCGGGAACAGCTTCGTTGGTTGGATGTTAACGTGAACATCAATTGGCCCCTTTCTCACTACAAATCCGCGGTGCGTTACCTGCAAAAGAATCCGGAAGACATTGCGGCAACGGGCGGCACGAACTGGCAGAAGTACCTGCCGCCGCGTTTCCAGAAGCGCATTTTTTATCCCGAACTTTGGAGCGAAACGGAATTGAACGAATGGGGAAAAGG
>ENA-OUOG01005424-OUOG01005424.1-marine-metagenome-genome-assembly--contig:-NODE-5424-length-10314-cov-6.690534_pt1 | contig 10314 bp, 19 predicted proteins | sample MGYA00248635_ERZ508505 | MGnify/ENA primary metagenome ERZ508505 (study PRJEB26176, sample SAMN06267871) | marine metagenome | isolation source: Saanich Inlet, British Columbia, Canada | place: Pacific...
ATGAAACAACTACGAACCATCGATGCTGTCTCAGCACGAGCGCTGGAGTTCACAATACTAACGGCGAGCAGAACCAAGCCCATACGATTCATGACGTGGAGCCAAGTTGATCTAGACAACAAGGTATGGACCGTTCCTGCGAGTCTTATGAAGACCAAGAAGGAGTTTAGGATCGCATTGAGCGAACAGGCCTTAACACTTCTCAGTGCACTTCCACGCATCGACGACTATGTTTTCCCCGGCGGCAAAGCCAGAAAGCCTATGAGTGAAAATGCCATGTTGGGCCTACTGAGTCGCATGAATCGCAGTGACATTACTGTTCACGGATTCCGAAGCACCTTCCGTGACTGGGTTGGTGAAGCCACCGAATTCGACACACAGCTCGCTGAATATGCACTAGCGCACCGCCTTCCAGATTCAACAGAGAGAGCATATGCACGAGGCGATCAACTTGAGAAGCGCTTCAAACTGATGGATGCTTGGGGAAAACACTTAAAACAGTGAGCGAATAACACATATGCTTTCGCTAGAAAAAACAGCCGAAGAACTTGAAATTCCCAAAGATGCAATGCTTTGGCTCATACAGTTGGGATATATCCGCCTTACAGTCCCTAAAGCCGCTTTCAATGATGGTGTGATGATCGATGACTTCAAAATCCCGGTCTCAGCTCTTGATGATCTAATGGCAATAAAAGAACTAATTGTTGAGCACGGGACAGAGATACCAGACTACCTGTATTTCCCCCCAATTTGGCTTGGTCGATTATCAGACCGCATACCGTCTCCCACCAATATATTTGAAACCTTTGATAGCGAACCCGTTCAAATTTTCACTGAAAACGGCGACCTGCAGATCATAACTCTTGGTGATACGCCATCTAACGTTATCGCACGAGCTATGTTTTCCCATGAGGAGATCGCCAGATTTCGAGAGGGCAGAATACGAGACTTAGCTGTATTCAAGCGTAACAGTGGTTATGAGCCTTTCAGACTACCTCTTAAAATCGATCCAGCAGCTGAAGCAATGGTCGATTTAGGCAATCAATTCTTCAGAGAAAAAGGGACCATTCCCTCCGGTCTAGCACGGTTTAAGAAGTACATGACCGAGCATGCCAATAATCCATGGGAGGTCGTAGACCATTACAATGGAGATCCTAAAACCATTCTCATAGAGGGAATTCCCATCTCCTATGAGTCGTTCGCCAAACGATACAAGCAATACTTGGAAGATAACGGAAAATAAGAACTAATAACGACCAATAAACCGCTAACACTCCTATATACGAGAAATTATCAGTATGACCTTCAGGCGCTGCCGGTCATTTTCGAAAAGGCAAATAGGAGATTCAGCATGGATCGAACAACAAAGTTCTTACGACTACCGTCCGTCATCGACAAGGTCGGACTCAGTCGTTCACAAATCTACAAACTCATTCAACGAGGAGACTTCCCGGAGCCTGTGAAGATTGGCCCAAAGGTCTCTGTTTGGATTGAGGAAAAACTGGAGGTGTGGATGGAAGCGCAGCTGCCTTAACAGGCTTCCTAACCAAGGTGATTTGAAAGCACAGGTGCGTCTATACCGTTACTAATTGGCGATTAGTTATCGGTATTTAACAGCCCCTTCAGTATTCAAGTCAACAACTAAAAACTCAAATTAATTCAATGAATTGATTGCGTATTCTTATTGCCCTTAGTAGCGCAATAAGTGCGTATTTAAGGAGTGAAAATGTCTTTATGCCCTAGATTTGATTATTGCTGCGCTGCGCTCTGCCCTATCGACCCCGATTGGAAAATGCGAAAAATGTGTAAAGAAGATCGGGTATGTCACTACCTCACCGAGGTGGTCAAAGATGGAGCCTTCGATCGGTATATTTATCGACCAGACGCTGATCTCTTCATCAAAGCATCAGAAGAAATCGCAGCAATGCGAGAAGCCTTTCCTGTATTGGATAAACGCCTAGCGAAGTCCAGTCGATTGAGAAGTCGAATACCGACAGTGCAATTGGAGTTAGATTTCGATGATGACAACCACTCGTAAAGGCTGATTTGAGGGATAACTGGGTGGGTAAAGACACTTTGGTAATGGTAACCCCTATACCAGACCACTTTACCCCTTCAGTTCCCCCTGATTTTTAGCTTTATCACTGAATGATTATTCCTTTCATTCATCTTCTATCCGAAGAACAAAGACAACAACGTCAATAAACTAAGGATATGAGGTGGATGAAGGGTATATGAATATTAGGAACTCTAGAGACTATGAACTCAACCACCCAACCCTTCGGGTATATGCGGTACACATCTCAATTACAGTCAGAGCTGAATCGACTCATTCATGATCAAACAACACCGAAGGCGAATAAAAAAGATGGTAAGCGCCTGGCTGAAAGGCTAACCATCAAAGACCCAGCCTTTGATGCCTTGGTGGAGCACTACGCCAGTCAGACACAGCCCAAGAATTTAGGCTATCAAGACGATAACTTCAGTCATTGGCGAATCATTCTTCTAAATCTATGTAGATCTACTGTCCTTAAACGCTGGTGCGGCATCAGTGGAAGTACAGATTCTCACAAATATGGTGGATTGAATCACTACATCGGTCTCACCAACTCAAGACGCACAAAAGATATCCTTAGAATCCTCAAGGACTCAGGCCTGATCACAAAGGTGAAGGGCAAGAAATACCAAAATAATCCTCACATGAATCTCTACTGGCCTGGCTTGGAGTTGAGAAAAGAACTTATGCCGTTTGGATTACTGGCTGAATCACCTTGGGTATCCGATAGTCAGCTCGTCCGCATTAATAAACCCGATGACACATATAAAGATTTTGTATTCCAAGACCCCAACAAAGATTACGTAGACATCTGCACCATCAATGAGTTCATCAGGCCTAATCAATGGGCTTGCAAGGCACCTATAACGTGGCCGTTTAAATACTCTCCGTTTCAGTCCGGAAGACTCATCACACCGTTTCAAAACCTACACTCAAGACGATACAAGATCCGCATCAATACTTTGATAAATGGAAATCCAATCGCTGAAGTGGATTTCAATGCAAATCATTTGAGGATGTTCTTAGCTTTTAATAAACGGAATGTCATCGGTGAACATGATGCATATGAAGCCTTAGTTCATGAATCGGGAGTGGATCGTAATAAGGTGAAATCTTTTATCAATATCGGACTAAACAACGAGAGCTTTGAGGCCACTCAAGCAGCAGTTTTGAGAAATGAACCACGCATTACTCACGCGGAGTCGAACCAAATTAGTAAGGCTTTCAACAACCTGTATCCAGATCTAAATTTGCACTGTGGATTCGCTCTGACAGCAATGCAGCTAGAAGGATTAATACTCAAAAAAGTATTAATCGCTGGGGCGAACAAAGGAATCCTCACGCTACCAATCCATGACGCAATTGCCGTTGAATTTGATCATCAGGATTGGGCAAAAGATGCGATGGAAGCAGCTTGGCATGACATCATGTCTGATTTCTCTGCCACCACCACGATTGTAAGAATCTGTACCACGACTACAGATCACTAACATCCAGAATTTCCAATTTGAAAGGCTCAAGACCAAAAAGCTAAGTCTTCTTTTGTTTTACCAATTGGCTATAGGAGTTAAGGAAGAGTGCCGCAGTATCAAGTCTCCACTCACCCGACTTGGAACTGTCGATACTCTTGTAAACAGAAACTTTTAATCCAGCGCATCTAATGATGCATGTACGCATCGAATCTTGAGTCTTCTCCACTAGCACTCATGTCTGAAATAGACATGGTCAACTTACTCGAGACCGCGAGCAATTGACTGGGAACCACGAGAGCCACGCATATCATGCACAAACGCACTATCATTTAAGTCTAGTTCTCTTGCATTTAATTGCAGACGTGAAAGAGGAATCATCAAAGACTTGTGTTAAAAATCCCTGCCAATCCTCCATGTAAACCCTATGTAAAGAGATGTACGCTCCGCGGCCTACCATTGCCAGGCTGAATTGATCATCAGTCACAATCGATGTGGATTTACACCAACAGAGTGGCTCCAATTATTGTGATAGATGCTACTCATCCGTTCACCGTCTATTGTGAAACGATAGTTATAGCCATCACTTGGATCTCTCTGTTTAGATTTATCTCTCAAAGAAATCATGTACTCGATCTTAAGAGGACCTCTAGCTGGACGATCTTTCTTTAAGTCGACTTCAGATCTATTGAACTCAAGAAAGAAATTACCTGTTTCCTCGCAAACAAATGAACCGTGCTGGATTATGTCCGCTCTCACAAAACCAGTGAAGCTCAAAGTTAGAGCACATATCAAACGAGTTGTAATTACTCTCATTATTGACCCACGGCTTTCATAAACTCTTTTACGCTATTTGGTTTATTGAATGCAGTCATTTTCCTCTCGAATGCTTTAGCGACATCTTGCATGATTGGGTAAAAGTGTTTTGGCATAGCCTCGAGCATGGCTGTCATTACGACGGCAAACTCCTCAGCAAACTGTTCAGCGTCTTCCTGACTTACATCAGATATTCCACCTGAATCAATCATATACATAGCTAATAACTCCATCTTTGCCTGAAGCGATAAATCTCGGCTCGCCAGATTCTCCCTTAGGTCATACGGTAAAGCTATTTCTTCTGGATTGACGTTAATAAGTTCCAACCACTCGCATGGGTTTTCATTACTCTGAAATCGATGCCGATGCTCGGCTGACATGACTTCATACGCCTCGTCCATGATTGCGGCATGCGCCTTCTTTAAGCGCGGTTCAAATTGATCAATAATGGGGAGATAGACATCATCAACAACGGCTCTCGCTAACTCTCGGGAAATAGTCTTTTTTCCGCCTTGAGAAAACGCTTTGATCAAGTTGTCAGCTTGTTGTTCAAGTGTATGTTCTGCGACTAGATTTGCCTTTGCACACTTCCAATATTTTTCTTCAGCGTTAACTACACCAGTTAAACAACTAAATATCAGAAAAGCACGGAGGAAGAGTTTCATTGACACAAACCTTTAAACTCTTTGACTAACGTTACGCTCGATCGCTTTCCAGTCCAAACGTATTCTGTCGAACCGCTAACCTGATCGAACTTTAAAGTCTGCTTAATTTTTGAGTTCTCTTTTTCAAATGGCCCTTTGGCAACTAGAACGCTACCGTCAATGGATATATCCAATAGTTCGGTAGATTGCCTCCCTAAAATATTATCCGACCAAACAGCCTCTTTAAGACCCGCTTTAAGCAAAAGAGTTGCCTCCATTTGAGCTTCACGGAGCTGCTCTTCACCAGCACTGATTTTTAAAAATCTTAAATCGCCTATGCATTTTAGCTTCTGATCACCAACAGCTTGAGCACTCTGCACAGCCAACAAAGCACCAAAGACAATCACGGACATTTTGCAAAGGATTAACTTACTCATTTCAATTCCACGCACTTCAAAACTCATTTCCATCGAGAATCTGCGATCGCCATGTTTCAATCCATGACTACCAAAGTTATACGTTCAAACGGTACACTGATGCACGATCAAAATCACTGCCAAAATCTGAAAATCTGTTGAGTAAATTAAACTGATGTTTCGAGAGCAAAATTGGGAGGCTTTAGAATATGGGAACCATGAAAGATGACGGGAGATTTTATTACCCGCCTGAATTCTATGCTGAGGTAACAACGAGAGACGGCAAGACCACAGTTGGTTGCGACATCAAAGTTACTGATTACGCCAATCCGGCAAGTTTTCCCGGTAGCCCTCCATTCAAACTCTCTTACGAAATTACAGCTTATTCCAATGAGGGCAAGACATGCGTTGGAAAACCACCAGCCGACCTATTAGAAAGTTTGGAAGACGGAGGTCTTAGTTTAACGGTTAAGAGCTTTTGCGAGGAGTATTGGAGTTTTGTTGATGGAGTTCCCGTCACACCAGAACGAAAATTAAGTGCGTCAGCGGAACGAAACCAGAAGGTTAAGTGGACAGTATTAGCGATCGTAGCCTTCAGTGTAGTCTGGGTCATTTTCTGGGAGCCCAAATTACTCCCAGTAGTCGTCGTTGCTTATTTTGCATATCGTTTCGTTAAAAACAGAAAGTAATCTGAATGAGATAGATTTTTATGCTGTGCTACACGCTAGTGTTTTTAGCTGTAATTCCTCAACTTGATGCCCCAAGAATCTACATGAATGATGGATTTTTCAACAATCAAGAAACGTGCGAAGTCCAAATGATAAAGTCGGCCAAACAGCTAGACCCGTCGTTTAGGTTTAAACAAGGCGAGAAAGGTGTTGGAGGGTTCTATTCAGACAAATCGGGAAAGACGTTCTATCAATGCGTGAGTTTTCAAGCCAACCCTAGAGCTATTTGCAATCAAACTTTATTAGATAGTGTTTTAGGTACTTATGAGGATTGCGACTGCACCCGACTCAATAAAGAGGAATAAGGGCTGAATCTAAAACGTGCGGTCGTCTAGTTCTAATGCGGCTAAAACCTCAAAATCAGTCACAATGATCCACAGACAATCTCTAGTTCCCGCCTCGTACCGATCCTACGCTCCAAATTGCAAACTCCTATTGTCGAGACAGCCACTCTGGGTCAGAGCCATGCTCACCATATTCGCATTCAAAATCCTCGTCAGATTTTCCTTCATAGGTGATGGACACATCGTATAAATGTAATACATCTAATCCAGACTGAATTGCCTCTTCTTGTGTAGAAACCTCATAGTCCCCAAACTCATCGCCTCGCCCCACTTCACAAATCAACTCTTCCGTTCGACCCTTTCCGAAGATTTGAAGATAAGGAGGCTCCGCACCCATTTCCTCCTGATAAATAAATGAGCAGTAATCACAACTCCATACTAGATTTTTCTCAGACATCAAAAAACGTCACACCTACCCATGAAAATTGTAGCCATTTGAGATTTTTCAGACCCCATAAAGTTAAACAAATAAAAAAAATGAGGCTTAACAAAGATAAATGTATGACCACCGAAACCGGCAGTGACTCCACCTTGCGCATTAGGAAATTCTTTGAATGGAAAAGTGTATCCGCCTTTGAAATACCCATCATTAATTACTTCTGCAACTTGGTCTGTAACCCTCAACACAAATTGCTCAAGCATCGTTCGCTCATTTCCATCAGAAGTTAGGAACACGCCCTGATCTTCGGTGCAGTAATAAACTGCCGCACGATCGTCTGCCCTAATATCTTGTATGGTTAACAAAATACCGAAGCAAAACTTGATGAGAATGCGTGTTTTCATAGGTCAAGTCTTTTGCTCGACTTCTAGTTCGTCGAGACTGCCACCATCTTCTAAATATTGGACCAATAACTTTGGCTTTCTTCCACGACCACTCCAAGTAACAGTGCCGTATTTCGGATGGTCTATCAGCGCATACTTCGCTTTCTTGAGAGCTTCCTGTTGTTTAGCTTGTCTGGCTCGTTCTTCTTTCTGACGCTCTCGTTCTAAATAGGCCGAAGATTGCGCCTCTGCTTCCCGATTTAAGTCTTCAGCCATGTTTTCGTATGAGGAATCGCCGCTCCTCAAGAAAAGCCATGCGATTAAAAATACAACGATTATTCCGATTGCTATGGTCATTAGTTACCTCATTACCACTCAGAAGTTTTCACAAATGGCAAAGACAGATATTCCCTCAAAGCCGTAGTTCTGCATGAACAAAAACTCGCCGTCTCTCATCGTTATATGAGCTGTGTAGTTAATAATCCACCAATTATTAGGCGCACTATATTCACCCAATGAACCCTCCTTTCCTAAATCAAAAGGAATCGTTTTCTTTGGCAAAAACCCAAAGTCTTCGCCGAACGTGATAGCTTCTGACGTCACCTTCAATTTAAATCTCGTCGTTCTGTACTGCTCGGCTCCTTTCTTCGTAACACCAACTGCCGCTTTTGAGTCGCAGTAAAAAACCTTTCCACTAGCCATAAGGTTTTTCGACAACAAAGCACCAAAGACAATCAAGCACAGTTTGCAGAGGTAGAACTTTTTCATTTCACTTCCACGCACTTCAGAACTTCTATCCATCGGGAATCATCATCGACTTGAACACTTTCAGCCATAAGGTATTTATTCACACCGTGATAACTCATTAGAAATTGCCGGCCGAGCTTTCTAGCACGACGGCTTGCAACCTGACTCAATTCCTCTTCACAAATACTTTGAGATTGATGCGTCTTATCAGACATATTGATAGGAACAACATGGTAGAGGCTAGGGTCAGTCAATGGGAGTTGAAGATTCGCAGAAACTAAAATGACTATCCACATACCTAATGCTCAAAAAAACCAGATAACTTTAATAAGTTTGATAAAACCAAATAGTAGACCCACTGCACCTAAAGCCATGATCATAGAACAACCTATCGCATCAGCTTTTCGCTCAGCTGCACCACGCTCCAATTCCTTAGAATAGTTTGCATTAAAATAAACCTGTTCCTGTTTCGCCAGATATGCCTGCAACTCCCCAGCAGACATTGCATCCATATTTTTTCGCTCCTCAAATACCTTATCTATATCAGGGTCGCTCATAACAGACGCCTGTTCTCATAGATAAGAATTTCGGGAGGTAGCGAAGAAAATAAATTCGGCTCGGCGAGTTCAGCAATAAACCGCTGGTTGTACTCCGTTACATTTACGATGTCGAAACGGTAGCAGAGGTCTCGGTAGTGGCAATAATCCTGAATTAAGCCCGAAAGTTGCTGTACAAGATTATTGTGCTCTGTATGAGGTAAAGCCATCATTCCAAGCGCCGTTGAAAAAACGATTAGAGCGAGCACGTCGGTTAAAGAATCCCACCAAGGATCAAAGAGCTGAAAAATCTCTCCAGCCACAAATCCAATGATCCCAAGAACAGTAGCAATAAAAAGACCATACCCGACGGTCACTTTTAGAGAAGTGTTCTTCGTAACTGGAATACCCTTACGAGAGAGGCTGATTGCCTTGATTGTATTGTCTAGGGCTTTTTCCCCAATCTCACTCAACTGGATTAACGTGCCCTCTACGTCGACTTTTTGTTTCCATAAAGGCTTATCCCGTTCAACGTGACTGGCGGCTCTCTTAAAGTGCTTTAACATATCAAACATGCGATTTTTCAATCGATGACAGTAGATCAAAAGCCACACGTATAAGATTGGAGGAAAACACAACCTCCACAAACCAGAGTTATCGTCTAAGGTACTTAGGACAGTCGAAATAAAAAATAGAAGTAGCGGGAGATTTACCATTTTCGACAGAACAAGTGACTCAAGATACTCATGTCTAGCCTGAACGAAGTTCTTGCTTATTTTTTGCATCTCTATCAGTTCGTCCGCTTCTTTTTTTCTGATGCTTGGCTCTAGAAGTGGGCCAAATCTTTGATCGATTGATCGCTTCTCTTGTTCAAGACTCAGTATCTGTAGACTTTTCGCTACCATAAAATCATTCCTAAAGCGCATCAAAGCAATCAATTGCACGCTTTACTTGCTGCTCCAATTTCACCAGTTTTGGTATTAACAGAAAATTGAACACGATCACCGTTGCGATTTTTATCCGTTTTACAAACCCAGTCTTCAGAACCGCCACATCCAACTAATCCGGTCAAGATAACGAGAACAGAGAATATTAAGAGCTTAGTATTCTTCATCATGATCTTAGCCTTGATTCTCACTTACCATCTCGCCACAACTTTGCATTCCGCTCTTTTTCTTCATCTACGGGATCTGATGGAACTCGTTTGTATCGTTGCCACAATAAGAAGCCTTGCCAAACCACAACCAAACCAAATGAGATCTGAGCGGTTGTTTCGCCAGCTAATTGCTTCATCACTGGATATACAAGGAACAACAGCGCCACGTGACAAAGCAAACAAATCACATCAAATAGGACAAGAACTGAGTCAAGCCATCCTATGAATATAGCTCTAAGCAACTCTAATACGACGTTGCGACCAAAAAGCAAAACTAAAAGAATCAAGACCAGAACAAAAAGCAAGGCACGACGTCCATCAACTAAATTGTTCAAACACTACACCGATGACTTTTCAAAATCACGCTTTTGCAAGTGTGAGCAGGTACTACTAATACGTTGAAGACTGCTCAGACGCCCCCGGCTATGCGGTTAGGACCACCCTATTTCAGAAATAACGGAAATCTATCAACGGCCTTGATGGTACAAGAAGTGGTACAGATTAATGAATCGCAGAAATGAAAAAGCCGTCAACATCAATGATATCAACGGCTTACTCATATGTAATGGCGGAGCGGACGGGACTCGAACCCGCGACCCCCGGCGTGACAGGCCGGTATTCTAACCAACTGAACTACCGC
>ENA-OUOG01005426-OUOG01005426.1-marine-metagenome-genome-assembly--contig:-NODE-5426-length-10313-cov-3.782630_pt1 | contig 10313 bp, 19 predicted proteins | sample MGYA00248635_ERZ508505 | MGnify/ENA primary metagenome ERZ508505 (study PRJEB26176, sample SAMN06267871) | marine metagenome | isolation source: Saanich Inlet, British Columbia, Canada | place: Pacific...
CTACCTGGAAGATATAGTTCTCGAACACATCAACAACGATGCTAAAGAGGGATCAATTGCACACTCTTATGCTTACGCCTTTACTGCAAACGTCAACTGGTACGAGATAGCTGAACATCTTTACCAACAATACCAAGAAACATTAGATACGGAGGGGGTGTAATTATGATTTACTTACAAGCTAAAGATGAAAATAAGTTTGCAGAATGGGCAACCAAAAGAGAAGCAGAGGCTATATTTGGCAATGATCATGAAATAGTTAGTTTTGAAATATTTGAAACAGTAGCTTATGACGATGAAGAACATAACATTGAGGATATTACAATAGACATGACTATTGAACAAAATGGTTATGATGAAATAGGCTCATTTACATTTACTAGGCAATTATCTACTTCATGTCACGAAGAAGATTTTAAAGAATTTTATAAGGAGAGTAATCATGGATAGATTCTTTGTATGTGGTGTGCAAGTAGATGAGGAAGTATTTTGTAATATGCCTGCAACAGGCTTCAGTACGGAAGTTAATGAACAAGGCGGAGCTGACTTGCGGATAGAACAATATGACTTGGAAGAATAACCAGCCACGCTGATGAGGCCTGAGTGGCCGAAACACCTGCGAAGGTGTCCGTGACATAATAACCATAAAGGATATATTATGAAATATATTACCTATTTACGGGTTTCTACGTCTAAGCAATCCTTAGGAATTGATGCCCAACGAGCCTTAGTTAATGGTCATATTAAAGATCATAACGGGGATCATTACGCGGAGTTTATCGAAAAGGAATCGGGTAAGAAAGTAACCGATGAGGAACGTCCGCAATTACACCTAGCATTACAAATGGCAAAAGCCGAGGGTTGTAAAATCCTCGTTGCTAAGGTTGATCGTTTAGCCCGTGACTTGCACTTTATAACCGCATTACTTAAAGAAAATGTACCTGTGAGCGTTGCAGGGCATGAGCAAATGAGTAAATTAGAATGGCATCTAATGGGTATGATAGCCGAGCATGAAGCCGATCTAATTAGTACCCGTACCAAACAAGCCCTTCAAGCTTTGAAAGATAAAGGCGTTAAGCTAGGCGCACCGCCTTATAAACTTGCTAAAGCGCAACATATGGGGGGCATGGCATTAAAAGACAAGGCCAATCAATTTCGCAGTCGTTTAAAGCCTATTCTCGAAAGCTTATTGAAGTCTGAAGGCTTTCACAAAACACATTTGGGGAGACGCATCCCAAACTTAGTTAAGATATCCGCTCATTTAAATTCTATTGGCATGTTAACCATGAACAATAAGAGATTTAACGCGGATTCATTAAGACCAATCATGAAAAAGGAACATTTACTATGAGAAAAACCGCAGAAGGTAAACTTACGCCAGACGATATGCTGTCTGGATCACAGGTTTCAGCATTATTAGGTAAAAACCCATTTCAAACACCAAACGATATCTTTAGACGTTCGCTTGATGTCTTGAACGGGCTTGAGCCTGAATTTACACCCCATGAAGCAATGACATGGGGAAACGCTTTTGAACTCGACATTCTAAATGAAGGTTGCTCTAGGCTTGGACTAGGTAATCCAAAGACAACGTTTGATAAAGCATTCTTTCATAAAGACTTACCATTAGCTGTGTCTCTTGATGGCATGGTAAAAGGTAACAATTCGATCATACAGTCTGATCCATCTAAAAACATCTTCTTACAAAACTGCGATGAACTAGAGTTAACCGGTGATGTTGTGGTTGAAGCTAAGTTAACGGGTCAAGATGTAGAGATTGAACTTGCAGACTATCGCGGTAAGTGGCAACTACAGGCTCAAATGATGTGTACAGGTGCTAAGGTTGGCTTTGTTTTTGTACTATACAAAGGCGTTCAACTGAGAATCTTTGGTTTTAAGGCTGATCCGGATATGCAAAAACAGATCGCTGATGCATCAATAGACTTCAAACGTCGGTTATTAAAGTATGAACAAGCTCAAGAAATTGAATGGTATCCGATCGAGAACGTTAAAGATGCTCAAAGCATTTATGACCAAGCCACTGAAGAGACGGTAAACTTATCCGAGATGGAAGATAAGGTTGAATCCATATTACAAATGCGTCAAGATATTAAAGATATGGAAGAGCAAATAAAGTTGTATCAAGCACAAATTATGGGTAAAATGGCAGACCGCAAGTATGCACAAGCCGGTAACTATTTTGTGACTTGGGGTGAGATGAACTTCAAAGCAACACCTGAGAAGATAACCCCTGCAAAACCGGCTCGAACCGTACGTAATGCTAACATAAGGATTAAATATAATGGATAACTTTGGTTACGAACACGCTGACTTTTGGCATCATATACAAGAGTTGGAGCAACAAGAACAAGAGGAAGCAACTGATGCTTTCTTTTTCAAGGGCATTGTAGACTCTCGCATTAAATCTAAAGCGAGACGCAAGGCATTAATGAAAATTTATCATGGAGATAAAAATGGAACAACAGAAAATCTTGGGGATTGCTAAGGCATTTGTCGAAGCACAAAAAGAGTTTGCCCCAGCTCTTAAAACATCAACTAACCCACACTTTAGATCGAAGTACGTTGATCTAGCAGGGTGTGTAGAAGCAGTGATTGATGCATTAAATAACCATGGCATTGCATTGATACAAAAGACACATGATTGTGAAAACGGTGTGAAGGTAGAAACTATATTCATGCACGAAAGCGGTGAGCAAATATCAGGTGGATTGATTCATGTACCTGCTGATAAACATACACCGCAAGGATATGGCTCTGCATTAACTTATGCTAGACGTTATTCGCTTATGGCATCATGTGGCATTGCCCCGGAAGATGATGATGGTAATGCAGGAACAAAGGCGGTGGCCGCAAAAAAGCCATAACCCTTAATCTTCCTGGCAAAGAACCAGTTGTTGTAAAAGATCGTGATGATATGAAAAACAAAATGATTCAAATGTCAAGATTGATTAAGGACAGTAAGTATGAAACAGAAGAGAAAGTAACTAAGCTACAAGCTTTCTTTGAGATGAACGATAAGCAATTGAATTCTTTAGGGCCTGAGATTTATATGGCTGTTAAGAATGAATTGGGTGACATAATAAAAGGGCTACTCTCGTAGCCCCTTATTTAAATGTACAATAATTACTTGTTGCAAACGTACATTGTTACTTCAAAGCCAAAGCGCATTTCAGTTGCTGAAGGTTTTGTCCACATAATAGTCTCCTGTTAATTAAGATATTATTATGAATGTAATACGTGTAATACGCATCAGTAAAAACATGAAAGAAGGATAGTTAAAATGGAACACGTACAATTAGCAGTTAGCACACAAGGTGCGAATGATCCAAAGGCTCAATTTGCTCCACAAGTTAGAATATTAATTAGTATTTTAAACCAAGCGATTGATGATGCCATTAGTGGTAATATTACTGATGGTGCTAGAGTGCCACCTACTAAGTATGAAGCTACAGAATGGTTATGTGACGAGGACAATGAAATCTTGCAATTGTGTTTACTTCTTGCTAATATGGATCATGACCGAATCCTAAGGAAGGTAGCAAAAGAAGGATGGAATTTAGATTTATAGTAATAGATGAGTTTGGTGAATCAATCCGCGCATTCTATAGCAAGGATGACGCGGAGCGATTTGCTAAAACACGTAAGGATTTTACCATAGAGGAGATACCACATGAAGAAATACCTGAAGAAGAAAAACTTACTTACCAAGATATGCTCGATCAGTATGGCGATGCTCCTTTTTAGCATGGCCGCAGTCGCTTGTGAGACTTTTTTTGTGTATGATGCTAATGGAAACCTACTTCGCTGCAATAAATGCGGTGATATAGTGTACTGTTCCTAGTATATACGTCCCTCGCTTTGCATAGAGCTTGAGGTGAGACGATCGTGTTTTTCTGAGGGGGTAGCCTAGGCTAGCTTGAGATCGTGCAACACAGAGCGATTGTGGAGGTCGTTTTTAGTGTGTGACCTTCGGTTTTGGATTCAAAACGTACATATCCATGTTTTCACCGTAAATTAGAATGTAATCCACTTCATCTTCTGAGAATTGTATTTTGATCGCAGATTCTTCTTCACTTTCTATGATTTCTATGTTCCAAATCTTCTTACCAATGAGTCCATCAATCACTTCTGATTGTTCTGAATCTAATGCTGAGATCTCTTCTTCTAAACGATCGAGTTCGTCCATCTTCCACCATCCTTTAATACCATCGGCATGAGTTTCGGTTGGCCATTGAGAATCATTGCCGTGCCAACAATAAATCTTGACTTGAAGTTCTTAGCATAATCAAATGCCATAGACTTTTGGTTGATAAGACATCCGGATTGTAAAGCCCATACCAGTTTATCCGGGTTACTAAAGTATTCAATACTAAACTTAGAGTGGTAGTGACCTTGAATTACATTACACCCGTACTGCATTGAGACGGCCAAAGCCCGGGCGGACATGCCATGAGTAAAGAAACAGCGTTGTCCATCGGATAGTGTAATGGTTAGATCATCCATCCATTCCCATCCTGGACCCACTTGCAAGAACTCATTGTAAGATTTAAGATACTCAGCACTCAATCCATGCTTTAATGCACGACGATAGATTAATGATGAGTGATTAGAATGCATGATCTTCATCTCTGGAAATATCTTCTCAAGCTCTTGAACATACTTGCGAGCAAGTCTTAACTCATCTCCGGAAGAAGGTAGGTCAGGATTGGATTCGTGCATCGAAATATTATGCTGATCGATTTCATCACCGACATTAACAACAAGATCTGGTTTGTATTTCTTCTTGAGTGCTTTCAAGAAATCAAAAGCATCTGGATGGTGATAAGGGATATGTAGATCCGAGATCACCAAGACTGATTTATACTTCATATTAAATCCAGGTATTGGTTTATACTAGTATATCAGATTAGTTAGGCTTGGCAAGTTGTCCACCAAAGTAGAACTCTACGATCATGGTAGCCCATTGAAAGATCTCATCAAACTTATAGAGTCCTTTAATGGTTGTGAATGTATCACCTCCACCCACTGAAAATAGACCTAAAAAATTTACACCATTTGATGTGCTTTTAACTACTGTATCTACACCAAATACACCAGCTAGTGGGTACACTGCAACTAAAGCTAAGATAACTAGAATAAGTATACGTCTATTCCAGGCAGCGAATGGTGACTCTTGCATTGATTGTTCGCGTGCCTTATCTATTTGCTCAGTCTTAGCAGTGAACTGAGCCATCATCATCTTCTGTGTCTCATGTGCCTGTGCTGATTTAATGGCAGTAAGCTTAGCAATGAATCCTAATGCGATTGGTATTAAGTGTGTTAGTATTCCCATGTTAGTTTCCTAGTGGATTAGTAGAGGCCTTTCGTAGTGCTTTCATCTCCGCACGTAAGCCATCTAAGTTAGCATTTAATTCTGAACGTACACTCTTGAGTGTCGCTTCTACTTCTCTTTGGTTACCTCTTGATTCTGCTGCTACTTCACGAGCTAATGCTAGTGCATCACTGGCCTTCTCTTGTGTAACAATAGCACGCTCCATGATCTGCATGACTCTATCCTTCTGACCACTTAACTTTAACTCTATTTCTTTAATCTTCGACTCATCATATGAATCAATCACCGAAACCATATCGTTGTAAAGGGTTATCCCCATGTAACTGATCCCACCGATAACGGGCAATACCGTCAAAACGATCCCCAATATCATCTGATTGGATAAAGTTAAAGAGAAGGTTTTGTTCTTCTGCGTAGTCATCTTCGAGCTGTCCTATGTAATCTTCTATTGGTTGTTGATAAGTATTGTTATTGGTTTGTTCTATTAACTTAATAGCAATCCCAAACCCAGGTACTATCTCTTCGTTTTCTTTTGTCTCTGGCGCTTCCGGCTCTTGCTGCTGTTCTTCTTTCTCTGTTTGTACTTCCTCTACTGGTGTCATTATCTCCTGCTGAACAGGATCCTGGTCCACAGTTACAGGTTCTGGAACTGGAGTTGGGGCAGGCATGGAGATTGGATTCGTTGTGTTTAAAGGCGATACCGGATTCAGTGGGCTTTCGATACTTGTTGGGTTTGTCGTGTTTAGGGTACATGATGTTGACGTTGTAATCCAAGACGATGTAATGGGATCCGAATATGGAGTCGAGCATGTTGTCGATCTTTGCTCTAAAGAAAAGCCGCTGTAACCATTTTGACATTCTACTGTCCTCTCTTCCATAGTTTCAAAACAAATTTGTGGATCAGGTGTGCAATGAGATGAGCTAACAATCCAATCACTCCAAGACTCAGTATTACAAGTATAGAAACGAGATTCATTAACGAGGCCACTAGTGTTTGGCTCTGTGCAAGCAGTTGTTCTTTGCTCTGTTTGGTCAACGCACGTAGCGTATGCATTGCAGATAGGATCGTTTGGCATATTCGCTGTACACCAGTAGTCACGGATTGCAATCTCTTCTTCAATCTCATAACACACCAATGATTCTTCAACCATGTAGCCATTCGAGTCAGGTGTGTATGTACAGTACCAAGCATAGCTATTGCCCCATATCAAGAGGAACAACCAACACAAATTCCTTGCCATATAACTTCTCAAATCTTTCTGGATGTAATTCATACCAAGCTGATCGTGCTGCTACCCCTGTTGATGCCCCTATTGGACAGGGTGATCCTGACATTTCCATTGCTTCCCATACCTCAATAGAACTTTGACACATCACAGATACTGCTGCCACTTTAAGACCAAGATCATTTAAAACCTTAGCATACTTACGTGCCTGGCACGCCTTGTCTTCAACAGTGGTACCTCCCGCTACTGATATTATACCGCCAGATACAGCACCAGTAACAGGAACTACACATAAGTCTTGAGAGTATGCAGAGATGGAGGGCGCTATTGCTGTGGGTACAGGCATTCCGCGTTGCTCAATGATTGTCCGGCTGTCAGCCTTAGCTGTTGACACAAAAGAAACAATGACTGCAATGAGTGCAGCCATTACTGTCCAGATAAGTTTACCAAGCATACCTTCGATGCGATCTAAACGCTTATGTATGGTGGCATAGCGTTCAGCACATAACTTCTCGTGGGCAACTAGTTCTTCGTGTGGTGTCATAATAAATCCAACGTATAGATCATATGACTATACCACGGAAAGCTCTAAAACTCAACCCATCCAGTGATAATATACTTGTCTCCACCGATTGGAGGATTGCCTCTATGTGTATGTGTGAAGGCAGCAGGGAAGATCACTACATCACCTTTACTTGGTTTGTATCTGTATTGTTGATACAGAAACTCTGTCTCACCTGCTTCAAACTCATCATTAAGATAAACAGTCCAAGCTAGTAAACGATTTGCTGTATCTCGAGTTGTCGCTTCTGCATGCCAAACATGATAACCTTGTCCTGGTTTAGTCTTCTGTATCTTCATTGTGTATGATTTGTGTTCAGAACATGTAGATAGAACACTATATTTTTCTGCATATTGTTTATAACATTCACCCCAAAACACACGATTAAATTCATTCATAAAATTGTTATCTGTATGTTGCATAGGGAATGAAGGAACATAAGTCGCTAAATCTTCTTTGTCCGTTTTAGGTGCTTGATCATGTTCTTGACGACTCATTGTCATACCACCTTCTTCTGCATTCTTAAAATACTGTATTACATTGTCACAATATTCGTTACTAAATACACCTTTATATACTTCTATAAAATTATCCATCATTATCCTTATTTAAAATATGGTCCGACCAACCATGTTACACAACTATATCTTACACCTTTAGTTACTGGCTCTACACCATGCACCATGTAACTAGGAAAGACTAATACAGTTCCTTTGGTTTGAGGTGGGTAGTATAAGTTACCCGTTGCATTTAAGAAAAACTTACCCCCTTCAAAGTCATCATTAAGAAATGCTAATACTGTCAACTTTCTTGTATCATCACTATGTATATGAAATGTATCTACATGAGGATTGTAATGTCCATCTGGTTTATAGATTAATAATTCAGTCTGGTTAGCATGAGTGATGTTGTACTTCCACCAGTAATGATTAGCATTTAAACCAGTAGCAGTTAGTGTTGCACCTATACCTACATTCTGTGGCAGTAATACTCGTTCTGTATCTCGAATACTTTTATCTATATTACCATTTCCAATATGTGGTGGTTGTTTATCTATTGTGTCTTGAGAATATGTATTAATGATATTGCTACAAAAACCATCGGTTATGTGATCCTGAAACACTGCACAATCTGTTAATACTCTTTCTTGTTTTTCTGTTTTAGAAATACCTAATGATTCTCTACCATCATACTTTTGATCTGCATGAGGACCATCAGCATCTACATAATGTAAGAACACTTGTGCTTGCCACTGACCTTCTGTATATGCTTCACGCCAATGCTCTACATCCATACCACGATAGAGAACAGCATCACCGACCTGCATATCTACTTTGTTACCTGCCATATAGATTGACCATACATCACCATCAAAACCTAGTGTGACTGTTGCTGATATTTCACATGCTGGTCTATCAGTATGCTTCTTGAGTTCTTCACCAGGCTTGTATAGTCTAGCGTAAGAATAGGTAGGGTATAATCTTTTTCCACACGCTGATTCAAAGTGTGGAAGTAAGTCTTGTAGTAACTGATCAAATGTCGGTGTGCCATGTACAGCTTCTGACTTTGGACACTGCTCGTCTTTAGTTGTTGCACCACGCTCAATGTATTTATTTAACTCTTGTGTTAGTTCTTTACAATTATCTTGATCTAAAAAACCTTTTAAATGAACATACTTGTGCTGTTCAAATAACTTAACCGTATCCATATTAGCTCCATAAAAAAAGGTGACCTCAGCCACCTTTTAATTATAGCACATGGATATTAATATTCTACTATTACTACCCCGGCAGTACCTCCACCCCCTATAGTGTTGTTTCCTCCAGGAGATTGTTTAACCGCTCCACCTCCACCTGCACCATAGCCATTACCTGCAGTTCCTGGTCGAGGAGATCCAGAATCACGTGACTTAGCTGATACAGGTCCACCCCAACCAAAACCTAAAGCAGAACCACCACCTTCTCCACTAGTATAAAATAAACCTGGATTGTTAAAAGCAATCGAGTCAGATGATCTTTCATGACTTCTTTCTCCATATAAATTTATTCCTCCTCCACTACCTACACCGCCTGCTGCTCCATCCCACACATGATTGACATTAAGAGAATACAAATTTTGAGTTATAGCAAAACCTGCAGCTCCTCCTGAAGCAGAACAATAAGCACCAAATGAAGAAGTTCCTCCAGACCCAGTACCTCCTGGACCAACAGTCACAGGTACATTAGTGCCTGATGGAAATGGTATCACTTCTATTGCACCTCCACCTCCACCACCTCCAGAACTAACCCCACGACTATTAGTAGGTGAATTAGTAGAACCTCCATAACCACCACCACCAATTACTGTAACTTTAACTTTTTCTATGTTACCTGGATTAGTCCATGTACCTGATGAAGTGAATACCTCCATGTTAGAGAAACCACCGCCAACTGCAATACCAGTTAATTGTGATCCATCACCAGTTGGTTGTAATGCAGTAGATGCTAATGCGCCTTGTGCTGCGGTAGCATAATCAGTTGAGTCGGTAGTAGCTGCACTACCTAAACCTAAGGATGTTCTTGCTGTTGCACCAGATTCTGATACCCAGTTAGCACCATCACCCACAATGACATTGCCATCGGTTTTATCTAAGGCAGCAATCGAATCAAGATCATCATCATGTGCTTGAATGGTTGACCCAATCTCACCGGTAACTACTTCACTGGTTGCTATGTCTCTTGCTTTTGTCATTGTTTATTCCTTTATATAACCTGTACTTTAGACCAAGTTTCTGTATCCCAATTCCATTCGTATGCTTCTGTTGGATTGCCTTCAGCATCAACAGCTAATTCACCTGCGGTTGATTCAGCATCCACTGCTTCAGGTAATTTCTTAAATGAAGATGAGGTTGGATCATACCAGTACATATCCATCTGTACTGCATCTGCACAATCATGCCATTGCAGATTAGAATGTGTTTCAAAAGTATTAGCAGCATCTACCACCTCTAATACTCTATAGCCTGCATTATCTTTACCACTCGGTTCGACAGTGCTTACTAATGCTTTCTTTGCCATTTGTTACTCCTAAGTTAAATTAATATTCTACGATTACTATACCTGCTCTACCTGCTTGAGCACCATTAGCTGCTCCTCTTGCAGGAATTGCACCTCCACCACCTGAACCATAAGCT